>Ga0302122_10001466_pt1 | contig 14982 bp, 10 predicted proteins | sample CB21_SCM_MG_FD_203115 | JGI IMG/M metagenome (GOLD analysis project Ga0302122, IMG submission 203115) | Marine microbial communities from Western Arctic Ocean, Canada - CB21_SCM | ecosystem: Environmental > Aquatic > Marine > Oceanic | place: Canada: Western Arctic Ocean | collected 2017-09-28
CTATTTGCCCAATACTGCCGGCTGCTACACAGCGGATGAAGCATTGCGCACGCTCCGGTTAGCCCGCGAGGCTGGAGGGTGGGATCTGGTCAAGCTCGAGGTCCTGGGCGATCAGAAAACATTGTATCCGAATATGATCGAGACTCTTCGGGCAGCTGAGGTGCTGTTGAGGGAGGGCTTCCAGGTCATGGTCTATTGCAGTGATGACCCGATTATGGCCAAGCGACTTGAGGATATGGGTTGCTGCGCCATTATGCCGCTTGGGTCTCTCATCGGTTCAGGGCTAGGGATCCAGAACCCGGTCAATATCCGTTTGATTATTGAGCAATCAAAGGTGCCCGTGCTGGTGGATGCCGGAGTTGGCACCGCCTCCGATGCTGCCGTCGCCATGGAGCTTGGATGCGACGGTGTGCTGATGAATACGGCCATCGCAGCCGCAAAGGATCCGATCAAAATGGCCCGCGCCATGCGGTTTGCCGTGCAAGGTGGGCGCCTTGCCTACCTCGCCGGGCGGATGCCGAAAAAGCTCTACGCAGATCCATCGTCGCCGCTGTCGGGACTGATCTAAGGGCCGCGCTGATCTAACGGTATCTTATGCTTTGGGGAGCTTGACCGCGCGGGTCATAAATTCCGGCATGTGACCACCCATGCCTAAGACGGGCCGATTATCCGTTTCATCGTCACGTCGGTTGCGATTTCCGCGGTTGCGATCGCTGCCTTTCTTTTCGCTATTAGCGGGATCGCCACCGGGTGGCTCCTTTGCCAATATGGGCGCCGATAAGGGTTCTTCACGACGCGTTTCTATGGCGGTGGTTGTATCGACTATGGCTGCTGCCCCTACGCGGCCGCCGCGTTGGCGGCGCCTGGGTCGCTTTTCCTGTTCTTCGCCGTTCTTGCTGTCGTCCCGTGTGGGATTTGGCGGAGCGTCGGTGGTCTTTGTGGTTGGTGCTGGCTCCTTTGCCAATATGGGCGCCGATAAGGGTTCTTCACGACACGTTTCTATGACGGGGGTTGTATCAATTCTAGCTGCCCCTACGCGGCTGCCGCGTTGGCGGCGTCTGGGGCGCTTTTCTTGTTCTTCGCCGTTCTTGTTGTCGTTCTGTGCGGGAGTTAAATTTTCTTCTGACGGAGCGCCGATGGTCGTTGCGACTGACGCCGGCTCGAGTTCGTTGGTTTCCGTCGTCAGCGGGATTGTCGAGCCAATCAATTTCTCAATGGAGGATAGATATTTGCGGTCTGCCGGGGTGGCGATTGTAAAAGCGCGACCCTTGTGGCCAGCGCGGCCTGTGCGGCCGATACGATGGATATAATCCTCTGCATGGGTCGGGACATCAAAATTGAAGACGTGGCTCATTGCGGCGACGTCAAGACCGCGGGCGGCGACATCGCTGCAGACAAGAAAGGTAATTTTCCCTGCTTTGAAATTAGCAAGGGTCTCCGTGCGCGCGGATTGTGGCATGTCGCCATGTAACTGACCCGCATTCAAGCCATGTCTGGTGAGTGAACGATGTAATACGCCGATGTCACGCTTGCGGTTGCAAAAGACCAGGGCATTTTTGACCTGCTCACGATTAATAAGACCGCGTAACGCTGCACGTTTGTCTTTCTGCTCGGCTCCGGGGCCACGCTCGCGTGGCGTAGGCAGCATCACCAACCCTTGCGTTACTGTCTCTGATGGCGTCGAGGGCGGTGAGACTGTCACTTCTTTTGGATTAATCAGGAAGGAATCGGCCAGCCGGCGAATTTCCTGTGGCATGGTCGCCGAGAAGAATAGTGTTTGGCGGATGCGCGAAAGAAGCCCGACGATTTTCTCGACATCTGGAATAAATCCCATGTCGAGCATCCGGTCGGCCTCATCAATAACCAGAATTTTGACGTCGCTCAGCAGCAGGTGACCGCGTGCAAATACGTCAAGAAGGCGGCCTGGTGTGGCGATCAAGACGTCAACCCCGCGGTCAAGGATGCGCATCTGATCATCCATGGATACGCCACCAATGATTAGGGCTTTGGTTAGCTTGAAGTACTTTCCGTATGTGTCAAAATTCTGGGCAACCTGGGCTGCCAGCTCACGTGTCGGCTCCAAGATCAACGAGCGCGGCATGCGGGCCCTGGCGCGGCCAGCGGCAAGAACTTCAATCATCGGTAGAGTGAATGACGCAGTCTTACCAGTTCCTGTTTGAGCGCAACCCAGTACGTCACGGCCCCGGAGAACATGGGGGATCGCCTCGCGTTGAATTGGCGTCGGGGTCGTGTATCCAGCGTCAATCACGGCGCGGAGAAGCTCGTCGCTAAGCCCAAGTTCAGAGAAATTCATGCGGTCTGGAACAGACTGGCTACTTCGATGAAAAAAACTGCGGTTCAGAAAGGATTGCCCCGGAGCCGCGGGATCATAAGGCGTCATCTCTGCAAGTCAATTGCAACCATGCGTTTATTGCTAAGCTAAAGCAACGGTTGCCGATGGTTACGCTTGTATTCAACCAGGGCAAATGTCGTGTGTTGATCTGTATTGAGCAAGAGTAGGCTTCACATATGTGTTGGTTGATGGTGCGATAATTACTCGGAATTCGCTTTGAAATAGATTCTGGAGCGTTGGCCAGTGATTTCAAAAGCCAGTGGCTGGGCTGGCGCACCTGCACCTGTTTCTTGTCGCCCTTTCGTGAGAGCCAATCATTCCGACCCAGCCACCAGAAACCTTGGCACTCGGTTAACCCCGACAGCCATGCGTCCGCGTCCTTGACCTTTCGACCATTCATCCAGTAGGTGTACTTTTAGCGGTAGGTGGATTTACCACCATTGCCCTGCTCGGCTTGACGGGTAAGAAACGCCGAATCGAGATTCGGGCTGGGCTCGACGAAATCCGCAACGGCTGCGTCTAAGGAATTATCGTTTGCAACATTACCGGTGTGCGGTTGATCGTCCATTGACCGTTCCTCTAAGATCGACCAGGATTTGCAAATGATACGCGCTGCATAGGATCGGTGTTAAATTTGCAAGCTGGCCCGCGAGCGCTGCGCGTTTGTATTATCACTAACCAATATTGGGCAACGTGACCAATTGGCCATTGTTTGTCCGCCTGCCTAATGGGAGGCCTGCTATGCAAGCGCCGAAAAATGAGCAAGAGCTTGAGTTGCCAGTGGTGGCGTTGGTTTTCCGAAATGCCCTGAGGATTTTTCCTATGCTAAAGCGGATAGCATTGCCGCTGGCGGTGGTGATGGTAACGACAGGGTGTAGTCAGGTGCCCGATGCCATCAACCCGGTCGAGTGGTATAAAAATACAGCCGACTTGTTTGTCGACAAGGATGAGAGGCAGACGCGAGGGGTCACTCCGTTAGAAGGGTCTCTTGCTGCTGATCGCCTCAGGCCGACGCAGGTTGGAAATGAGCCGTATCCCGACCTTTCCCCCGTGCCAGCCCGCCCTCAGGTAGCTAGGGCCGAATCCAGGGAGTGGTATAGTAGTCTAGCGGATTTTTTCTTAGATGATGATGAGCCGTATCCCGACCTTTCTTCCGTGCCAGCCCGCCCTCAGGTAGCTAGGGCCGAATCTAGGGAGTGGTATAGTAGTCTAGCGGATTTTTTCTTAGATGATGATGAGTCGTATCCCGACCTTTCCTCCGTGCCAGCCCGCCCTCAGGTAACTAGGGCTGAAACCAAAACGCAGATCGCCGAAGGTCTTGTCGCAGACACACCACAAGCGGGTTATTCTTCCGAAGTCATCCTTCGCCAGGGTGCAACCGCCGGTTCGCTGATGGCGTTAGCCCCTGTTGCGCAAAGACAAGTTGCACCCGAAATCGCGAAAGGTATTCGGCCACTGCCACTGCCTACTGTTAAGCCTTTGCTAGCACGCCAGCGTGTGGCAGCCCTGCCGGAAAAGCCGCGCAAACCTGTGGTTCAGGCGTCAGCAGTGGCGTCGAGCGTTGCCGATGTATTCCGGGCGCGTGTTGCTGAGCAGAGCCGTCTGCCGTCGCAAATGACTTCTGAAGCCGGCGCGGGCGTTCAGGCCGGGTTAGGTGTAGTTGGTATTCTGGAGAGGCCGAGTGCACCTGTGGTAAGCTCGACAGCAGTGGCGTCGAGCATTGCAGATGTATTTCGGGCGCGCATTGCCGAGCAGAGTCGTCTCCCGTTGCAGGTGGCATCCGGAGACGGTTCTGGCGTTCAGGCAGGGCTCGGTGGCACGGTTTATATTTCGTCTGCAGGTGTCGTTGGACCTGCTAATGCCGGTCGCCAGGTATCGTTGCCGCACTTTGGCATGGAGAAAGTTGCTACCATTATTTTTTCCAACGGTTCATGGAAACTTAGCGAAACTGACTTAAAGATTCTTGCTGATGTGTCGGCTCTGCATCGTCTGCGTGGTGGGGCCGTGAACGTCGTGGGGCATGCCAGCAGTCGAACGAAGACCATGGATGAAGGCCGCCACCATCAGGTGAATTTAAAGATTTCCCTTTCCCGTGCCGATAGTGTTGCGCGTGCGCTGATTAGAATGGGATTGCCGCGCAATGCGATTAGTATTGATGCGCGGGCGGATTCCGAGCCGCTATATCATGAGGTCATGCCGACTGGCGAAGCAGGCAATCGGCGCGCGGAGATCTACTTAGAATTGTAACCTTCGAGGCGGAATTGCTAAACCCCGCCGGAGCTGGACACCATGATGGAGCAGGAATTTCACTGCATCCGGCGTCTCCCGCCGTATGTTTTTGCCGAAGTTAACGAGATGAAAGCGCGAGCCCGTGCCGCTGGTGACGACATCATTGATCTGGGTATGGGCAATCCAGATGTACCGACGCCCCAGCACATTGTCGACAAACTGACGGAGGTGGTGCGCGACCCTAAAACGCACCGTTACTCATCATCGCGTGGCATTACCGGCCTACGGAGGGCGCAGGCGGCCTATTACGGGCGGAGATTCGGCGTTGATCTTGATCCCGATAAAGAAATTATCGTCACGTTGGGATCCAAAGAAGGATTGGCGAATCTGGCAACGGCGGTCACCAGCCCCGGTGACGTGATTCTGGTACCAAATCCCAGCTATCCGATTCATCAGTTTGGCTTTGTTATCGCGGGCGCCGTGGTGCGCAACGTTCCGGTGAAGCCGGACGAAGACTTCTTGTCAGCTCTTGATCGCGCTGTCCGTCATAGCGTGCCGAAGCCCACGGCTTTGGTGTTAAACTACCCCAATAACCCGACGACGGAATTAGCTAGTATCGATTTTTATCGTGATGTCGTTGACTTCTGCCGACGCCATGAAATTTACATTTTTTCGGACCTAGCTTATGCAGAAATATATTTTGACACCCCTCCGCCACCGTCGATTTTACAAGTGGCTGGCGCGCGCGAGATTGCCGTTGAATTCACGTCGATGAGCAAAACCTACTCAATGCCGGGGTGGCGGATCGGATTTGCAGTCGGAAATAAAAAACTTATCTCTGCTTTGGCACGTATTAAATCTTACCTCGACTATGGTGCGTTCACACCGATCCAGGTGGCGGCAACGGCGGCTCTCAATGGCCCGCAGGAATGTGTCGATGAAATTCGCACGCTCTATCAAGAGCGGCGGGACGTGCTTATTCACGGTTTGGAGGCGGCAGGTTGGCCGATTCCGTCACCAACTGCGACGATGTTTGCCTGGGCCCCACTGCCACCAGGAATGCGTGATCTTGGCTCTCTGGAGTTTTCTAAGTTGTTATTGCAGGAGGCGAAGGTGGCGGTGGCGCCGGGTGTCGGTTTCGGCGAGCACGGCGATGGATATGTTCGTATCGCTTTGGTGGAGAATCGTCACCGTAGCCGTCAGGCTATACGCAATATCAAGCAATTCTTATTAAAGTATCAGAAGGGCTTGGATGTTCCAGAAACAAATTGGGTTAAGGCGGGCTGATATTGTGAATACCAAAATGAATGCAACGGATGCCCGACCATTGCGTCTTGCCATTGCCGGACTTGGTACGGTTGGTATGGGTTTGATCAAATTACTGCGTACCAACCAGAGGCTGGTAACTGCGAGGGCAGGTAGGTCTATTGATGTCGTAGCCATCAGCGCGAGAGACCGTAACCTCGATCGAGGCCTGGACCTGTCCGGCCTGACTTGGTTCGATGACCCCGTTGCTATGGCATTGGATGCAAATATAGATGTTTTTGTCGAATTAATTGGCGGGTCGGAAGGTGCGGCCAAGGATGCTTGCGAGGCGGCGCTGGCCGCGGGGCGCGATGTAGTCACGGCTAACAAGGCTCTCATCGCCCATCATGGAGCTAGTTTGGCGGAGCTTGCGGAAAAGAATGGACGCGTTGTCGCGTATGAAGCGGCAGTCGCCGGTGGTATTCCCATCATAAAATCCATGCGGGAAGGTTTATCTGGGAATGCGTTTAGCCGGGTCTATGGGATTCTGAATGGTACCTGTAATTATATCCTTTCAACCATGCGCAAGACCTCGCGGAATTTTGATGACGTGCTGTCGGAGGCACAGTCGCTTGGCTATGCCGAGGCAGATCCCAGCTTCGATATCGATGGCGTGGATACGGCCCACAAGCTAGCCATCCTTGCTAGTCTTGCTTTCGGTTCCCCCGTCAATTTCGATGCGGTTCATATTGAAGGCATTCGCCATATCTCTTTGTCGGATATTCATTTTGCAGAGGAGCTGGGTTATCGGATCAAACTGCTCGGCATCGCTTCGCGTACAGACCACGGTATCGAGCAACGAGTCCATCCATGCATGGTGCCTGTCGATGCGCCGATTGCCCATGTAGAAGGCGCCTTCAATGCTGTGGTCGCACATGGCGATTTTGTCGATACCGTCATGCAGGTCGGTCCTGGCGCCGGCGCTGGGCCAACGGCTTCTGCCGTGGTTGCTGATATCATCGACATTGGCCAAGGCCGGCGGACGCCGACCTTTGGCGTGCCGTTCGGCGCATTGCAGGTAAAAAGTTCAGCGGATATGGGGAAGCATCATGGAGCCTATTACGTTCGCCTGATGGTCATCGACAAGCCGGGGGTTTTTGCCGACGTTGCGGCAGCGCTGCGCGACAATGAAATTTCTATGGAAGCGGTGCTGCAACGGGCTCATAATCCAGGTGAAACCGTCCCGGTGGTCTTAACTACGCATGAAGCCAACGAAGCAGCCATGCGGCGGACGCTGGACGCCATAGGCGCGCTTGATGCCGTTCCTGAGCCGCCACGACTGATCCGTATCGGGCCATTTTAAACTATTCCATGGGTACTAACGGAAAGGAAACAGCCATGCCTGTAAGCCATTCCATAGGCCGTAATTTGGCTATGGCGGCCGTCCGGGTCACGGAGGCAGCTGCTCTTTCGGCTTCACGATTCCTTGGACGTGGCGACGAGGTGGCGGCGGATATCGGCGCTCGTGATGCGATGCACCGAGCTCTTTCCGGCCTCGACATCAATGGTGCCATCCGTATCGGTGAAGACAGCTCGGAACACGGAGAGCGGCTCTGTGCCGGCGAGAAGGCTGGAACCGGAAACGGCCCATCAGTTGATGTTGGCCTATTGCCGTTGGAAGGCCCAACCATCATCGCCAAGGGAGAGCCTAACGGTATTTCGGTGATCGCCATGGCCGAATCCGGCGGTATTTTATCGGTTCCAAAACTCTACATGGAAAAGATTGCTGTCGGCGGCGGCATGCCTAAGGACTTGGTGTCACTTGAGGCGACGCCGGAAGAAAACTTGGTGGCGCTTGCCAAGACTAAGCGTGTCGAGGTCGCCGACCTCGTCGTATGTATTCTGGACCGGCCGCGACATGCCGAATTGATTGGCCAAATTCGCGCTGCCGGTGCCCGCATCATGCTCATCGCCGATGGCGATGTCAGCGGAGTTATTGCGACCACGCAGCCAAGCAGTGGCGTCGATATCTATATGGGTATAGGCGGCGCGCGCGAGGGCGTGCTCGCGGCCGCGGCCCTCGCCTGTGCCGGCGGGCGTATGCATGGCAGGCTTGTCTTGCGCAGTGAGTCCGATCGAGCACTTGCAATTAGCAGCGGGATTAAGGATCTGACACATATTTATGATGTTAATGATATGGCGAGTGGCGATGTCACGTTCGCTGCGACCGGTGTCACGCCGGGTGCCATGTTACGGGGGGTGGTGCGTGTTCACGGCTGCCCGATAACCCACTCCATGGTCATGCGGTCAACGACTGGAACCATGCGTTATATTGAGGCACACCATGATTTTTCCCGAGAGGCAGCGCCCCTGCCGCTAGCGTGATGATGGCAATAGCTTGGTTCCGATAGATTCCGTAGATAAACGTCCTCCACCTGTTCTGGGTGTCGCTCGTTCAGTAACCGGCAAGCGCTGGGTCGCCCGGCCGGCGCCCGAGCGATTAGCACTGGCGCTGTCGCAGAGGTTTTACTTGCCTGAGGTGGTTGGCCGCGTGATGGCGGGTCGTGGCATTGGCCTCGACGAGGCAGCTGGGTTTCTTGACTCTCGATTGCGGGATGCGCTCCCCGACCCCAGTCACCTGAAAGATATGGATGTTGCTATAGGGCGATTGATGAGTGCCATCGTGCAAGACGAACAGATCGCCGTTTTGGGGGATTACGATGTTGATGGTGCAACGTCCACCGCTCTATTCACCCGCTACATGCAAGCCGTGGGAGCCCGCTGCCAGACCTATATTCCCGACCGATTGACGGAAGGGTACGGTCCCAATGCCGTTGCCCTGCTAGGCCTTTTGGCGGAAGGTGTTTCGCTAGTTGTCACGGTTGATTGTGGCACCACTTCTCATGAGCCCCTGGAGGCTGCGGCGCGGGCGGAGCTTGACGTCATCGTCATTGACCATCATGTCGCTGAGCCAAAGCTGCCCCCGGCTGTAGCCGTTATTAACCCTAATCGACTGGATGATGATAGCCCATACGGCCAGATGGCGGCTGTCGGTGTTCTATTTTTGACGTTGGTCGGTCTCAACCGGGCACTGCGGGCAGCAGGATGGTTTTCTACACGGGTCGAGCCAAACCTGCTCGGGTGGCTCGATCTCGTGGCTCTTGGCACGGTCTGCGATGTTGTGCCGCTTACCGGTATTAATCGTGCCTTTGTATCACAGGGCCTCAAGGTCTTGGCACAACGAAATAATGCGGGGCTGCGGGCGTTGGCGGATGTTGCCGGCGTAAATGAGGCGCCTGGTTGTTATCACTTGGGGTTCATTTTTGGACCGCGAGTTAATGCCGGTGGCCGGGTTGGCGCTTCGGATTTAGGGTCACGACTACTATCCAGCGATGATAACGATGAAGTCCAAGACTTTGCCCGACGTCTAGATGTCCTGAATCGTGAGCGTCAGGCCATTGAGGCAGGCGTGCTGGAATCGGCGTTGCGCCAAATTGAGGACCGAGGCCCAAGTAATATGGCGGTCGTCATGGCTGCTGGTAGTGGTTGGCACGTTGGAGTTTTAGGAATCGTTGCGAGTCGTTTACGCGAGCGCTTCAACCGACCGGCGCTTGTTGCTGGTATCGACGGTGCTACCGTCACTGGTTCTGGCCGCTCGATTCCAGGTGTCGATCTCGGCACGGCGATCATTGCCGCCCGCCAGTTGGGGCTTCTGACCAAAGGCGGCGGACATCCCATGGCTGCTGGGTTTAGCGCCCAGTCTGGGCAGTGGGATGCCTTCTCGGAATTTCTCGAAGAGCGCATCGGCTCCCAGGTTACCGCCGCGACACTGGAATCATCATTGAACTTGGATGGTACGCTTGCGGTCGCAGCTGTATCCGTTTCATTGGCTCAATCGATTTCCAGGGTGGGGCCGTTCGGAGCCGGAAACCCAGAGCCGCGGTTCGCTGTCGGCAATGCGCTTATTAGCCGCGCTGAGCCGGTTGGAGACGGACACGTGCGGTTTTTTGTCAGCGGCCGCGACGGCGGGCGCCTCAAAGCCATTGCCTTTCGTGCTATGGCGAGCGGACTGGGAGTGCAATTACTGGAACACGGCGGTGCGCCGGTTCACCTTGCTGGCAAAGTCCGCATCGATACATGGGGCGGACGCGAACAGTCACAGCTGATTATCGACGACGCGGCACCGGCATGGTGAGCTGCGCCGCCAATTATATTTGGCCCCTTATTCGTGGCGCTTCTTATTAAGGATTTTTGGCACTTTGTTGGGCCGTAGCCGGAAGGTATCAGGCATTCCAGAGCCAAGTAGGGGCCGCAAGTACATTAGGAAATCTCTGGTAACATCGTTACCTTTCTTGCTGATAAATTTGCTTGGCATGGTACGGGTTTTTCCGGCGACTGCGTTCAATGGTGATAGGCGATAATCCACTGAATAGGCGCCGGTTCGGTGGATTGTAACCGAACCGTCACTGTTGCCCCAGTGGGCGAATTGGACGGCTTTCTCTCCAACCTCGCGGGCCTCTCGAGAATCGACATCGGAAACGCAGCCAAGGAAGGAACGCTGTAAGTAGCCCAATGTATCGCCTCGAATTCGAGAGACGCCGGTATTTTTTTTGATGATGTCGCATAGAAAGTCGGCCAAGACGCCGGTGCCGGACAGCTGGATGTTGCCGTGGGCGTCGCGCTCAAGTTGCTTGGCGAGTTTGCTCATTATTGGCTGGTGGTCGCCGTCATGTATGCCTTCGGAGGCAGCAATGATGCAGCGTCCGTATTTCTGGTAAGTAGCTTTTACGTCGCGGACGAACTCATCAATAATAAACGGCCGTTCCGGCATATAGATCAGGTGCGGACCGTCGTCTTGGTATTTGCGTCCGAGAGCCGATGCGGCAGTGAGAAATCCAGCGTGGCGACCCATGACGACGCCGACATAAATGCCGGGCAGGGCGCGGTTATCTAGATTGATGCCGGAGAAAGCGCAGGCTACAAAACGGGCGGCGGAGGGATAGCCGGGCGAGTGATCATTCACAGCCAAATCATTGTCGATTGTCTTCGGGATGTGGATACAGCGCAGGTCATATTTTGCGGCGAGTGCCTTCTCGCTGACGATGCGCAAGGTGTCCGATGAATCGTTTCCGCCAATATAAAAAAAGGTGCCGATGCCGTGCGCCTGGAGGACCCTAAGAACCTCTTGGCAATATTTATCGTCCGGCTTTTCGCGCGTCGAGCCCAGTGCTGAACATGGCGTATTTGCGACAAGTTCAAGATTATGGTCGGTCTCCTGGGTCAAATCGAGGAACTCTTCGTCGACAATGCCGCGTACGCCATGATGCGCACCGTAGACACGCTCAACGGTATGAAACTTCCGAGCCTCGATGACCGCGCCGACCATGGATTCATTGATGACTGCGGTCGGTCCTCCACCTTGAGCAACTAGTACTTTGCCCTTCAGCATTCTTTCTTTCCTCCGTCTAGCTTGCTGCCGGTTGGCGGGTGCCGTGAATTCGATTAGGTGAGACGCCCGGTGAAAACAAAGAAGTGGCCATTAGGCCGTTACTATGCCGGGATCCGTTTGTCGGACTTGATTTCCTTCCGGCTCACCGCTACATGACCCGGTGCCCGCGATGACCCCATCGTCTAGTGGCCTAGGACACCACCCTTTCAAGGTGGGAACACGGGTTCGAACCCCGTTGGGGTCGCCATTTCTCCGACAACGGCTGGTTTTTCTATTCTCCCACTCGAAATGATCAATAGGCTTGTTTTCGTCGTCTGGATTGCTGGGCTGAGCCTGGCCGCTGTTTTAGTGGACAGGTGACGGCCATTTTATCGGCCCAAAGTACTGATATGCGAATGTCTTTCAACGGGGAACAGTATTAAAGGTAGCCTTGGTAAGGGGTCTTGACGACGGCATTGTAAACCAGCTTGGTCATGTCGATGATATCGAACCAGGGCAAGCCAGTCGCTTCTTGAACCGCATATGCGTAGGGCGCGTAGTTGATTGCTTCGCAGACAATTGCGCGAACATCCGGGTTCTTTTCCAATAGCTGCTTCACCATACCAACAACGGCGCCTGCGACCTCGTCCGGGTCGATCTCCATCGCGCCGCGCGGGTAGGTATTATAGAATTCGGGTATAGCCTCCGATCCCATAATCGCGATTGGTTCATTGGTAATGCCGGCGGCGGTTAGCGTGCTTTGATGCAACCGCCGGGAGTCGATGGTCAATACGCCGATTTTGGATCCCGGTGGCAGCATGCGGTTGACGACTGGAACGAGCATCAGGCTGGAACAGAACACGGGCACCTTTACCGCAGACGTGATGGCATCCTGGAATGTCGTTAGGTATCCGCAACTGGTGGTGATGGCCCGCACACCTTCAGCCTCCAGTTCCTTGGCAGCTTCGACAAAATCATTGAGGCAGGATTCGTCGTTATCGAGCACTAAACGCTGTGGCGTGGCCCCTTTCACAACACGGTAACGAACGGGAAAGTCAAAAGTCGTCGCATTGCCGATATCGCCTGGGAGTCGTGGGAATTTAGTGTCAAGGAGCAGAATTCCAATGGCTTCACCGTAGATCGTGCGGCCACCCTTAAATACAGTCATTTAGATATCTCCATGGTGAGCTTTTGCTTAACTTTGTGGTAGCGTTAGCACCTTGTTTGCTTTGCTGGATGATATCATAACGTCGCAACCGTTCTTATGGAAGTGCACCCGTCAAGTATGCTCTATTCCAGCCGATTGACAGTCGGGCAGCAGACGCTACATTCCACACGCCAGTTCGGGTGCGCGTTCGAGCTCCGTGGACGTGAGTTGGGCTAATTGAGAGTGCGGCGGGCGTGGTGGAATTGGTAGACACGCTTGGTTTAGGTCCAAGTGCCGCAAGGTTTGGGGGTTCGAGTCCCTTCGCCCGCACCAACCGATCGGATCAGTGCCGCCAGCGGCGGGGTGCCGCAAGAATGCAGGTTCCTTCCGTTTCTAAATATAACTGACGCCAGTGGGAATTCCATGCAGGTAATCGAGACCAAGGCCGAAGGCCTAAAGCGCGAATTTAAGATTGTCGTTCCGGCTGACGACATCGAGCGGCGGGTGACGTCCCGCCTAGGTGAAATCGGCAAAACCGCAAAGCTGCCAGGGTTTCGACCCGGCAAGATACCAGCTTCTGTTCTGCGTAAGCGGTTCGGCTCTTCCATAATGGGTGAAGTGTTGGAGCAGGCTGTCAACGATACCTCTCAGCAGACCATGACGGAACAAAGCCTTCGCCCCGTTATGCAGCCTAAAATCGAGGTTACGGCATTCGATACAGGCAAGGACCTTGAGTACACGCTTTCGATTGAACTCATGCCGGAGATCGAGCCCGTTGACCTGGCGATGATTGAGCTGGAACGGGTCGTTGTCGAATCGGATGTAGAGCAAATCAATCAGGCGATGGGGAGCCTTGCCAAAACTCATGGCACGACGGAATCGCTGGCGGCGCCTCGGCCCTCTCAAGCGGGCGACGTACTAGTCATTGACTTTGTAGGGCGCAAGGATGGCGAGGAATTTGCCGGTGGCAAAGCTGAAAACTATGAACTAGAGATCGGCTCGGGAAGCTTTATTCCCGGTTTTGAGGACAAGCTAATCGGCGCTAATGCTGGTGATGAACTAAAAGTCGACATCACGTTTCCGGAGGAATACGGCGCTGCTGAACTTGCCGGAAAGGAAGTTATCTTTGACGTTTCGGTGAAGGACGTTTGCGAGCGTAAGCCAGCGGCCCTTGACGATGAACTGGCGAAGAAAGTTGGTTTAGAGGATTTTGCGGCCTTGGAAAAGGCGGTGCGGGATGATCATGAGCGTGAATTCCGTAGTTTGTCGCGTATGCGCTTGAAACGAACGGTTCTGGACCGATTGGCTGACCTTCATGAGTTCGAGGCTCCGGAAGGTCTCGTTGAGTCGGAATTCGACGCCATTTGGAAACAGGTGGAAGAACAGCGTGAAGCTGCCAAGAAGGGGGAGAATGCCCCTAAAGAAGACCCGAGTGATGCTGGCAAGACGGATGACGAGCTGAAGGCGGAGTACCGTGGTATTGCCTTGCGCCGGGTCAAGCTGGGTTTGCTGCTTTCGGAAATCGGCCGCCTTAATAACGTCGAAGTTTCTCAGGAAGATATGAACCGGGCAATTATCGAAGAAGCGCGTCGCCACGCCGGTCAGGAGCAGCAGGTAATTGAGTATCTTCGCAAGACACCAGAAGCTGCAGAGAATCTGCGTGCGCCCATTTACGAAGACAAGGTCGTGGACTTTATCGTCGAAATGGCCAAGGTCACCGACCGTAACGTGAGCCTGCAAGAGCTTATTGCAGAAGAGCAGAGTCACGACCACGACCACGACCACGCTGCAGAAGCGAAGCCAAAAAAGCCAGCTCGAAAACCTCGTGCAAAAGCCAAGAGCAAGGTGAAGGACGCCTAGAACTGATGCGGACATGCCGTCTGGATTGCTAAGACATTCCAGGTATACGACATCGATAAGTGAAGGATCCGACTTCTAATGAGCGAATTGATCGAGACCCAAATGAATGCACTGGTTCCGATGGTTGTAGAAACCACAAATCGGGGTGAGCGGGCCTACGACATCTATTCGCGGCTGTTGAAGGAGCGCATAATTTTTTTAACTGGTGGGGTTAATGACGTCGTTGCTAGCTTGGTCTGTGCACAGTTGCTGTTTCTGGAATCGGAGAATCCGAAAAAAGATATCTCCCTCTACGTCAATTCACCGGGCGGCGTTGTAACTGCAGGCCTCGCGATTTATGACACCATGCAGTATATTCGACCCGACGTATCTACGGTCTGTGTCGGTCAGGCAATGTCCATGGGATCTTTGCTCTTGGCGGCTGGTACGCCCGGTAAGCGATATGCACTTCCTAACGCGCGGGTTATGATCCATCAACCGTCCGGTGGCGCGCAGGGGCAAGCGACCGATATTGAAATCCAGGCGCGGGAAATCATTGCTCTGCGCCAACGCCTTAATGAAATTTACGAGCGCCACACGGGGCAGCCTCTGGAGGCTCTTGAAAAGGCTATGGACCGCGATCGCTTCATGGATCCAGTTGAAGCGAAAGATTTTGGCATCGTTGATGAAGTTGTAGTAAGTCGTCCCGATCAGGATGGCGATGCAGCTAAGGATGATAAG
>Ga0302122_10001467_pt1 | contig 14980 bp, 6 predicted proteins | sample CB21_SCM_MG_FD_203115 | JGI IMG/M metagenome (GOLD analysis project Ga0302122, IMG submission 203115) | Marine microbial communities from Western Arctic Ocean, Canada - CB21_SCM | ecosystem: Environmental > Aquatic > Marine > Oceanic | place: Canada: Western Arctic Ocean | collected 2017-09-28
GGGGCCGCTCGCCGCCGGCGCCGGGGCCGGCGCGGGCGCGGGCGGCGGCGCCGGCTGCTGCGCGCCCTCGCGGTACAAGGGCCGCCCCCCCAGGTCGAGGTAGGCGGCGAGCGCCGCGCGCCGCAGCGACGCGTTGTCCGGCGCGGCGCCGGACGCCGCGTCCGCCCCCACGGCCACGCTGAGGGCCATGGCGCACGTCTCGACGGGGCCGTACGCGTCCCGAAAGGACCGCGCCGCGGCCCCGCCCCGGCCACCCGACGCCAAAGAAGACGCCAGCAGCGCGCGGAAGCGGTCTGCGGGCCGGCAGCGGCCGAGCTCCTCGACGCCCAACCGCGTCAATGCAATAAGCCGCCGCTCGCCCATGATGTGCTGCGTGGCCAGCTCCGACAGCGGCGCGACCTTGGACGCGTAGGCCCGGGGCCGCGGGACGCCTAGGCCGGGCTCCGGCAGGTCGACGCGCACGTGGCGCCCCCCGTGCAGCGGCCGTTGTGAACAGACGTCGCCCCGGTACTCCGGGGTCTCGGACCAGACGTCCGCCGGGCTCGCGGACGCGGTCTTCTTCTTGTGCCGCGCCTCGATGGCGGCGCCGTACCGCCTTCTATTCTCCGTGGCCACGAAGGCGTCCGACTCGCGCGCGGCCAGGGGGAGCACTAGAACGTCGACCTTGGCCGGCCCGTCTTCAAAGGGCGGCGGCCGCGCGGGGGTCTTGGACAAAGCGTGCAAGGCCCGGAGCTTGGCCGCCACGTCGTCTCTCGGGCAGGCCTCGGCCAGGGCCCAGACCCGGGGCACGAGGCGCGGCGGCGGCGCCGCCGCCGCGGCCTCGTCCGCGAGCTCGGCCACTGCTTCCCTTAACGTCTGGGGCGCTTGGGTGTATGCAGGCCGTTGCTGCTGCACTGGTTGTTGTGTGGGACTGAGACCCCCGAAGAAACCGCTCGCGGCCGGCTTTGTCGTGGGCGTCACCGTCGGGGCCTTGCCGCGCCGCGCGTCCACCGCGGAACTTAGGAGACGGTCGGCGTCCGCGCCGGCATTTCTCGCCAGAGCGAGGACCCCTCCGGAGTAGAAAGTAGCGCCGCACGTCGACGCATAGATCTCCGCCGCGTCCCGGGACGGCTCGGCCCGGGCCTCGGGGGCCTCCGGACTTAATGTTGAAGCCATGAGCCGCTTCCGCGCCTCGTCCCAGAGCTGGTTCGGGGGCGGCGCGCGCACGTGCACTAAAACTAAAGCCCGCGGCCGCAGCGAATCCTCCGACGCCACCGTCGTGGTAGCCGTCGTCATCGTGGCGCGCGACTGCGTCGAAAAATAAAAGCGGAAGCCCGCGTCGTCGACGCACACGGCGTGGATCGTACTGCTCTCCAGAGCGGAGACGACGTGCACGTCGAGCAGGGCCCGGCCCTTTCTCTGTTTCTCGTCGAACAAGTGGGGCGAAGGGGCCGTCGTGTCCCGGGCGCTGTGGGCCGTGGCCCAGACCTTGGCGGCCCGCGCGACGTCGCACCGGCCTACGTGACTCAAGCCTTGGCCTTCCCGTCCCAAATCGTACACGTCTAAGGCGCCTCGCGCCGATAAAGCGTAGAGAGCGCCTCGGGCATCGTCCACGGTGATCTTGGCGATGGGGTCGGCTTTTGATCCTTCTAAACCCAAGAAGCGCAGGGGATGCAGCAGCCAGTCCGGCCGCGCGAAGGGCGGTAATACACTTGTAGCGACGCGCCGCGCGATGCTGGGGTCCCTCCTCAAACACTTCGCGCGCGCGAAGCCATCGGAGGGCGCCGGCGCCTTGCGCTTGTCGCCTGAAACCGGCAGTTTTTCTAAGGGCGGCGGCGCCCCCATCCTTAAGACGCGCGAGACGACCGATTCTCGGGAGGCGTACTCCAGCTCGTGCACAAAGCCGTCATTTCCAGCAAAAAAGAGGCGCCCGTCCCGCGTGGACGATGCGGCCGTGAACTTGGTCTCGATCTGGGCACTAAACTCCGTGGGCACGACGCGTAAGCGCCCCCGCGGCTCCGCTTGCGATTTCTCAAATACCAGGGCCACCAAGGCCACGTCCCGGGCCGTGGCCACCGCGAGCACGTGGCGAACCGCGTCCACGAACACTTTCGGCTTGGGCGGTGCGAGGCACACACAGGTCACTCTATCTGAGAGACCTTCATAGACGCACACGTCGTCGCCGCGCCTGTAGTCCCACACGACTAACGTTTTGCCCAGGGCCGCCCAGGCGCACTCGATCTCCGGGAGTAAACCGGCGTTCTGGACCGTGCCGCTGGCGGCCAGTCTTCGGCTTTCCCGCGTCACGAATTCGGGCCACCGCGCAAAGCCTCTTGCTATCAACGAGGGGCTCCCGGGGTCCTCGGCGAAGTACTCGTGCGCGCCCTTGCCGGGCTGCGCCGACGCCGCACTGCGCCAGGTCCAGTTCTTGCTCAGCTGGTCGCCGAGGTCGAAGCCCCTGGCCTCGTCTCTTCGTAGCTTCTCGCACAGGCTGGCCTCCACCCGCTGGAGCGTCTCGAAGTCGTCGTCGTCGGTGGTTGCTGTGGCGCCGGCCACGACGAGGGCCATTGCGTGCGCGGTTTTGGCCGCGGCGAGCCCTGCTAGCTTTGTGGGGCGCACGCGGTGCGGCGCAGGCCCTGCGCTGCTCTGCCAATGTTCAGAGGCCTGATTGATGCACTAAGCACGTTTCACCACACTCAGGGTCCACAGGTGCGGAGCCGTGGTGAAGGCGAGTTTTGACTGAGATGGAATACCCGCACGTTAAACCCGAACACGAACCCGAACTTTGCAAAGAGAGGGTCTTTTTTGGCCCATGCGCAGCCAGTTCGACCTGAAGGTGCCACCCACCCCGCTTTTATAGACCTCTGCTACAGTGCCTCCGGCTCGTTGCAGAAAATCGCACAGCTAGACGCGGCACAAAACGAATACTGGTCCAAACTGTCCAGCAACAAAACACAGCACCGCTGGCCGTACGCACAGCTACAATGGAGTCACGACCACCCGTGCGCTCGCCGCCGAAACTCCCGGCCGAACAGCGGCCCCTCTCGCCGTCACAGTACGCGCGCGCACCTCTGCAAGCGCCGCTGCCCGCCGAGCTCCCCTCAGAGCTCCTGGACGTGGCACAGGAGCTCGCGGCACTCCGAGGCGGCGTCGACGCGGCGATCTGGGAAGGAGCCGAGGAGATCCCGCCCCCACCGCCGCCGCCGAAGCGCCGCGGGGACGACCTCGCGTCGACGGAGCACCTCGTCAACGTCCTCGCGGACCTGAGCGACGCGCGCGACTCGTTCGCCGCGGCCTGGGACGCCGAGGACGAGGAGGAGGACCCGGCGCCGCCACCGCCGCCGCCGCGGTCCCAGAAGCCGCCGCGCCCGACGCCGGCGCCGCGACGCGTGCCGACCCATAGAGCCGCGGACCCGCATCCGGCGCGCCGCGTGCCGACGAAGCGAGCCGCGGACGCGCCGGCGCGGCGCGTGCCGACCAGTAGAGCCGCGGACGCCCGGACGAACCGCGCCGCGGACGCGCGACGGGAAGCGGCCGCCGCGTCCCGGGAGCGGCGTGAGCGCGCCGCGCAGGAGGTGGAGGCCCGCCGCGTGAAGGACGAGGCGCGCCGGACGGCGGTGTCGCCGACGACGCAGCGGCGGCGGGCGAACGACCTCGCCTCCACGAACCGCCGGGAGGCGTCCAACGAGCGGCGGCGGGCCCTCCAGGAGGCGGCGCTGCGGGAGGCCTGCCCCTTCAGGCCCCGGACGAACGTCGCGCCGGCCGCCGTCACGGCCGCCGACGGGCGGCGTGCGTCCAAGCGCCTCCACCAGGAGGCGACGCTGCGGCGCGAGGCCCAGCTGCAGAAGCGGCGCGCGGCCCGGCGGCTGTCAGAGGAGCATACGTTCCAGCCGACCCTGGTCGCGTCGCGGAAGACGGCGACGCTCGTCGAGGACGCATCATTAAGGCGGCCGCTGCACGAGCGCGTCGCGGCCGTCGAGCGGGCGCGGCACGTGCGGCGGGACGCGCTCGAGCGGCGCGTGCGGGCGGAGGCGGCCCCGAGCTTCCGGCCGGTCCTAAACGGCGACGAGCGCAGCGCGCGCATGGCGCGCCGGGCGGCGCAGAAGATGCTCGCGGAGGCCGCCCAGGCCGGCGCGGCTTTATTACATGATACGAGCGTGCCCCCGGACGTCGCCGCGCGCCTCGCGGCCGACGCGTGGCGGCGGTCGAGGAAGCGGGCGGTGCGGATCGAGGAGGCCGAGGCGCAGCGGGTCATTGCCCAACAAAAAGCGCTCGACGCGTCGAAGCCGTGCGCCGGCTCGGAGCGTTTGGCGAAGAACTTCTCGTCCTTTGAGGAGCGGGGACACGCGCGAAAACAAGCCGCGGAGGAGAAGCAGCAGGCCCGGGAGGCGGAGCGGGCGCGCCAGCGGCGCGAGCAGTTCCAGTTCACGGCGAACGCGCGGAGCCAGCAGCTGGACGGCAAGGGCAGGGACGAAGGACCCCGGGCGGCCAAGTTGTACCGGGACGCGGTTGAAACGGAGCAACGGAAGGAGGAGCGGCGCGCGGCGCGGGACGCGGAGCTCACGTTCGCGCCGGCGCTCAGCGCGGGGACGAAGCGCATGGTCAACGTAAAGCCGTCGAACCTCGCGAACGCGACGTTCGAGGGCCGGAAAGAGGCCTGCGCGAAGGCGGCGCTCAAGTTCCGGGAGAAGTGCACGTTCCAACCGGCCATCAATAAAAACAGGCCGCCGACGTCCACGAAAACGGACGCCGAGCGGCGGCGCGAGCGCGACGCGCGGATGGAGGCCGAGCGGCGGCGGCGGGAGCTCGCGGAGCTCGACGAGTGCTCCTTCCAGCCGCGGATGAACCGCGACGTGCCCCGCGAGGCGCGGCCGGCCTCCCGGACGGGCCTGCCCACGGCCGTGAAACCGGTCGTCGTTAGGGGCCTGGCGCGGCACCTCGAACTCAAGCGCACCGCGAACCTGTTGGCGGAGGAGCACCGGGCGCGTGTCCACAATGCGTTCCACGTCTCAAAGGCGGACGAGTGGAGAGATGGCCGGCACCTGACGCAGTGCGCGCCGTTCGAGCTGTCTACGTCTGGAGCCTAAAAGGTCAAGTTTTTCTAGATAATCAATTCACAGACACTTAAACACCTCTTCCATCTCCACGTTCCCCGCCCACCACCCCCTAACCGCGTCCGCGCTCGGTTTGACGCGCAGCACCAGCGCTTCCAGCGCGTCGTGGTCGCCCTGGTCGAGCGCCGAAACAAATTCCGTGCGGCGCGCGGCCCGCGCGGCGTCGTGGTCCTGCTTGCGCTTCCGACGCCGCCGCTTGCGCTCGATGGTCTCGGGCGAAGGCTTCTCCTTGCGTTGTTTTTTCCCACCACCTTTCGGCTTCGCCGCGACGGTCGCAGCGTCGTCGGCCGCGGCGTCATCCGCGTCGGCGGCGGCGAACACATCGGCGGCGTCCGTCTCGGCTTGCGCGATGCGCCGGAGGTTACTGAGAGCGGCCTCGCTTAAGTCACCGGTGGGCGGCGGCGCGACGGCGAACGCGGCGGCCACGGGCGCGTGGTCCGAGGGCCACTCGGCGTTTGGCAAGCCCTCGGCGAGGGCCTTCGGATCCGCCTCCAGGGTCGCCCAGCGCGCCGTCGGCGTCAGCGTCGCCGGCGAGTAGAGCAGGTGGTCGAGGCGCCACTGTGTCATTTCTCTGGAGTCGCCCGCGACCTCGTGGTCGTAGCCGCACCGCGTCGCGCCCGTGGGCACGCGGCCCAGCAGGCCGCTCCGCAGCGTTTTTTGGGTGTCAAGGCGCGCTTTTTGGCGCAGCTCCGCCCAGGTCGCGAGCTCGGCGTCGTCCGGCGCGCGGCGCAGCGCCACGGCGCATTCTCGGAGCGCGTCCGCTGCGTCGCCGTCCTCCGGTGAACACACAGCGCCGAGCGCCGACCCGACGCGAAACTCCGCGTTCATGTCGCCGGCGACGACGACGCGCAGGTTGCGTCCACCACCTAAACGGGCCCGTGCGGCCGCGAGCGTCGCTGCGAGTAGCGCCACGCGTTTTTCTTCTGCGCCCGCGTCCAAGTGCATCGATGCCACCGCCATGGTCGCGCCATCTTTCACGACGCCGACGAGGACGTTTGTTGTCCCGTTGCCGTCGCCGGTCCACGCGACGCGCCAGCCGCGGCCGACGGCGATCGCCGTCGTCACGGCCACGTCCTTGCCAACGACACGCAGGTTTCGCTTCGCGTTTCGCTCCAGGATGCTGGTTTTGCACGCGACGATCTCGAAGCCCTGCAGTGCGTCGGTAAGCCACGCGGGCGGCACGCGGTCGTCTCCCTCTTTTGCGAACTCCACTTCTTGCAAACAAACGACGTCGCACTGCTGCGCAATTTGGCGCAGCGTCTTCGCGAGCGCATCGCGCCGCCGCGGCCAGTCCAAGACGGCGTCGTCGCACCAGGCAAACGCCGCGAACGGCTGCACACTACCAGTGCGCGCGTCGACGGGTCGGACGAAGCACGGGGCAAGGAGGTTGTAGCTAGCCACGACCAGGTCGCCTTGCAGCGCGCCGAGTGGTGGGACTGAGGTGAGCTGTGCGGTGTCGAGTGCTGCCATTTTTCTGGTCAGTCTGCTACGGGCACAACCAAGCCCATGCTGCCTTGCAAGCTTGCTAAACGTGGAGGAGACGGGTTTTACAGCACGGGTTTTGATGCGTAGCAGTTGCTCGTGCTGCTGTCAGCCAATGCAAAAATGGCTGCAGAGATGAAGGAGGAGACCAAGGAGCCGCCCGCACAAATGCTGGGAGACGGCGGTTCGGAGGCGCAACGCCCGCTCTACGGTCGCTTGATGGGCGCCATCCACATACAACATACATGGGGTAATCGTCTCGGCATGATGAAATTGCCGCTGCTGCTCCTCGACCTCAAGCTTTATGGAGGCGCGATCGCGCAGTTCTACGTCTTGACGCGCACGCTGGAAGAAGAAATCGAAAAGCACGCGAGCCACCCGCTCGTGGCGCACGTACGAACGTCGGTCGGACTGAAACCGCTCGCGCCGGGCTACGCGGCCGACCTCGCGCAGATTTTCGGAGATGCGTGGGCAGACGCGGTCGTCGCCGCGCGCACGCCGGCGATTGACGAGTACGTCGCCACGCTGCGTCGCGCCGGGCCCGTCGAGCTGGTCGCGGCTCTGTTCATTCTCTACGGCGCGTTGGTGGTCGGGGGCGGCAAGCAGACACAGAAGAAAGTGCAACGTGTGCTGCCTGGTTGTGACCATATTCTTTTTGACGTTGCGGAGGAAATGCGGGACGCGCGCCGGCGGTTCAAGAACGCGTTCACGGCAATCGCCAAGGACCACGCCGGGGTCGCCGCGGTGGCGCCGGAGTCCACCGACGAGCTCGTCGCGTTTGCGCGGGCGTATATGCACCGCAACAATACGGTAGTCCTGTCCGTTCGCGTGCTACCCGCGTGGTTCTGGCCAGCGCTCGCCGTCGGCGCGGTGGCGGCAGCAGCGGTCGCGGTTGCGCGGAGGAGGGCACATTAGCTATACCGGCTTCTAATAGATGTATGTAATGACAAAAAAGGACCCCGCTACGACGACGACGCCTCCTCGGCGGCTCGCAGGTCGTTGTAGTTGCGCGGCAGCGGCGCGGCGGGCGCCCGGGCCCGCCGTGCCCGGCCCCCCTTGACCTTGGACGCGGCGCCGGGCGGCGGCGGCGTCAGGTAGCGCCCCGGCGGCGGCGGCGGGGGCGCGGCCCGCTTGTCGCGGGCCGCCAGCTGGGCCTTGAGCGAGCGGAGCTCCGTCGAGGCGCTCACGGGCTCCGGATCCCGTTGCAGCGCCGCGAGCTCGGCCCGCGCCTGGTCCCGCTGGGTCCGCAGCGTCTCGTTCTTACGCGTGAGTTCGCGGATGGCCCGCGCGAGCTGCTGGACCCGGTCCCGGTCGTCGCGCATATTCACGGGCGCGTCCCGGAGCTGCGCCCGCGCGGCCTTGAGCTCGGCGTCGCGCTGCGCCACGTCCCGCTCCAGGCCCTCGACGCGCTTCGCGACGAGGCGGGCCGCCTCGGCCCGCGACGCGTCCGTCGCCGCCTCGCGGTCCCGCAGGGCCTGCACCTCGCGCTGGCGCTCCTTCTTGTCGCCCGCCGCGTGCTCCCGGAGCAGGTCGAGGTCGCGGCGCATGGCCGCGATGACCTCGCGCTGCCGCGCTTCCACAGCCGACGGCCGCACCTCCGAGTCAAGGGACGCGGGGATGTCCAGCCGCAGGGGCGACACGGCGCCGTTGTCGTCCGAGAACAGGGGCGAGGCCGGGCCCGCCGTGTGGATGGCGTCGTCCACCGCCGACGCGCGGCTCGGGGGCGGCCGCATCGGCGAGGCATGGGCCACGACCGTCCGCTTGCGCTCCCGGGCCAATTCCGCCCGGACTTCCGCCAGGTCGCTCTTCGCCACGACGAAGGCCGCCTCCAGCCGCTCGGCCTCGGGGCCCCGCCTCATTGAATCCGCGCGCAGCCGCTCGAGCTGCGCCCGGAGGTCGCCCTCGACGGACGCGTCCCGGTACCCTTCCGGCAGTTCCGCGCGCGCCGCGTCAACCTCGCGCGTGCGCCTTTTTTCAAGATCGCCGTAGCGGGCCGCGGCCTCGGCCCGCTCCGCGTCCAGGGCGCGCCGGAGCTCCGCCGTCTCCGTCGCGAGGCGCGCCCGCTCCCGCGTCGCGGCCTCGAGCGAGCCCTCGATGTCCTCGGCGCGCTCCGCCAGGAGACTGACGTCGCGCCGCGTCGCGGCCCGCAACTCGTCGAGGGCCCGGCCGCCCGCGGCGCGGGCTTCCGTCCGCGCGGCCTCGACGGCCTCCGCCGCGGCGCCCAGCGCCCGCTCGCGCACGGCCTCGGTCTGCTGGCGCTCCGCGCGCAGGGCCTCCCGCAGGCACACATCTCTGAGAGCCTGGTGCTCGGCCACGGTCTTCTCCAACGTTTGCTGCGCCGCCTCGCGGGCGTCGGCCAGGTCCGTGGCGCGCCGCTCCGCTTCGTGGCGCAACGCCTCGGCTGCCCCGTCCAGCCGCGCCTCGAGCTCGCCGCGCCGCGTACTGGCCTCCTGGGCGCACCGCTCGAAGGCGCATTTCGAGGCGCCGAGGCGCTCCTCGAGCTCCCGCTCGCGCTGGGTGGCCCGCCGGTTGTCGTCGTCGCGCTCCCACCGTTCCCGTTGCAATTGCTGTTCTAGTTCCGCGCAGCGCCGACTGGACGCCTCGGTCGCCCGCTCGGCCTCGGCCCGCAGGTCTTCGGCCTTCCGCGCAACATTTTTAGCCTCCTGGAGCTTGGTCTCCGCATGTTGCTGCGCCTCCAGTAACGCCTCGTCCGCCACGCGCCGGTCCGCGTCCCGTTTATTCGAAGATTCCTCAAAGGCCCGCTCCAAGTCCCCCCGGCTCCGCGCCGAGTCCTCGGCCGCGTCCTTGAGCTTGGAGGCGTACTCCAGCCGCAACTTGGCGTCGACCTCCCGTGACTTGCGCGCGCCGTCCTGCGCGAGCCACCGCGCCCGGTCCAATTCTTCCTTCTGCTCGTCGAGGCGCTCGCGCCACGCCGCCTCGCGCTCCGCCAAGGCCCTCGCCGCGCGTTCCAGCTTGTCGTTCCGGTCTTCTACATCCTTGGCGAGCTCGCGCTTGCGGCCCTCGCTGTCGCGCACGCGTTCTTCCAAGCAGCGCACGGCCTCCTCCGCGGCCGCCAACTCCACGTCCCGCTCCTCCACCAACTTCAAATTGTAGCCGAAGTCGTCCCTTAACCGCCCGACCGTGGCCTGGAGCCTTCGCAGCTTCTCGTCGCGCTCCTTGACGGCCGCCTCGAGACTGGCCACGCGGAAGTCGCCGAGCTCGCTCAGTTCTCTTTCTTTGGCCGCGATGACGTCCGTGAGGGCCCGCGCGTCGCCGCCGAAGGCCGGGGCCTGGACGGCCGTGGACATCGTGGCGTCGGCCTGTGCCCACAGCCGAACTCAGCCCCTGTGCCCGCTACAGCGTGGCCCGCGGCACCGAAAACGAGCGCGCCACCGGTGTACGGTGATGGGCTGTATTCGAGGGTCGATCGAGGTCGTTGCTCGATCACTACTGCACCTGCAGCACTGTGCCGTTCAAATATTGCCGGTCGGTTCGGGTTTTTCAGTCCACACGGGTTTTGCGGCGTCCCAGTTTTGCCCGACCATTTACCAAGACCTACCACTAACGTACGGCAAGGGGGCGCACGGTATATACACGACCCAATCGTCACAGCGCGAGCTCGGAGACGCGTGAAACCGACGCGCAAGCTCAACAAGTGTCAGGGTCAAAAACCTAGGAGACGAGGAATCGGCCGGGCGCCATGAACCTGTTCCGCCTCGCGGGCGACTTGTCGCACGTCGCCTCGATTTTGGTGCTGGCCCTGCGGCTCCAGGCCACGAAGAGTGCCGTGGGCATCTCCCTGAAGACGCAGGAGCTCTACCTCATCGTCTTCCTGGCGCGCTACGCGGACCTCTTCAGCCACTTCTACAGCTACTACAACTCGTTCATGAAGGTGGCCTTCATCGCCTCGACCGCGACCATCATCTACACGGTGCGGTGCCGGGCGCCCTGGAAGCACAAGTACGACCGGGTGCAGGACACGTTCAAGCACTGGCTCTTTGCGGTTCTGCCGTGCATCGTGGTCGCGACGCTGCACACGTTCCAGGTGTCGCACCACAGCTTCCGGGACCTGCTCGGGCTGGAGATCCTGTGGAACTTTTCCATACTCCTGGAGCCTTTAGCTATCGTGCCGCAGCTCTTCGTGTTGCAACGGTTCCGGGAGATCGAGAACCTGACGGCCCACTACGTCTTCTTCCTCGGGCTCTACCGGTTGATGTACATCTCCAACTGGGTCTGGCGCGGCACGCACGAGTCGGCGTACCACGGCTCCTACCTCGCCTACTTCTGCGGCTTCGTCCAGACGCTGCTCTACGGCGACTTCTTCTACTACTTCCCCAAGGCCAAGGCGACGGGCTCGACGTTGTCGCTGCCGACCCAGGAGCGTGGGCCTCACCTCTAGTTGTAAGTACAGACAGTTATACGACCCGTTTTTGCGACGAATTGTGACGAATTCCGAGCCCTAGTTCTGCTCCGAAAGGTACCCAGAGGACTTGTCCGTTGCGGCAAACGGAAGAAAAGAACCTTACCCGCGCTCACAAAAGAGAACTCACTCGTCGTCGTTCTCCAGCCCCCGGATCTGCTCCTCCGCGCGCGCCCGCCACTCGAGCACGAAGCCGTGCTCCCGCGCCAGGTCGTCCAGCGCATTCGTCGTCCGCGTCTGGGCTGCCTCCGCGCCCGCCTCGGTGGCGCCCACGCGCTCGTCCAATCGCGCCCGGAACTCGCGCTCGTCCTGCCGCTGCGCGTCCGCGTCGTCGCAGCGGCCTTTCAGCTCCAGGTTGCTTGCATCCATTGTCGCTTTCAGGTTGCGCGCGGCCTCCTCCGCGCGCACGACCCGCTCCCGGAGCCCGTCGGCCGCCTTGACGGCCTCGTCCGCTCGTTCCTCCGCCCGCCGACACCGCTCCCGCAGCTCGTCGACGGCGCCCCTCAGGGACGCATCGTTAGTGGTCGGTAATTCCTGTGACTTCCTCAAATCGACGGAATCGATCGACTTCCGCAGGTCGTCGAGCTCGCGCCGATTGGATTCCGAAGCCACCGCGGCGAGCTTGCCCTCGGCCTGGGCCGCGCGCTTTTCCGCGGCGTCCCGCGACACCTCCAGCGATTGAACCCGCGCCTTGAGCTCGCCCACCGCGCTCAGGCAACTGTCGAAGAACGTGACCAATTGCTTTTGTACAGCGCCGCCCGGCGCGCCAAAAATAGCCGCGTTCAGGGACGTCGCGGCGCTCACCTCGTGAAAGTGGCGGACGGCCGCGTCCCGCGCGAAGCCGTGCGTGGGGAGCTTCTCCTTCAGCAGGTCGAGGGCCGGCGTCGCGGACCTAGTGGCGGCCATTCGTGGGGCAGCCCGCGTGGGCCCGGGGCCCTGGAGCGGCGGCGCGTCGGGCGCCAGGCAGGGCTTTGCGAGGTCTAGGGTCGCCAGGGTGGCTACCTTTTTAATGCGTGCGGAGTTGTGGCTGCCGAGCTGCGCGTTGCGATGCAGCGCCACAACCAGTAGCGTGAGTATCAATACATTAAGTGCGGGGACGGCCGCAGGGATGCATAGCGCATGATTACGCATGAGTTCCGAAAAACCCGTGCGGAAAACCCGTGCTGAAGTTGTAAAAAAGCTTAAAAAAGCTTTGTAGCATTAATATACAAGCACGCACGGCTGTGCCATTCAGTTCAAGACGTGCCTGGATACCACTCAGTCGGCGTTCAATGAATTAAGAGTGCACCAAGTTCAGCATCCCTACTCCAGCGTGCAAATGGACGAGGTCGAAGCCCTGCTTGCCGCGGCGCAGGGCCAGCTCAACAGCTCGCTCGGCAACCGGGACTACGGCGCCGCGCTGCGGAGCCTCGAGCGGCTCAAGGCGGCCATCCTCGGCGCCGAGGACGTCTCCGCGAGCGAGGCCGAGTACGACGACGCCCAAATTTCGACCAGCGACTGGAGCGAGACCGACCAGGAGGCCCGCCAGAGCGTGGTTTTACAACCGGTGGCGTCGCTCACGGTGCGCGCCACGGCCGTCGAGGCGGAGATGGCGCTCGTCGTCTCCCAGTCCAACGCCGACGTGGACTTCGTGTCCGACGCCGCGTCGCTACGGAAGGTGCTGAGCCTCGCGAGCGGTTCAGGCCACGCTGCTATAGCGCTGCACCGTATTGGTGGCGCCTTAGTCCTGGACGCGGGCATCGACGACGACTGCTGGGGTGACGTCGACCCCGAGACGGGCGAGGTCATCGTGTGCGCCTCGCAAAGAAGAATACAAAACAACTCGCCTAGAGGACCTTTATTACTAGAGGACGGCGGCCGCCTCGTGGAGGAAGAAAAGCCAGCGGAGGACTACATGCGCGTCCAGCGCTACGCCATGGATGGGCTGGAGCTGCTCCTGGGCTCCGACACGGTCGTGTACGGCCGCGCGGACTCGTCCACCAAGATCGGCGTGCACGACGTCATTGAAGGCACGGCGATCACCGAGGCCCGAGCTCTGGACATGTGGCTCGCGAACACGATCGGCGGCTGCGACGAGTGCGCCATTTGCTATCATCGGGACGGGCAGACGAGCGGCTACCAGCTCTTGAAGACGGAGGCTTTGCCCGCCTTCTGCGGCGGCGACTCGGGCGTCGCTTTAGCGACGATGGCGCGCGCGCGGTCCATCCTCGAATTCGTTAAAAATAATTGCGTGGACGACGCGGCGACGTACTGCTTGACGCGCGGTAAAAATGAGACGCTCGAGCTCTGGCGCGTCGAGGAAGGGCGCCATACGACGCCCTTCGGCCGGGCCTGCGCGTTGCTCTGTTTACGCATCGCGCGGCGAATATCGGGCGACGTTTTAAGGCGCAGGCGCCTGCTCGACCGGTGCGTCGCGCTCGCGGACCCGAAGCGCGACGCTTGTGTGGTCGCCGAGGCGCAATTGCTGGTCGCGCGGACCTACGCGGCCGAGGCTGTCGAGGTTTTAAGCGAGCGGCCGGCCTGGCGCGTCGCCGCGCCGGACGCGAAACACCATGATCAGGATTTTATTACTCCAGTCGCGGCCGGCGACGAGGAGGCCTGCCTGAAGCGCGTGTCCGCGGGCCTCGCCGTGCTGCGGCGCGCGCATCGGCGGAAGGCCTCGTCCGACAAGGCGCTGGAAAAAGCCCTGCGGGCCTGCGGGGCGTCGGCGCGCCTGGCGCTCGCCGCGCGCGCGTTCCGGGGCGGCCGGCCGGGCCTAGTCCTGCGCCACCTCGCGCTCGCCGGCGCGCTCGACCCGCCGACCGCGACGAGCGCGGCGTTCCGCCTGCGCCTGGCGCAGGCCTACGCATTAAGTGCCGCCGTCGTGACGCCCGAATCGCTGCCGGCGCACCGCGCGGACCTCGCGGGCGCGCCCGCGAAGGCGCGGGCGCGGGACTCGGACGAGTCCTCGCCAGAGCGGCGGCGGCGGCCGACGCACCGCCCGCCCGCCAAGTTACGGGGCGACCTGCCCGTGGACGTGGGCCCCGACGCCGAAACGAATCTAAGCCGCGCGGTCAAGTGTCTTTTGGCGGCGCTGCGCGGCGACGACGACGGCCGGTGCGACGAGGCCGAAGCCTTGTCGCTGGCTGCGTGCCTCCGCATCGCCTACACCGCGCTCGGCGAGCATTATTTGGCGGTCGCGCGCGTCACGAAGGCCGCGCGGCACCTGGAGCAGGGCGTCGCGCTGTTCCGCGGCCTCGGAGATAAGCAGACGGCCGCCTGGCTGCGGGGGCGATTGGCGTTCGCCCAGGCTACCGTTGCCGCGCGCGACGGCGGCCCGTCGCTCCGCAAGCACTTGAAAGCGCGCGCCGCCGTGGAACTGTTGTCCGAGGCGCTGCAGGCCTTCGCGGAGACGGTCCGAGATGAAGATGACGGCGCCGCGACGCCGTTTCCGGGCGTGGCGACCATCGGTGCGGGCCGGGCGCTCACCGAGGCGAAGCGCGGCGCGGCGCGCGCGGCGCTCGCGCTCGCCGTCATGGCGCCGCCGCAGGACGCGCAGGCGGCTCTGGTGACGGCGGCGGCCCTCGGCGCCGACGCAAACGACAGCGAAACGGCGGCCGACGCCCACTACCGCCTCGCGTCGGGCGGGAGCGCCGACGCCCTGCCGCACCTCCTGAAAGCCACGGCCTTTGCCGACGCCGCCGCGGGCGAGTCGCAGTCGCGGGCGCGGGCCGTGGACGCGCTGTCGACGCGCTGCGACCTCGCCACGGTCCTCCTCCGGGACGCGAGCCCCGAGGCGGCCGCGCAGGCGGTCCGGGCCGTGCTCGGTGCCGAGGCGACGCTCGCGCTTGCTTTGAGCTTACCGGAGTCTGTCGGCCGCGACCGGGCCACGGCCGGGGCGTTGCCGCTCGTGGCGCGCGCGTTGCTCGCCAAGCTCGCCGAGTCGCTCAAGCGGTGCTGCCGCGCCGCGGGCGACGGCGCCGCCCTGAAGCGCGCCTACGGCGCG
>Ga0302122_10001470_pt1 | contig 14975 bp, 8 predicted proteins | sample CB21_SCM_MG_FD_203115 | JGI IMG/M metagenome (GOLD analysis project Ga0302122, IMG submission 203115) | Marine microbial communities from Western Arctic Ocean, Canada - CB21_SCM | ecosystem: Environmental > Aquatic > Marine > Oceanic | place: Canada: Western Arctic Ocean | collected 2017-09-28
ATAACACATACATCTTTTACACCGCCGACCACGGCATGGCTATTGGTCGGCATGGTCTGCAGGGTAAGCAGAATATGTATGATCATACTTGGCGCATTCCATTTATTGCGAAGGGGCCGGGCATCAAAGCTGGGACGCGGGCGAAGGGAAACATTTATCTGCTCGATGTCCTGGGCACGTTTTGTGATCTGGCCGGAATCCCGGCTCCGGACACCTCGGAAGGCATCAGCTTCAAACCTGTGCTTGAGGGAAAAAAGGAAATGGTGCGTGACGTCCTTTACGGGGTGTACTGCGGCGGCGGACGGCCGGGGACGCGCTGTGTCAAGCAGGGCGACTGGAAATTGACGAAGTATCAAGTGGACAAGACAGGCGTCCGGCACACACAGCTATTCAACCTAAGAGAAAACCCTCATGAGTTCATCAAGGAACATCACGATCCCAAGGTGATTGCGTTGACTGGAATCAGGCCGAGAAACAATCAGGTGAACCTGTCCGGCAATCCGAAGTACACTGCGAAGCTCAAGGAAATGGAAACTCTACTTTTGGCCGAGATGCGTCGCCTCAATGATCCCTATCGATTGTGGAACCAGCCCGACGACGGGCTTGAGCCGCCCAAGATCAAGGAAAGAGCAGGCAAGGAGAAGCGGCTGAAAAATAGCCGATGAAACCGACTCCAAATACGTGACCAAAAGCAGGAAGATGGCGGTGCTCAATTACGCGCCACCCCAGGTGCGATTGGCGCAACATCATAAGGATTTACGGTTGATTCTGGAGCTGGCGGCGCAACGCGAGTTGCTGGCGCGCGCTGAGGAATTGGGGTTTACCTCAGCCGAAAATGCTGCTATCATTGAGGCGTTTAGAGCTAAGGAATGATGCGTTTATTGCCTTTAATTTTACTCCTGAGCACGCTGGCTGCTACGCCGGCGGATTTTCCGATGGTGTCGGATGATCTTGAGGTCAAGCTTTTCGCCAGAGAACCGCTGGTGCGGAATCCGTGTGCGATTGCGTTTGATGCGAAGGGGCGGCTCTGTGTGGGGATGGGGCCGCAGTATCGTACGCCCAAGCTGGAGACGGCCGGGGATTCAGTCTGGATTTTACTGGATGAAAATCACGACGGCGTGGCTGAGGGCCGCAAGCGGTTTGCCACGGGCTTCAACAGCATCCAAGGACTCGCGTGGAAGAATGGTCGCCTGTGGGTGGCCAATGCGCCGGACCTCACGGTAGTGCGCGATATCGACGGCGACGAGGTGGCCGATGAATATATACGGCTCTACACGGATCTTGGCAATCTCGAGCATGGCTTGCACGGCTTGAACTGGGCGCCTGACGGTCGGCTGTACATGTCCAAAGGCAACTCGAAGGGGCTAACACAATTGCCCGACCGCGTGGCGCCGAGGGCGTTTCGCGAGTTGTGGGGCGTGCAGGCGCCGGACGCGCCGGATTTTCCAGCGCCTAAGATTTTTAACGCAGCGAATTACCAGAAAAATTATCACGACCCCGCCGATGACTGGGGGCGCGAGGGTGGCATTTTGCGTTGTGATGGGGATGGCAAAAATCTGGAAATTTTTTCGCGCGGTTTTCGCAATCCATGGGACATCTGTTTTGACGACGGCTTCACGTGGCTCGGCACAGACAACGACCAGACGCATGGCGACAAAATCTTCTCTCCCTTTTATGGCGCTCATTTTGGTTGGGGTCACCCGTGGAGTTACGATTGGAAGGGTGACCGCCATCTGCCCACTGCCCCGGCCGCCGGGCCACTCTTTGAAGGCTCGGGCACGGGCGTGATATTTTGCAGCGTACCTTCGTGGCCGGAAAAATATCGCGGTGTGTTTCTCATCAACGATTGGCTACGCCGGCAGGTTTATATTTACCGCCCCAAATGGGACGGCGCACGGCTGAAACCGGAGAAGGAAAAATTTGACTTGTTCGCCCACGCCGGCGGCGGGCGCACGATGGGCAAGAGTGGGGGACGATCGTTCAGCCCGGTGGACATCGAGGTGGGACCGGACGGCGCAGTGTGGATTTCCAGCTGGGGGCGTGAGTACGGCGCAAAGATGGCCAATGGCAACCAACAAAATGAAGGCCGCATTTACCGACTGTGGCCCAAGGGAGTGAAAGCTGTTTTTAAACCAGAATCCAAAATCGCAAAGCCATTAAAGGACTGGAGCGTGCGGGAATTACTGGCCGACCTCGGTAGTCATTTGCCCGTGTGGCGCGCGAATGCCTCGGAGGAATTAGTGCGGCGCAAGGAAGGGATGATTGGCCCGTTGATGGATGCGCTGCGCGATGATGCCAAAAATGAAACGAGTCTCGAGACGTGGGCGGCTTGGACACTTGGCCGAATTCAGCCGCACAACGCGCGACTGCATGCGATGTTTGGCTCGGTGGTGAGGGATGCTAAGTCGCTGAACCTGCGGCTGCAGTCGTTGCGCATTCTTGCATGGTGTGCGCGGCATCCGAGGGGACTGCCTCTGCCGGACACGGTGCGCGCGGCATTGACCGATACCGAGCCGCGCATACGGCGCGAGGCTTTGCTGGCCATTCGTGAGGCGGGACACAATAGCTGGCACGCGGACGTGCTCAACCTGTTGGCCCGGGAAACTGACCGCATGGTGTTTTACACCGCGTGGGGCGCATTGCGCGAAACCGCTCCGGCGGAAGCTCGCAAGGCGATGTTGGACGACCAACGCGCGGGCGTGCGCCGCGGGGCGTTGTTGAGTTTGCTGGAGGAGGATGCGCTGGCTCCGGAGGCGTTGCGGCTTTTGGCCAAGGACACGGACCCCTCAACTGCGGCATTGGCCAAGCGCCGGCTGGGCGGCAAGGCGGCTGCCATCATCAAGGGACCATCTCTTAAAGTTACGCCGGAGGGCGTGGCGGTGTCCGTCCAGCCGCTGGTTTCGGTGGTGTCAAAAATCGAGGCACACCAGTCGCCTGGTTATCGCGAGGCGCGGCTGCAGGTGGGTGCGCTGGCGTATGTTGACCGCCAATACCGCATTCTCGAACTTCCCTCCGGGTTTGCTGGCGAAACTTTCATCCAAGGCCGCAATCACGACGCCGAGGCCGGGGGTGACCGAGTGCTGACGTTGACACTTCGCCATCCGTCCACAGTTTTTTTAGCCGATGACGTCCGTGGCGGCGGGTTGCCCACTTGGGCGCATGCTCGTTTTAAACCGACGCAACTTCAACTGCATACCGACGATGCACGGCATCGAATCTACATGGCGGATTTCCCTTCAGGCAAATTCACACTCGGTGGCAACTCCGAGGGCGTGAAGGCGCGCAAGTCAAATTACCTCGTCATCATCCGGCCCAAGCTCTTGGCTCCACCCGTTGCGCCAACCACAGCCGCGGCGGTTCTCCCACTTTTAAAAAATGCCAATGCCGAGCGCGGCCAGGCGCTCTTTCATGCACGCGGCGGTGCCAATTGCGCCCTTTGCCATCAACTGGAAAACAACGGCAACATCTTCGCACCCGATCTCGCGGACATCGGCTCCCGTGCGGATGCGGATGGGCTTATCCGATCCATCCTCGAGCCGAACGCGGAAATCACCGAGGGCTTTGCATTGCGGGTGTTCACCAAAAAGTCAGGCGATGTGGTGGCTGGCATTGTGCTCGCCGAAACCGGTCAATCCGTGAAACTAGCATTGGCCAATGGCACCGTGGCTAGCATTGCTCAACGCGACATTCAATCCCGCCAAACCCTCAAGACTTCCGCCATGCCACCGACCTTTGGAGCGATTCTTCAACCACAACAAGTCGCCGACCTCATCGCCTATCTTCAAAATCAAAAAACCAAGCCCCAAACCGTTACCCCGAAGACCACCGGCTTTGCATTCACTCAGCAAAAGGACCGTGTCACCCTCTGGCTCGATGGCCGCAAAATCACCGAATACCTACTCGACCATCCGCAGCTCACCCGCCGTGCGTTCATCAACGTCCACACGCACACCGGCATCCAAGTCACGCGCAACTATCCACCAACGCCCAGCGACGGCGGCGACCATCCTCTGATGCATCCGGGTATCTGGATGGGTTTTGGGCATCTAGACGGGCAGGATTATTGGCGGCTCAAGGCCAAGGTATTGCATAATGGATTCGTGGATAAACCGAAAGCGGGGAAAGGCCGTGCCAGTTTCGCTGTCCGTAATCGTTACCTGACGTCTGATGGAAACAGTGAGATATGTCGTGAGATAAACCGAATCGAATTCCGCCGACATGAGACCGGGATGTTACTGTTGTGGGATTCGACATTTCAAAACGATAAACGCGATTTTTATTTTGGGGATCAGGAAGAAAGTGGCCTGGCAATTCGGGTCGCCACTCCCCTAAATGTGCAAGGCGGCACTGGAACCATCATCAACGACCGCGGCGAAAAAAACGGTACCGGGACTTGGGGCAAGCCGATGCGATGGATCGATTACTCTGGCCAGATCAACAAACGACAAATCGGCCTGATGATTGTGCCAGCGGCCGATAACCCGCGCCCATGCTGGTCACATAGCCGGGACTACGGCGTGCTGGTGGCCAACCCATTTCCCAAACAACCCAAGGAACGCCGCGAACCCTACGTGAAAACCTGGGTCAAAAAAAGTCAACCGTTCCGTATACGCTACGCGGTGCTTATCCACGACACCATCAAGGCGATTGATCACGCCAAAGAGTTCAGAGACCTGCAGAAAACCCTCGCAGAGGGGTGGTGACGTTGACTGGCATACAATCCAGCCTTGGAACTTCAATTAGTTTGATTTCCTCAGTCGAACTTTCGTTTTCGATAGTCGCCGATGCCGGGGGCGTCGGGATTGACCTCGGGGCCGTAGTAGCGGAGGAGCACCAAGGGTTCGGTGGTGCTGGTGTTCTCGAACGTGACACCCGCTTTGGCTCCGGCTTCGGTGCAGAAGTATTCGTCCTCGGTGAGCTCGTGGAAGCGGATGAGCTTGGGGCTATTGAGCGGCTGGCCGTTGATGGTGCCTTTGCCCTGCACGCAGATGCCGCTCCAGGCACCCTTGTCTTTCACGGTACATATTACACCAGGATCGACGGTGAGTTCCTTGGCTGTGAAAAGTTGCTCCTTTTTGATTCGGCCGTAGACGATCCAGCGATCGACGTAACCCTGCTTGCGGGTATCGGCCACCGGGATGGGCTCTAGGTAATGGCTGTCCTTGAAGTTTTCGTTGGTGTTGCCAGCCCAGTCGAGTTGGTTGACGATGAAGTCGAGGTCGTGGTGCTTTTTCTTCGGCATGTCCTTCACGAGCAAACTCCACGGCACTTCGCGGCCTTCAACGAGGTTTTGGTACATACCGAACACGTCGCTGCCCCACTGCGGCTCGTAGGTGCAAAGACTGCCGGGGGCGTGCAGGATGCAGGGGGGGATGAGCCAGCCGGTGCCGGGCTTTAGGCGGTACGCGCGGCTGAGGTCGAGAATGCCGTTGTCGCCTTTGTTCCAATCCGCGAGGCACTGGCGCACTTGCGCCTTGGTTGTGCCGGGCTCGAGGCCCATGAAGGTGTACGGGAAATTGTTGCCGACGTTGTTGTGTTGTGGCGGAAAATAATAACTCTCCGGCTTGCCTTCCTGCCCGACCAGCTTGGCCTGTTTGGCATTCTGGTGCATGTGATGCGGGATGGGGCCCATGTTGTCAAAGAATTTTGAGTACACCGGCCACTTGCCGTATTTTTTCCAGATGCGCTTGCCGATGATGTCCGCCCCGCACTCGGCCACCGCCTCGCGCAGGGTGAAGCGGCTTCGTCCGTGCACCACGTAGCTCAGGCCCTCATCCGGCACGCGGCCCTCGTTGGCGGCCTCGGTAGTGGAGCCGAACCAACGCTCATCAATCCCACCGCGATTTAGGCCGTAAGCATAGGTATCATCTGGATGCAGCTTGAGCCGCAGGCCCGGCTGCAGGAATGACCGCGGCACCCAAGCGGGCGCGAGCCGGAGCAGCCCCCCGGTTTCCTCAAGTGCGGCATCCACGTGCTTGCGGACATTTTTTTTGATGGTCTTGAGCTGTTTAACGGATGTGAGTGACATGATGATTTATAAAAAAGCCGGGCGGTAATTTGCCCAAGCCAACCGCCCAAGTCGAGTTCAGAACTTGGCCAAGCGACTCTCCGCTTGGCCAAGCGCAATCACTGGCATGCTTCGCACTCTTCGCCGTTTCGCATGGCCTCGATCGAGCAGGCCTCGCGCTCCTCGGCGGTGTGCTCTTTCTCCGGCAACTCGACGCCCTGCTTTTTCACGGCGATGGTAGCTTTCTCGATGTTCGAGGCGCCCAGCGTCCGCAGGTAGTAAGTCGTCTTTAGGCCACTCCGCCAGGCGGCGCGGTACATGTGCGAGAGCCGCTTCATGTCCGGCTTAGCTAGGAACAGATTTACCGACTGCGACTGATCGATCCACTTTTGCCGGCGGGCAGCGGCAGCGATCATCAGCATCGGGTCGACGTCAAACGCCGTGGCGAAAAGCTCCTTCAACTCGTTCGGCACTTCGGCGATGTCGTGCAAGTCACCGTCGTGATACTTGAGCTTGTTCATCACGTCCTCGTTCCAAAGTCCCCTGCCCTTGAGGGCGTGGACCAAATGGCGATTCAGCACGATGAAGTCGCCGGACAAGTTGCTCTTCACATAAAGATTCTTGTAGAGCGGCTCGATGCACGGTGAGGTGCCCATGATATTGGAGATGGTCGCCGTCGGCGCGATGGCCAGCACGTTGCTGTTTCGCATGCCCTGGCTGGCGATTTTTTGACGGATGGGTTCCCAGTCCATCCTGCCGCCGCGCGGCACATCCACCGCTTGGCCGCGCTCCTTCTCGAGCAGATCGACCGTGTCCGGCGGCAGCAGACCGCGATCCCACTTGGATCCTTCGTAACTTTCGTAACGCCCCTTTTCCTTGGCCAAGTCGCTCGACGCCTCGTAGGCGTAATAGGCGATCGCCTCCATGAACTCGTCGTTGAACTCCACCGCCGCCTCGGAGTCAAACGGCACGCCCTTTTGGTAAAGCGTATTTTGCAACCCCATCACGCCGAGGCCGATCGGGCGGTGGCGCATGTTTGCATTGCGGGCCGGTTGCGTCGGGTAAAAGTTGATGTCGATGACGTTGTCCAGCGCACGCACGGCAATGCGAATTGTTTCCCTCAGCTTGGCCAAGTCGAGTTCGCCGCTCTCGGTGAGATGATTGTCGAGCACGACCGAGCCCAGATTGCAGACAGCCGTCTCATCGCTGCCGGTGTTGAGCGTGATCTCGGTGCAGAGGTTGGAACTGTGGATGACACCGGCGTGATCCTGCGGGCTGCGGACGTTGCAGGCGTCCTTGAACGTGATCCACGGATGGCCCGTCTCGAAGATCATCTGCAGCATGCGCTTCCACAAATCGATGGCGGGAATCTTCTCGCCGCTCATTTCGCCGCGCTCGGCCTTGGCCTCGTATGCGAGGTAGCGTTCATCGAAATCCCTGCCGTAAGTCTCGTGCAAATCCGGCGCGTCGCTCGAGCAAAACAGTGTCCAGTCCTCGCGGGCTTCCATCCGCTTCATGAACAGGTCGGGAACCCAGTTGGCCGTGTTCATGTCGTGCGTGCGGCGGCGGTCATCTCCGGTGTTTTTTCGCAGCTCGAGAAACTCTTTGATGTCGTTGTGCCACGTCTCGAGATAGGCGCAACCGCTGCCCCGCCGCTTGCCGCCCTGGTTGACCGCCACCAACAAGTCGTTGTGCAATTTCAGGAATGGAATAACGCCTTGACTCTTGCCGTTGGTGCCCCGGATGTGGCCGCCCATGCCGCGAACCGACGTCCAACTGCCGCCCAGGCCACCGGCCCACTTGGAGAGATAGGCGTTCTCGGTGATACCGCGCTCCATGATGCCCTCGATCGAGTCATCCACCCAGTACAGGTAGCACGAGGACAACTGTGAGTGCGGCGTGCCGGAGTTGAACAGCGTCGGGGTGGACGAGCAGAATCGCCGGCTTTTATAAAGGTTATACAGCGAAACAACCCGTTCCTCCTTGTTGTCGACATCGTTGTGAAACAGGCCCATGGCGACGCGCATCCAAAACAGTTGCGGTGTCTCGATACGGCGCTCCTCGTCGCCGATGTTGGTGCGATCGACAATCAGGTAACGATCATAAAGCGTCTGGATGCCGAGATAATCAAACTCCAAGTCGGCGGAGGGATCGAGCGCCGCGACGAGTTTCCCGGTGTCGTACTGCAGCAAGTCAGGACTGAGGCGCTTGATCTCCACGCCGTGCCGCAGGTACTCCGGTAGATACCGGGCGTGCGCTTCCTTCAACGCGCCGACACCGTCGCGGAGGATGTCCCAATCGAGCACCTCCTCGTAAATATAAGTGCAGAGCAACCGGCCGGCGAACCTTGCAAAGTCAGCGTCACGCTCCATCAGCGCCTTGGCGTTCAGGAGGATTGTTGCCTGCAATTCCGCCGCAGACATCTCGCTAAAAAGTGAACGGCGTAACTCGGCCTCGATCTGCTCTTCGCTCAGGCAAAGGTCGAGGTCGATGCTCGCGTACTTGATGCGCTCGAGCAGATCCTCCCCCTTCCAAAATAGAGAGCTGCCATCGGGTTGCGTGATGAGGAGCAACTCCTGCTGCGTGGCGTCTGCCGGCCCCGCTTCGCTTTCGCTCGTAACGAGTTCATCGGCGCGCTGCAGCAAACGCTGCGAACGATATAAAATATAAGCCTCGGCCACCTTGTAGTGACTGGCCTTCATTAGCTCCTCCTGGACAACGTCCTGAACCTCCTCGATATGTATGAACGCCTGGCCGGCATCCCTCACCCGTTCCGTCACTGACTGGGCAACCAACACCGCCGGCGCGCTGTCTTTCTGTTGCGAAAGGAAGGCCTTGCGAATCGCGATCTCAATTTTATTTTCATTCCAGCTGACAACTTGCTTGTTGCGGCGGATCAACCGGACGCTGATTTTTTCGTCCGACTGGGCCACGTTGCGGGCCGTGTCAATCACTAGGCTGCGGGCCACGTCGTGCGCGTTGTTCTCGATCAAAACCCGCTCGATGCCCCGGTGCAAATCTGTCTCGGACAGCCGTGAGCTCTCCGCTTGGCCAAGCTCATTCCCCTGGAACCGCTCGCCGACCGTGCGGGCCACCTTGGCCACAAAATCCCTGTTTTTAGGGGTGAAAACATCCTCCTCTCCCTTGGACATCATCAAGTTGGCCAAGGCGTTGCCGACCGTGTTGGCGATGTCACCCAGTGCGATATCGCGCTCACCGTCGTTCGAGCGAAGCCGGAGACCGGCATCCGTCGAACCGTCTCCATTGAGAGACTCGTCCCACTTGAAACGGGATGGCGCTTCCTGCGCGGATGCCATACTCTTGATCGCTTCATCCTCCTCGAATGTAATCTTGCTGATTGCCATGTCCGGGTGCTGTTTGGTTTGGGTTGCTGCTTAAAACTATAGTTCGTCATCGCCCACCATTTCCAGTGAGGATGCCTTTTGATACTCTGTCACTCGACCTTCAAAAAAGTTTTGCTCCTTCTTGATGTCCATCATCTCAGCGAGCCAAGGGAACGGGTTTTTTACTCCCTCGTTTAGGAGCGGCAAGCCAACATTCTCCAGCCGCCTGTCGGCGATGTAGTCTATGTACTCCGCAAACTCCTCACTACTCAAGCCAACCGCGTTCACCGGCAGGCAGTCGTTGATGAACTCCTTCTCAAGTTGCACCGCTTCCCTCATCAGGTTGACCAGTTCCTGTTGGAACTCGTCCGTCCACACGTCGGGATTTTCCCTGATCAGTTCCACCAGCAGGTTGCGGAGCAACTCGATGTGGTTCGACTCGTCACGCAGCGTGTAGCGAAACATCTGCCCGATGCCGGGAAACTTGTTCTGCCGGTAAAGTGAGAGGATCATACCGAACAACCCGTAAAACTGCGTCCCCTCCATGCACTGCCCGAACACAAAAATATTCCGGGCCAACGCCTGCTTCTCACTCAGTTGGGTCAGGTCCATGTCCCGGCGCAACTCCCTCGACACGCGACTCACGAACTCATTCTTCCGCAAGATCGTCGGCACATCTTCAAACATCGCCTCACACTCGTGCGGGTTGATCCCGAGCGAACTGATCATGTAGAGCAGCGAGTCGGCATGGATGTTTTCCTCATGCGCGTGGCGGCCAAGTACCAGTTTCAGTTCCGGTGCAGTGACCAACTCGCGCACGACGTGCTGAATATTGTCGCCCACGATCCCTTCCGCCGCGCTGAAGTAGCCGATCCCCATCCGGATGATCCAACGCTCGACATCGCTCAAGTCGTTCCCTCGCCACTGCTCAATGTCCTTAGCCATGGGGATGTCCTCCGGCTCCCAGTGGTTGGCTTTCATGTTCCGATAAAGCTCATACGCCCACTGGTATTTGAGCGGCAACAGGTTGAACGTCATCGTCTGACGGCCGTTGATAATCCGCTTGGCTGCGTACGCCTCCTCAGCCTTGGTTTGATCCAACACAAACTCTCTGTCTCCAATCTGAAATCGCTTCTCCATTTTACATCAAAAAATCCGTTTATTGCTCTGTTTAAAATCCTGTTTCAGTCAAAAGACGTCACAAACACCCTGATGGCGTTTCCAGCTTAAAACCCCTAAAAACACTACATTTAGTGGTTACCCCGAAAAAGGAGCACAATTTGTAGACTCCTGCGGCCACCTCGTCAAAGGATTTTCAGCTTATCAGACGCTTTTTTCACGACTTTCTTGTTGAACCCTCCATACACATCATATTCACCGCAATTCAGCCCCCTTTTACCCACCCTAATACTTTCCTGCCAAGCGGTTTCAAACCAAGCTCTCCAACCCATTTAGCCTCCCAGAGTGAACGATAACTCAATCCCGATTTGGCCAGCCATGAAAATGAGCTCACGCGAAGGTACGAAATTAATTTCCAGCTTTTTTTTCCTCGTCTTCGCGTGAGCAGTGAGCAATTGGCTTGGAAATGCGCTTTGCCAAGGGTTAACTCGCAGCCGGCCATGAGTGAAAAATCCAAGCCTAAAGTCCTTATAATTTTCGGGGATGCCGCCGAGACGGTGGACACGATGTATCCGTACTTCCGCCTGATCGAGGGTGGCTACGAGCCGATACTCGCAGCACCGGAAAAGCGCGAGTATCAAATGGTGATGCACCAAAACAAACCGGGCTGGACGATCACCAAGGAATGGGAAGGCTACACGATGCCGGCGGCGATCGCGTTCAAGGACGTCAACCCTGAGGAGTATCTTGGCATTTTTTTCAGCGGCGGCCGCGCGCCGGAGTACCTTCGCGAGGACGATGATTTGCTGCGCATCACGCGCTATTTTTTTGAAAAGAACGCCCCCATCGCCAGTGTGTGCCACGGCGTGGAAATTCCAGCACGCGCCGACTGTGTGAAAGGGCGTCGCATGGCCACGGTGCCCAAGGCCAGGTTCGACCTCGAGGTGTGCGGCGGCACGTTTGTCGATGAACCGTGCGTGATCGACGGCAACCTCGTGAGTGGCCGCACGTTCTGGGATCACGGCCACTACATGGGCGCGTGGATGAAACTCCTCGACGACGCCCACGACGCCAACTGACCGATTGGCCTGCAAAAAAAACGGCTGACACCGGGCCAGTGTCTCCCGACCATTATCCCCGCTTTATGAGTGATTCCGATTCAACGCCGCTGCGCTTGGCTATGTGGTGCGGGCCGCGCAACATCTCCACCGCGCTCATGCGCGCGTGGGGCAACCGGCCAGACACGTTCGTCGTCGACGAGCCGCTCTATGCGCATTACCTCCGCGAAACCAGACCGCCGCATGCCATGGCCGACGAGATCATCGAGCGTTACGAGGCCGACTGGGAAAAAGTCGCCGCTTGGCTCACCGGCCCGATCCCAGGGGGGAACTCGATCTTTTATCAAAAACAAATGTGCCACCACATGCTGCCGGGTATCGGCCGCGACTGGCTTGGCCAAGTGACGAACTGTTTCCTCATCCGCGAGCCGCGCGAGATGCTCACGTCGCTGATGAAGAAACTCCCCAACCCGACCTTGGCCGACACCGCGCTACCACAGCAACTCGGGCTCTTCAACCACGTGCGCAAGTTGACCAGCACCGTGCCGCCGGTGATCGACTCTACCGATGTGCTGCGTGATCCTCGCGGAATGTTGGGGGCTTTGTGCGAACGGCTTGGCGTTACGTTCACCGATGCCATGCTCGAGTGGCCACAGGGTGTCCGTGAGTCGGACGGTATCTGGGCGCGGCACTGGTATCCCGAAGTCGAGACCAGTACCGGCTGGCGCGCTTACAGGCCGAAGGACGAACCGGTACCCGACGCTCTCTCTGAAGTGCTCGAGCAATGCAATGAGATTTACGAACAACTTTACCCGCACCGCATCACCGCTTAACCGAAGATCATGCTTCAGAAATTCAACGAGAAAAACCGCGACTTGCTTATCAACATCAACGGCAAGTTGCTGCACCGCGACGAGGCCGGCATCAGCCCATTCGACTCCGCCGTGCAGGGCGGCGACGCGGTGTGGGAGGGACTGCGCGTTTACGACGGCAAAATCTTCCGCTTGGCCAAGCACCTCGAGCGGCTCCGCAGCTCGGCGCTCGCGCTGGCCTTCGCAGAGATTCCGGAGGCGGAAGCCATCACGACGGAAATCAAGCGCACCCTCGAGGCAAACAACATGACCGACAACGCGCACATCCGGCTCACGCTCACGCGCGGCGTCAAGCTCACCTCCGGCATGGATCCACGCCTCAACACCGCCGGGCCGACGCTCATCGTCCTGGCCGAGCACAAGGAGCCGGTGTATGATAAGAGCGGCCTGAGTCTCATCACATCGAGCGTCCGCCGTCCGTCGCCCGATGTGCTCGACCCCAAGATACACCACTGCAATTTGATCCAATCCATCCTCGCCAAGATCGAGGCCAACCACGCCGGGGCCGACGACGCGCTGATGCTCGACTCACGCGGCTTCGTCGCCGAGACGAACGCCACGCACCTCTTCATCGTCGATGACAGCACGGTGATGACAAGCCGCCTCGTTGCCTGTCCTGAAGGTATCACTCGCGAAGTCGTGTTGAGCCTCTGCCTCGACAACGGCATCCCTCACGAGGTTCGCGACATCTCACTCACCGAGGTGTACCGCGCCGACGAACTTTTTTGCACCGGCACGATGGGTGAACTCGCGCCGGTCACGCAGGTCGATGGCCGGCCGATCGGCGCTGGCGACGCCGGCCAGGTGACTCGGCGCTTGTCCAAACTCTTCGACCAATGCGTCGCCGCAGAGGCCGAGCCAGTTCTGGATTGATTTTTTTGGTAACATTTTCAATCAGTTCGTGTAGCCTCCCCCCGCGATGACAAATTTTGAGCTCGATACTGCTGACTTATTACAGGTCCTTTTGTTGATTCTCGGCGCAATGCTTGTTTTTCAAGCCTTTTGGCTTTTCGGCACGGCACTATTCCCGCGCATGGTTGGCCAGGCGAGAGACCGCTACAAAACCCCCATCCGCACCACGTTGATCGGCTTGGCCGTCGTTGTGCCAACATTCTTTATCGGCTTCTTCTGGCTGGGCCAAAAAGATGGCGATACCTTCAACGTCTCCAACGGCATCGGCTTAGTGATCGGTGTCGTGCCACTGATGCTCGGAGCCATCGGCTCGGCCGGTTTGTGCCAGTTGATCGGCCTCGGCCTCCCCGCGCCGGGCGACCAGAGTCAGAACTGGCGGCGTGTCTGGCGTGGCGGCTGGGTGCTAAACTTTTGCTACCTACTGCCGATCGCCGGTTGGCTTGTCATTTTGCCGTGGGGCATTATTAGTGGCTGCGGCGCGTTCGTCACGTCGCTCTCAGGGCGTGACAATGACCGTGACAATGACCGTGGCAATGATCGCGGCAGAGGCCGGGGTGGCAGCCGCGCCCCAAGAAAATCTTCTGCACCCGAGCCGGTGGCAAAACTGGATGACGACTCCCCGCGAAGCTCACGCCTCCAGCGCAGCCAAATCCCCAGCAGCGACTCAGAAGACAAACCAAGCCAACGCCCCCGCCGACCACGCCGCCCGTCCCGCCCCAAGCAGGAGGAATGATGGAGCTCAACCGGGGATAATTCCTGTAAGCTGCCGGCACCGCCCCAGTCTTGGGAACCGCAGGTTGCGACGCCCTCGTCGTCTGGGACTCTCACCTGTCGCAGTGTCAGCTGATCTAGATCCTGCACCGATATGCCCCCCGATGCCGACATGGCAAAAGTCTTCGCCCGACACGAGCCTAGGCCACTTGCCCAAGCGGCTGGGGACGCGTGATTGCCCTTGCTTCCGGGTGGACGGCGTTGGAGGATTTTGCCCCGAGCCCGGACACAATTCAGCACCATGCCATCGCAAAATGACCCGACACCGAAACTGACCGCCCCGTGGGGCACGCCCGCCCCGGCCGACAACGAGTTGTCCCGTCGCTCCGCCTTCAAGCTGGCCATGGGTGCCGCCGGGCTGGCCGCCGCCGGAACGACCTCGGCCGCCGCTCAGCCCGCAAAGGACTCGCGCAAAGCCTCTCCCAAGCGGTACGGCATGAAAAAGTCGATCAACCAATGGGCGTTCCCGTATCCGGAACGGATGAACCTGCGCGAGTGCCTGCAGTTGGCCAAGGACGCCGGGTTCGACGGCATCGAGCTTAACTACGACCTCGAAAACGACCTATCGCCCAAGCACGGCCCAAGCGAGTACCGAAAAATTCGGAAGATGGCTGACGACATAGGCATCGCCATCAGCGGGTTGTGCTCGTTTTTGTTTTGGCCGTACCCGCTGACGAGCAACGATCCCGCCGAACGAGCGCGCGGGATGGAACTAGCCGGGTTGATGACCGAGGCTGCCCACCATCTGGGCACGGAAAACCTGCTCGTGGTGCCCGGCGCAGTGCACATGCCTTGGCGTGAGGATCACGATCCCACACCGAACGACGTCTGCGACCAGCGCGCCAGGGCCGCTATCGAGAAGCTGCTGCCCACGGCCGAGAAACTGAAGGTT
>Ga0302122_10001471_pt1 | contig 14965 bp, 6 predicted proteins | sample CB21_SCM_MG_FD_203115 | JGI IMG/M metagenome (GOLD analysis project Ga0302122, IMG submission 203115) | Marine microbial communities from Western Arctic Ocean, Canada - CB21_SCM | ecosystem: Environmental > Aquatic > Marine > Oceanic | place: Canada: Western Arctic Ocean | collected 2017-09-28
TTGGACTACGCGGAGTTCGTCAAGGCCGTCAAGGACGAGTTACGGGTGCCGGACACGATGGACGACAAATTGCATGCGTTGTGGACTTATGTGGATCAGGACAGGAGCGGCGAAGTCACCATAGGCGAGTTCCAGCACGGCTGCTATTTATTGATATTGGAGGGCTGGCCCGTGCTCAAGCAGAAGATTTTACAAAAACATGTCGACGTATTGAACAGGGCCGCGAAGACGTGGCAGGGTGGCGCTTTTTCGTGGTACAAGGTTTTTAAAGCTATGGATACGGACGAGAACGACCGTTTAGGCTACGAAGAGTTGGAACGCGTCGTAAGGATGAACGCTACACAAGGTGGTCTAAGTCTGAAACCGAATGAATTGGCGGACTCTGCCTTGAGGGGCCTCTGGCGCGCGCTGGACGAGGACAGTAGTGGAGAAGTGACCATCGACGAGTTCATGAAGTTCATGCGACGGGAGGAGGAGAAGGCACCCGAGATAATTGTGGAGAAGAAAAACCCTAGGGTATTAGCGGCGCGGGAGAAGGCCAAGCTCCGCGTCGAGGAGCGCAACTCCGCGAAGAAGCGCGCCGCCATGCCCGACCCCCTCGAGGCCGAGCGGCGCAAAGTGAGTGAAGCCAAGGCGGCTGAAGCTAGATTACGAGCTAAACGACGGGCCTCGCCGTCGCGCGGCCGCCGGCGGCGGCCGCCGTCGCCGGACCCGAGTTTGGAAACGGTCCACAATTTTGACGGGCAGCTAAGAGCCATTTTACGGGACATGGAGGCCTGGGACCGGCCACAGGCCCCGTTGCTGGTTAAGAAGCGGCGCGGCTTGGAGCGGCCCACTTTTTTCGGTTCGGGTCTGCGCTTCGAGCCGCCGTCGACGCCGCGGTTACAGAAGTTACGGCCCATAACCGCCAAACCGAAGATGAAATTATCTTCAACGACCATCCGGCGGAAGAAGCGCAAGCCGACGAAGACCGACCGGTCCACGGCCAACATCTACTCCTCGACCATCGATTTGGGAGAAGTAGCGCGCCCTAAAAAATTAGTTCGGCCCTCGACCTGCGACGTCCGGTCCCCGCGAGAACGGTTGCAGGACGAGTCCGCCGATCTTTTAGAAAGGACGTCCGTCTACGGGCACAAACCGACGGTGGTGTTGTCGGCCGCGCAGCAACAACGGAAGCGGCCGCGGACGGAGCATGCGAAGCGCCCTTCCCTAGTCTTGTCGGAACCTGAAGAAGAAGAAAACCCCTTTGCGCGGGAGCGGCATCCTTCCTTGGTCTCGCCGGCCAAGGCCTCGGGCCGCCAAATGCGCGCGGGGCGTATTGGTGGCGACCTCACGCCCCAGCAGCAGCGCCGGTCTTTTGGAAGTACGCCCTCCTTCGACGACGAGCTCATGGACGATGAGTCATATGAAAAATACGTCAGTAAGGTCCGCACGCGGGACGGCCTGCGGACTCCGGACGACTACGGCGATGCGTTAGCGGCGGCCGGCGTGTACGACGACGAGGGCGACGACGCCACGACCTCCAATGAGGCCCTGGAGGTGTACTTGAAGCGCATCTTCCAGAGCGTCGATGTGAATCAAGACGGCGAAATAAGCACCCAAGAGGCCATCCAGGCCGTGCGCCGCGACGACGAGTTCGCGGCCATGTTGGGGTTCGAGGGCTCCGCGTCCGTCGTCGGCGACGGCGAGGAGGACCAGCTCGAGTTCGCCATCGGGGTCCTCGACGCGGACGGCAATCAGCGCGTCTCGTGGAGTGAATTTCGAGTGGCGTTCCTGGGGCCCGTGCTGGAAGTGGACCCCTTCGCCGCGTACCTCGATGACTACGAGACGTATCTGCGGGCGGTCTTCGAGCAGGCCGACGCGAATGCGGACGGCGAGCTCTCCTACGCGGAGCTCGTGAGCGCGTTAAAGGACCCGACCTTCGCGGAGGTCGCGGTGGATGCCATGGGCTTTATTGAGAGCGGCGTTTCTAGAGAAGAGTTCGCGGACCAGTTCCTGGACGCCTGCGACTGGGACGGGAGCGACTCGATGGAGTGGGCTGAATTTAGAGATGCGGCCTTAGCGTCCGCTCTAGATATGATGCACGCGGCGCGCATGGAACATGCATTAAGGGAGGTCTTCGACCGCGTCCAGGGCGGCGACGGCGCCATCACGATTGAAGACGCCGTCGCTGGGTTGAGGGAGGATTCAGATTTTGCGGAGATTTTGGGGTTTTACACCACTCATTTAGCCAACGACCAGGACGGTTCATTGGATTACTTGATTGACCAGTTACAAGCCCTGGATACGAACGGCGACGGCGTCATCGACTACAGCGAGTTCCGGGGCCTCGTCTTCCCGCCAGAGCCGTCGGCGATGGACGTGTATTTACGGGACTACGAGGCCTATTTATGCGCTCTCTTCGAACGCGTCGATGTTGATGGCAGCGGCACTCTAAGTTTTGCAGAACTCGCGGCGGCTCTCAGGGACGAAGATATCGCGGACGCCGTCGGCCTCACGGGCAGCGGCCTCACGTCACTTGAATTTGCGGATCGGTTATTGGCGTCCCTGGATTGGGACGGCGACCAAGAGGTCAGTTGGGAGGAGTTCAAGGAACCCGCGCTCCATGCTGCTTTGAAGGCGTTCGCGAAGACGCGCCTGGAAATGCACCTTAAAGTAATCTTCGACCGGGTCGACGTGGACGGGTCCGGCGCCGTTTCCATAGCGGAGGCCGTCGTGGCGTTAAGAGACGACGACGAGTTCGCTACTCTATTAGGCTTCGAGGGCGCCACGGCCCTCACATCCGAGGACGACGTGGACCGCGTGGCCCTGGTGCTGGCGGCGCTGGACGAGAGCGGCGACGAGCACATGTCCTGGGGCGAACTGCGGAGGGCGGTGCTGTGCGAGCCTGTTCAAGTGGAGGACCCGTTCGCCGAGGACCTGCGCGCCTACGAGGGGTACCTTCGAGAGGTGTTCGACCGCGTCGACGCTAATATGGACGGCGAACTCTCCTACGCCGAGCTCGTGGCTGGGTTAAAAGACCCGGACTTCACCGAGGAGTCCGGCTTCTACGACAGCGGGGGCCTGTCGCGCGGCGAGTTCGCGGAGCAGTTCTGCGACGCGCTGGACTGGGACGGCGACCGCCACGTCCAGTGGGACGAGTTCCGGGACGCGGCGCTGGAAAGCGCCCTGGACGCCATGCATGAGGCGCGCCTCGACGCGCACCTGCGCCGGGTCTTCGACGCTGTCGACGCCGAGGGCAAAGACTACATCACCCTCGACGACGCCGTCGCCGCTCTGCGGGACGACGCGGGCTTCGCCGAGGTCCTCGGCTTCTATGGCATGCATCACGCGAACGACGAGGACGGGTCGCTCGACGCCCTCTGCGCGGGCCTGGCGGCCATGGACGTCAACCGCGACGGTGTCGTGTCCTGGGCCGAGTTCCGGTACGCGGCGCTGGGCGGCGCGGCGCCCGTCGAGGCGGCCGTCGAGGTCGAGGCCGAGGTCGAGGTTGAGTCGCCAGTGGACGCCGCGGAGGAGCCTCCGGCCGAGCCCGATGCGGAGCCTAACGTCAAGCCTCCGGCCGAGCCCGATGCGGAGCTTAACGTCGAGCAGCTGGCCGAGCCCGATGCGGAGGCCAGCGTTGAGCCTCCGGTCGAGCCGACGGTCGCGCCGCCGGCCGATCCGACTGTCGCGCTGCCGGTCGAGCCTCCGGCCGAGGAAGAGACCGCGGAGGCGACCCCAGAGCCGACGATTCTTGCCGAGGAGAACCCCGAGGCTTCTAGCTCCGAGCCGACGGCCGAGCCGACGGCCGAGCCGACGATCGAGCCAGAGGCGGCCGCCGCCGCCGCGCCTGTTGAGTTGCCCGTCGAGGCGGAGGAGCCAACGCTGCCCGATGAGGCCGAGCTCGCGGAAGCTATCTCCGCCTCGGCGGCGGAGATCGCCGCCGAGGCAGTGGCGCTCCCGGACATCGAGCCCGCTACTGCAGAAGCGCCGGAACCGATCCCGGAGCCCGAGGCCCCGGTGGCGCCGGCCGTCGTGCCGGAGCTCGAGGAGCCCGAGGAGCCCGAGGAGCCCGTGCCCAAACCCGAGGCTCCCGATCTGGAGATTTCCACCGCCGCCGCGCCTCTGGAGTTGCCGGTGGAGGCGCCGAGCCCGTCCCGGAGCCCGTCCCGCGCCGTCGCGGAGGCGCCGGAGCCCGTGCCGGAGTCCCCCGTGCCGGAGTCCCCCGTGCCGGAGGAGCCCGCGCGCGTCTTCGACGCCGCCTCCGAGGCCGGCGCGGGCGACGACTTCGAGGTCTCCCTGTCGCGGCCCGCGAGCCCGCGCGGGCTCGTCGAGGCGCCTGTGCCCGCGCCGGTCCGGACCTTTCCCATCGTCATTGAAGGCGCGTTGAACAGCCGGGCGTGTGCCATTAAGTGCACTCGCACTGAGGCGGCTCTCACGTGCGACGTCCTGCCCGCCGACACGGGCAAGCCGGCGCAACTCACCATTTGCAAGGACGACCTGGACTGGGACCATAAAGCGTTGGCGGGCAAGGACTGGCACGCGGACGCGTACGCCGTCGGGCGCGTGCTCGTGGGCCACCTGGTCCTGCAGGGCAAGGGCCGCTTCACGAGGCTGAAGTGTCCCCTCGTCAAGGTCCGCGTCCAGCAGGCGCAGCCCGCTTCTAACCTTAAGGCCGCGCCCCCGGCGAGCGCGCCGGCGCTGGCGCCGGCGCACGAGCTCCTGGTCCCCCTCTCGTTCGCGCCCGCGCTGCCGCCGCCGCGCGACCTGATCCGGGAGGCGCCGGTCGGGCCGTCGCCGCGCCTAGCGTCCTTGTTCGCCGCGCCGGCCGCTGCGCCGCCGCTCGGCCTGCCGGTCCTGGCGCCCGCGCCGGCGCGCGCGCCCGCTGTTGTCAGCGTGCCCGAGGCGCCCGCGCCGGAGCCGGTCGCCGCGGCCGGGCCGGCGTCCGCGATCGCGGAAACGGTCGATCTTTCACCGGAAGAGCCCATCGCTACCGAGGAATCGCCGGCTCGGCCGACCGCCGACGCGGAAGCCTCCGGGCGCGAATCGCCGGCGCCGGACGCCGGTCCCGCTGCTCCGGAATATTTCCCCACCGCGGAGGGCCCCGCCGAACCCGCGGCGCCGGCGCCGATGCCCGCCGGCCTAGCGGAAGTGCCCGCGGCCGACGTGAACGCGATTGCGCTCGAGGGGTACCTCCGCCAAGTGTTCGACCGCGTCGACACGGGCGGCGACGGCGAAATATCCATAGTCGAGGCCATCAAAGCGCTGCGCACGGACGACGAGTTCGCGGAGCTCTTAGGCTTCGATGAGGCGACACGGGTGAAAGCGAGTGACGGCTCGAAGGACCGCCTGACGCTGGCACTGGCCGCGCTGGATTCCGATGGCGACAAGTTGGTCTCGTGGGAAGAATTCCGGCGCGCGGCGCTCGGCGAGACCGCGGACGAGGCGCCGGTGGTCGTGATCGAAGCCGTAGAGCCTGCCGCCGAGGAGGCGGCGGCGCCGAGGCCGTCGACGCCCGAGCCCACGGTCGCCGCGGACCCCGCGCTCTTCACGCCGAGGCCATCCACGCCCGATCCGACGGTGCCCGCGGACCCGACGCTCTTCACGCCTGTGCCCGCGGAGACCGCGGTCGAGCCCGACGCGAACGTGGCCGCGCTCGAGGCCTACCTGCGCCAGGTCTTCGAGTGCGTTGATGCGTCCGGGGACGGCCACATCTCCGTCGAGGAGGCCGTCGGCGCGCTACGCGACGACGAGGACTTCTCCGAGATCCTCGGCGTCGAGTCCTCGCGGGACGACATCCTGGAGGACATCCGAGGCATCGACGCCGACGGCGACTCCCGGATCAGCTGGAGCGAGTTCCGGCGCGCCGCGCTCGGCGAGGCCGAGGAGGCGGTCGCCGAGGTTTCCGCTGCGGCGGAGCCCGCGGAAGTCGAGCCGAGCAGCAACGCGGCCGCGCTCGAAACCTACCTCAAGGAGATCTTCGACCGCGTCGATGCGGGCGGCGACGGCGAGATCTCGGTAGTGGAGGCGATCAAGGCGCTGCGCACAGACGACGAGTTCGCCGAAATCCTAGGCTTCGAGGAGGCGACGCGTGTCAAGGCCAGCGACGGCTCAAAGGACCGCCTCACGCTGGCGCTGGCTGCTCTTGACTCCGACGGCGATAAAATGGTCTCGTGGGATGAATTTAAGCGCGCGGCGCTCGGCGAGGCCGCGGAGGATGCGCCGGAGCCGGTTGTGATAGTCGATCCCGCTGCGGCGGTGGAGCTCGCACCAGCGGAGTCACCGATCGAGACACCGCGAGATGAGCCCACCGCGGAGCCGACTCCGGACGCGAACGTGACAGCGCTGGTGTCGTACTTACGAGGCATCTTTGACCGGGTCGACGCGGACGGCAGCGGGTCCATCCCAGTCCAAGAAGCTGTCGATGCGTTGCGAGAGGACGACGAGTTTGCCGAGGTCCTGGGCGTGGACGGCCGGAGCAAGGAGGAAGTCCTGGCGACGATGGCGGCCATCGACGCGGACGGGGACTCGCGGGTGTCGTTCGACGAGTTCCGGCGGGCGGCGCTGGGCGAGGAGACGGGGGTCTCTGTCGCCGCGGAACCGGTGGAACTGCCCGTCTTATCAAACGAGGCCGCACCGGAGCCCGCCGTGCCCGCGGAGCCCGCGGTTGACCCCGCGCCCGACGCTGCGGCGGCGGAAGCGCTGGCGGAACCATCCGCGGAGCCGGTGGAGGCCACAGCGGCGCCACCCGCGGCGGAGGAAGCTGCGGCAACAAAGGCTGAGCCTGTCGCCGAGGAAGCGGCGGAAGCGCCGGCGGAGCCAGCGGTCGAGCCAGGTGCGGAGCCGGTCGCGGAGCCGGCGCGCGAGGAGCTCGCCGCCGCCGAAGCGGAGCCGCTGCCGGTGGAGCCGGTGTCCGAGCCGGCGGCGCCCAACCACCTCCCGGGCTTTGCGCCGGCGAAGCAGCTCCGCGCAACCGCGAGCAGCACAGCCGAACCGGCCGCGGAGCCGGCGCCGGAGCCGGACGAGCCGGCGCCGGAGCCGGCCGAGGAGCCGGCGCCGGAACCGGCCGAGGAGCCGACCCAGGAGCCGACCGCGAATCCGGAGGACCCGGCCGAGCTTTACTGGCTCGCGCGGCGCGAGGCCGAGGGCGACGCGCCGGTGTCGAACGCGCGCCTCTGCACGGTTCACGCGCGGCGCGCCTTCGCGGCGGAGTCGCCCCCGGAGATGGCGCTCGACGCGGGCGACCGCGTCCTCGTCCTCGCGGACGAGCACGCCGCGGGCGAGGGCTGGATCTTCGCGACGAAGGATAGGGTGGCGGGGTACGTGCCGCGCAACTACCTCGTGCGCGACCCGGCCGCGGCCGTTCTCACGACGGATTCGGATTCGACGCCGGCGGAGCCCCTGGTCCTGGTCACGGAGCCGCGCTCGGAGTCGCCGCCGCACCCCCTCGTGCCCCCGCTCAGCCCCATCGCGGGCTCGCCACCGGACACGGCGCCGGAGCGAGCGCAGTCACCGACGAGCCCCTCTAACCTGGGCGCGCTCGAGGACTACCTCTGGACCATCTTCGACCGCGTCGCGTCGAGCGACAGCGAAATATCCATCGCCGAGGCGGTGCGCGCGTTGAGGGACGACGAGGGCTTCGCCGAGGTCCTGGGCTTCGACGGACCCGTCCGCGGCGACGCCAGCCAAGCGACCGAGTTCCGGAACGACATCGCGTTGGCGCTCGAGGCTTTAGATACCGATGGCAACGGCCTCGTGTCCTGGGCCGAGTTCCGGCGCGCGGCGCTGGGCGGTGACGACGAGGAGGCCGAGCGCGAGCAGCGGCTCACCGACGAGAACGCGGAGCTGAAAAGGCGGCTCGCGGCCGCCGACGGCGGCCTGGAGCAGCGCTGGGGCTCCATGGCGGGCGGCGACGACGACGACTCGTACTCGTCGCGGTCGTACTCGTCCCGGAGCACGCGGTCGAGCCGCGACTCGCTCTACGACGAGTTCAACTAGTACATGCATAAATGGTTTTACGTAACGCGGGGGGTAAAGAGCAGTGGCGCCGCCCCTTTGTTGTTACGGTGCTAGGACTAGTGGGCGGAGCTCCGGCGCCGCCCCTTTGTTGTTACGGTGCTAGGACTAGTGGACGGAGCTCCCGGGGGGAGACACGCGGCGGCGGGCGCGGGCCGCGTCTTTCATAATAGCATACTTCATTCGAAGTAGAACCGCCTCGCAAAACTCCCCGAACAGTGAGCAACGTTCGCCCTGTACTTAGCGCGTTGCGTGGTTAATACGCTCGAGGTATCTTATAGATCCCTACCGCGTCGCGTAGTTGATGCGCTCGAGCGCGTAGAACGTGGCGAAGCGGAAGAACAGGATGAACGCCAGGAGGATGATCATGTTCTGGAAGCGGTGCGACCAGACGTACATGCCGCCGAAGTACGAGTCCTTCCAGTGCGACGTGTAGAAGCGGCTCAGCGTCGGCGGGTCGTTCCCGTACCCCGGGGCGCCCGTCACCTCCGCGTTCGCCCCGTGGAACTGCGTCACGATGAGTCCTTCGAGGACGTAGTGGATGGGCGCGAGCCAGTACATGAACATCCATCCTCCCGGTATATAGTCTGGAGTGATGGCGAAACCGGAGACGTTTGCTGTCATCGACAAGTACGCCATCCCCAGCGACGACGCCACCTGCTGGTTCGGGCACGCCGCCGCGAGGAACTGCGCCATGTATACCCGGTGGTTGTGCACTGGGTCTGGAGCGGCTCGGGCTGGCTGAGCGCCTTCCGGACGGATCCGCTCCAGAACGTGGGCGTGATCGATTTCGCGGGCTGCGGCGTCGTGCACATGGTCGGCGGTGCGGCGGCCGGCGTCGGGGCGTATGTCCTCGGCCCGCGCAAGGGCCGCTTCGGCCCCGGCGGCGGACCTATTAAGGGCCACTCCATGCCGTTGGTCGTGTTGGGCACCTTCTTGCTCTGGATTGGGTGGTACGGCTTCAACCCGGGCTCGACGCTGGCCATCAGCGGCGTGTCGCTCTCGTGGCCGAGAAGACGGCCGTCGCGACCACCCTGGCGGTGGCCGCGGGCGGTCTGACCAATTTAGCGATCCACTTCTTCCTCACGGACCACGTCATGAACGTGGGCGAGATCTGCAGCGGCGTCCTAGCTGGCTTGGTGTCTATTACGGCCGGGTGTTCCGTGGTCGAACCGTGGGCGGCGGTCGTCATCGGCATTATTGGGGCTTTCGCTTATACCGCGGGCTCCATCATCCTCGACAAATTAGAAATCGACGACGCCGTGAACGCGACGCCGGTGCACTACTTCGCGGGGTTCTGGGGTTTGCTCGCCCCGGGCTTCTTCGCGCGCCAGGAGAACATGCGCCGGGCCTACGCTAATTTTTTTAGGGCCCCCATGAAGCGTACTAGCGGCCTCGTTGGGCCCCATACTACCCCACCTATAGTGGAAATCAAGTATGTGACATCTACACCACGAGAAGGGTACTTTGGGCTGCCCGTGCTCGGGTCTGAATATTATTAATCTGGACCTCGCGCAAGTCGGTCGGTGATGAAACAAACGATCGCGCCAAGGTCCATAGTGATGGTACCGGCCCTGGTAGTCCCAGGTCCAGGTCTTGTGCCCGAATTAACGAGATCGAGGGGCCGCGGAGTCTCCGAATCGCGAGGAGCATACGGAACACAAAATTCTATGTAGTAGTTGTTCGGGCTCTTCGGATGGACCACCTAACTACCGAAGCGCCGGAAACGCAAATTTACTTCTTAACTCGCGGGTCTGGGGCCTTTTTGGAGGTCCGCCTACGCGCCGTCAATCCTGGGAATTATCCTGGGGAACGGGCAAGTCGGTCGATTGTAAATAGAGTGCAAGTTTTTTAGTAACCACGGATGGAGCCCTTGGCCTACTCCTTGGTGATGCGTCCGTAGAAGATGCCCTTGGACAGGACCTTCTTGGGCGTCTTCGAGCCCAGGTCCGTGTCGCTCGCCTGCGAGGACACGAAGACGCCGCCGATCTCGCCCTCGGCCGCGTTCACGTTGGAGACGGCGAACTCGATGGTGCCGTCGAAGACGTCGAAGACCTTGTTAATCTCGTTCTCGAGCTCGGCCTGGCCGTCGATGCCCGTCTGGGACGCGATGAGCGCCTGGGCCTGGTCGTAGCCCGTGGTCATGCCGCGGCCCTTGGGGTCGAGGAAGAGGCCCGTCCGGTACGAGGGCACCTTGAAGGAGCCGCCGAACTCGTAGCCCGGCTTGAAGGAGCCGCCGTTGCCCTTGGCGACCAGCTCCTTGATCGTGAAGAGGAAGGGCACGCGCTCGCCGCCCGGCAGCTGCACGGTGGTGGGCGCATAATCGATGCCGTCCTCCTCCTTGAAGGTGATGCCGCCGCCGCCCGTGAGCTTGCCCGAGATGCCGTCGAGCGTGTACGTCTGGCGCGTCATGAGCTTCGTGTTCACGAAGACCTTGGACTTGTCGCCCTTTTTGTTGGCGACCTCCTCCTCGACCTGCCACGTCTTCGGCTCGAGGCAGAAGTCGACCATCTGCATCTCGCCCTGCACCGTGATCGAGTCCTTGCCCTGGACCTCGTTACACCGGTTGGCCAGGCCCGTGCCCTTGACCTGCTCGTAGCTGAGCTGGCTGCGCACGTCCGACGTGATCGCGTGCGCGGCGAGGGGGCCCGACATGAGCGTGCCCGCGCCGAGCATCAAGGCCGCGGCGTCCGCCGCCATCTTCTTGGCCACCTACGGAGCGTACGGCGTGAGATATGGGCGCGGAGGGGGGGGGTGGGCTCTCGGGGCGGTGGGGGAAGCTCTCGCGGCGGCACGTCCGGCGGCCGGCGCGGGATTTTTGGCCGGCGCGACATGTCCGTGTCGGAGCACGTTCTCGGCGCGGTTGTGGCAACCAACGTGAGATCTTTGCTCAACGCGGCGCGGTGGGGTATGTGAGATTGTCGGGGCGCGCGGTCCGGTGGCCATCGTGTGTCCATAGCCAGCGCATCCGTGTCGGGAGACCCTCGGCGAGCAGGCTTTTTAACCCCAGAACGGATCCGAGCCGTGCTTTTGTGCTGCGCGCAGCACATGGCAACTGCCCGGAGGGTCTTAGGGCAAAAAGGGCGGCCTGGGACGTCGCCGTCGCGGCTTCACCGAGCAAAGCTTGGATTGACGTAGTAGCCATTATACGCGACGCGCGGTGCTTCTCTGCTCACCTTAGGTGCCGGCGTCGTCTGCAAAGCCGCAGCGCCCATCGCAAGGGCTACAACGACCTTCATGATGCCGTCAGTATAGAGCTACGTCGAGTTGCGGCAACACCAAAAAGGATCAGATCGAGGGTGCGGGTCTAAGAAAGTTTATTCGTCCGCGCCGCGACTTTTCTTTCGCCGGCCAGGGCGTAGGAGGCCACGAGGAAGCTTCGCGGGTGAGCGAGCGAGCTTTCGCCGGGCACTGCGACGCACGCCGCATGAGGGCGGTGCCTCCACGCCAACCGCCAGCAGTACGGTTCGAGGCCGTAAAAACGTCACCTCTGAACTCGCTTAGCCGGGCACAACACGTATAGCCCTTCCGCCGCAGCACTATTTGTGCAAAACTGCTCTCAGAGACACTTTGCGGACGATGCCGCCGCGTATGCTGCTGCTGCTGCTGACCAGCGCGGCCGCAGCCACGCGTGCGGTGCAAGAGGGACGCCTCGATCAGCAGCAGCAGCAGCAGCATACGCGTGCGGTGCAAGACGGACGCCTCAAGGCGCTAGTGCAGCAGATGACCCTGGATGAGAAGCTGGGTCTGCTCCACGGCACGCCGAGCAACTACACCGGCGCCACCGCGGCCGTGCCGCGGTTAAAAATCCCCCGGCTGCTCTTGAACGACGGCCCGCAGGGCTTCCGGACGCCGCCGGCGCTAGACCGCACGACGACGGCCTTCCCGAGCGGCCTCGCGGTCGCGGCGACCTTCGACGACGCCCTGGCCGCGACCTGGGCGGCCGCCGTGGCGTCCGAGTTCGCGAAGAAGGGCGCCACTGTCTTACTGGGGCCCGGGCTCAACGTCGCGCGCGTTCCGCGGAACGGCCGCAACTTCGAGTACGTGTCGGGCGAGGACCCCTACCTCGGGGCGCGCATGGCCGCGAGTATTATTCCAGCTATACAAGCCCAGGGCGTCGTGGCCACGGCGAAGCATTACGTCTTGAACAACCAGGAGACGGGGCGCATCGGTTCAAATAGTGTCATCGACGCGCGCACGTGGCACGAGATCTACCTCCCGCCCTTTGAAGCCGCGGTGGCGCACGGGGCGCTGGCAGCCATGTGCAGCTACAACCGCATTACACTAAATAACGTGACGGCCTGGGCCTGCGAGCACCCCCTGACGCTCGCGTATTTGAAGGGCCTCGCGCCGCTCTTCGTCATGAGCGACTGGTCGGCGACGCACTCGACGGGAGCGGTTTCATTCCTCGACCAGGAGATGCCCGCGGACGTCTACTTCGGGAGCGCGCTCCGGGACGCGGTCCACACGGGCGCGATCGCCGGAGCCGCGGTCGACGCGGCCGTTTTGAATGTGTTGCGAGCGATGCAGCGCATCGGCGCGCTGGATCGCGCGCCCCGCGGCGACTTACAAGCGGACGTCTCGACAGAAGCGCACCGCGCCGTCGCGCGGCGCGTCGCGGCCGGCGCGACCGTCCTGCTCAAGAATGACGGGGTGGTGCCGCTGCGCACGTGCGCCGGCCTCATTATTGTAGGCAACCTCACACAGTATACGGTGGGCGGGGGCTCGGGCTACGTGGCGGGCCGGACGGTCTCGCTGTTTGATGCGTTCGCCGCCCGCTGCGGCCACGCGGTGCCGGTCTACGAGGACCTCGAGACCGAGACAGCGAAGCGGGCCGTCGCAACGGCAGCGACCGTTCTGGTCGTGGCCGGCGCGTCCTCGAGCGAGGGCTTCGACCGAGCCACGCTCGCGCTCGACGACGAGGGCACGATTCGCCAGGCCGCGGCGTTGCATCGACATGTCGCCGTGGCCTGCGCGGCGCCGGGCGCCTTCCTGACGCCGTGGCGCGACGCCGTGGACGCGGTGCTCGTCCTGTGGCCGGGGGGCCAAGAACTCGCCAACGCGTTGGTCGACGTCGTTTTTGGGGCCATAAACCCGACCGCGCGCCTGCCGCTCACGCTCCCGGCGTCGGACAACGACCTCAAGTTCACGCGGGCCATGTACCCCGGTCTAGTGGACCCGGACCCGCCCCCGGGCTGCGCGGACCCCTGCCTCCGGGTGCACTACGAGGAGCGGCTGGAGGTGGGCTACCGGCGCTACGACGCCCATCGCATAGACCCGGCCTTCGCCTTCGGCCACGGCCTGTCCTACACGCGCTTTGTTTATGCAAACCTGACGGTGTCGCGCTCGCTGTGTTCCTTCGACGTGCGCAACGTCGGTGAGGTCGCCGGCGCCGAGGTCGCGCAGCTGTACGTCGCACCACCGGCGCGGAGCGGCGCGCCGCCGCAGCAGCTCAAGGGCTTCCGGAAGACGGGCGTTTTGGCACCCGGGGCCGCGGAGCGCGTCGAGTTCCGCTTCGATGAGCGGACCTTCGCCGCGTGGGGCCCCGGGGGCTGGCGGGCCGTTACCGGAACGCACGGCCTGCGCGTCGGCGCGTCGTCGCGCGACGTGCGCCTGGTCGGGACCGTCGACGTCTGAGCGCGACCGTGACGCCGTCTGAACGAACCCCGGGCGTGTGTTGTGTCCTAAATCTACTGTATGTATGTTTCAACGAGGAAAACCTACCGTTGGCGACGACGTCTACTTGGACATCATCATCTTGACGAACTCCTCGTAGTTGATCTGGCCGTCGCCGTCGATGTCCGCCTCGCGGAGCATCTCGTCGACCTCCTCGTCCGTGAGCTTCTCGCCGAGGTTGGTCATGATGTGGCGCAGCTCGGCGGCGGAGATGAAGCCGTTGCCGTCCTTGTCGAACACCTTGAACGCCTCGAGGATCTCCTCCTCGGAGTCCGTGTCCTTCATCTTGCGCGCCATCATCGTGAGGAACTCGGGGAAGTCGATCGTGCCGTTGCCGTCGGCATCGACCTCGTTGATCATGTCCGCGAGCTCCGCCTCCGTCGGGTTCTGGCCGAGCGAGCGCATCACCGTGCCGAGCTCCTTCGTGGTGATGGTGCCATCACCGTCCTTGTCGAACAGGGAGAAGGCCTCCTTGAACTCGGCGATCTGCTCCTCGGTGAGTTGGTCAGCCTGCGGAAGGTCGAGCGTTCGAACATACGTCTCGGTTTCGGGGCGCGCGCGCGTGCGGGGGAGCGCCGAGGTAGCGTTTGGTGGGTCGGCGTGGCGCGTTGCGGCGCCCGGTGGCCCGTAGCAGCGCGTGAGTGGCAATGAGCGTCGATGCGTGGTGCGCGGCAGATCTGCGATGCTGCCACGCCCGCCGCGCGGCGCGGCTCAAAATTGGGCAGCCAGTGGCGAGGGCAGCAGGCCGGTTGCCGGCGCGTGTGGGGCGGAGGGCTTGAGACGCACCATGGTTGTAGTGTTTTCAGAGGCGGTTAATTATGTTGGGCAGGGCGCAGTTTCCATATGCGGCCATGTCGATGTTTCCCCGCCCCCGAAGCCGGCCAGGCGTGCTTGGGAGCCGTCGACATACCAGTTTGAATAGAATGCAGAAAGCTCTTTGGAGGAATGCGAGCCGAAGGTGCGGGGTTTTGCCGGCACGACCGGCGCGCCGTCGTCCAACTTAAGTACTCACTACAAACACCATGGTACGTCCCGCTATACGCGCCGACAGCTGGAGAGCATAGCATCGCTGCCAAACGATCGACGGGCGAAGCGGCCGAGCTGCGCGCGCGCCAGCAGAGGCGTTGGATCTACGGACGCCTGCCGCGGCCCTGCGCGCGCGCAAGTTTGGAGCGCGCGCGTTTTCCAAGCGCTGCCTCCAGGCGCTGCGACGCGCCGGACCACACCGACGAAGCTGCCTCACCTCTACTCACACCCTATGCGCGCGAAACCGCGACGTATGTTCGAACGC
>Ga0302122_10001473_pt1 | contig 14948 bp, 11 predicted proteins | sample CB21_SCM_MG_FD_203115 | JGI IMG/M metagenome (GOLD analysis project Ga0302122, IMG submission 203115) | Marine microbial communities from Western Arctic Ocean, Canada - CB21_SCM | ecosystem: Environmental > Aquatic > Marine > Oceanic | place: Canada: Western Arctic Ocean | collected 2017-09-28
GAGAACAGATGCGGGCTTTGCCGACCGCGGGTTCGACAGTGCGGTTGAAAAGATCGACGAAGGTGCTCGTGTCGGCTTTATAGGCGTAACAGCTCATTGATGGTTCATCCACGCAGATTTCTTTGCAGCCCGCTTCGACGAGCTTTTCGATTTCGGTGCGGACTAGAGGGAGGAGCGCTTCGGTGATCGCTAGGCGATCTGGATATTGATCATTGGGGAGTAGCCGTCCGCTCATGGTAAAGGGACCAGGGATGCTGGCTTTGAGGCTCGGGCCCTCTGGGGCAAGGCGTTTTAGACGCTCGAATTCTTCGACGGCTCCAAGTCCATTGGGGGCTTCTAGTTCGGCGGTGATCGCATGCTTGCCGCGCTGATCGTGAGCAGGTGGTCCGAACCGGCGAGGGGAAGCGCTTTCGAGTTCGATGCCTTTTATGTAGCCGTAGAAAGAGAGGTTGAAATCGAATCGGGTTTGTTCTCCGTCGGTGATTACGTCGAGGCCGGCAGAAACTTGGTCGTGAATGGCGGCGATAACGGCATCCTCCTGCATCTCACTGATGTCGTTTACTCCAAATTGATCGAGGTTTTGGGAGGCGAATTCCAACCAACCTGGAAATGGGTAACTGCCGATTACGGATGTGCGGAGCGGTGTATCTTTCATAGTATTGATGTGGCGTTGTATCGGTTAACGGATTGATGCGACAGAGACGTTGGGAATGGAGAACGCTTAGGCGTCTAATGTCTTCGACTATACATCTGTTTGTGGAGAGTTGAGGCAAGGTTTAAGGTGCCGGTTAGGGCAAAAACTGATATGATTATTAATAGATCAATAGTATGACCTTAGTAATAGATCAGGGCAGGAAGCACGTTGTTATGATGTATCGAATCTTTCTGTTCTCTATTTGTTTGTCGCTATCTTCTTATTCCGGATATGGCCATGGAGGCACTGATGAGCACGCTCATGATGAAAGCGATACGACCGCGGATGGTCTAAAGAAGGGGGGGACGGGAAAACGCCTTGGGCAATCGGGGTTTCTTCTGATTATGGATCGGAAAACGAAAAAGGTGATCAGCGCTCCAGGCGGGTGTAAGCCTACATATGTCGATGGAGTCCTTCAACCGCTTTATCAAACCACTAAGACCTTTATCCATGGGCACGATCTCCACGTGGATAGCGCGGGAGCGATCTATTTCGGGGAATGGAATGCGGATCGGCGCTATCCGGCGAAGTTGACACCGGTGGATTAGGAAGAGAGGGTTAATTCTATTGTATCCGCAGGGGCAAGGCTTAGCGGGACAGTGCCGCGATATAAATTGCCCTCTAACTACGCGGCGCGGCGCAAGCGTCGGCCCTACGGTTTTCATTGTAGGTTGCCTCGCTGAGGCGACAGTCCTGCTCTAGTTCATTGCGGGTCAGCGATCCGCCCTGCAGTTGATTTATATACTCGCCAATCGACCGGTGGAATCTCCAAAGCGAGGTAGGTTTTGGACACCCATATTGTCGGCCATATTGAGGAATAGGTTGGCCGCGGGTTTCGAACCGAATTTGCGATAGTTCCCAGGATTCAGGTTACCGCCACCATGTCCTGCCAAAACGAGTGGCAGGTTGTCGTGGGTGTGTCGGTTTCCGTCGGCGTTTCCGCTTCCGTATAGGATCATGGAATTGTGAAGCATGGACTTGCCGTCAATGTCATTGATTTTATCCAAGCCCGTTAGGAACGAAGCGAATTTTTGCGCGTACCATTGATCGATCCGGCCGACTTTGGCGATCCGGTCGGCTTTGTTTTGGTGGTGCGTTAGTTCGTGATGACCTTCGGGGATGCCGATCTCATCGTGGGAACGATTGTCGCCATCGTGGGCGAGCATCAAGGTGGCAATGCGGGTAGAGTCGGTTTGGAAGGCTAGGGTCATCATGTCGAACATGATGTCGATGTGCTCGCCATGGCTGAATGGAATGCCCTCGGGCGTTGCGATGTCCGGGTCGACGGTTGATCCGAATCGCTCCAAGTTTTGGATACGAGATTCTACTTCTCTAATACCCGTCAGGTATTGTTCGAGCTTTTCCCGGTCGCGGTGATCGAGTTTCTTTTGCATGCGCTGGGCATCGGTCATTACGAAGTCTAGAATGGAGCGACGATTCATCATTCGTTGCTTCGTCTTTTCCGATCGCTCGCCATGCGAACCCTCGCCGAAGAGTCGTTCGAATACCTTTAGCGGATTCGATTCGGGGGTCATCGGATTGGTCGGCGTTTTCCAAGAAAGATTATATTGGTAGGCGCATGAGTAGCCAGTGTCGCAGGCTCCGGCACGTCTAGCGGGGTCGCAGCTTAGCTCAAGCGACGGAAATCGAGTCATATGGCCGACGTCGCTGGCAATCGCTTGGTCGATGGATGTGCCGGCTCTGAAGTCTGTAGCGCTTTTCTTTATACGTACGCTCGTTAGAAATACGCTATTGCCGCGAGCGTGGTCGCCGCCACCATCTTTTCCAGCGGTTGCATTTAGTTGATCCAATCCGCTAAGGACTTGGACGGAATCGCGAAGCGACTCGAACGGCTTGAGCGTGTCTTTGAACGAGAAGTTAGTTCCTTGGCCTTGCGGCCACCAAAGGTCTGGAATGGATCCGTTGGGGAAGAAAACGTAGGCGGCTCGGAGAGGGGCTCCGGAACCTGTTGTCGCTACTTGGCGGAGAGTCTTGGCGGCAAGAAGGTTGCCGGGAACCATGGATTGAAAGGCTGGCATGGCGAGACTTGCTCCGACGCCTTTGAGAAAGTTTCGCCGATTTAGCTGATTTGCGAATGATTGGCGGTTCATTGATGATCTGGTTTAAATTTTGGATTTCGACGCTTCTGAAACGGTGTGGAGCGAATGATTTCTTTTATTAAGGCCGAAGGGCGACCGTCGGATTTTTGGAGTGTTTCGACGAGATGGTCTACGGTTCCGGTATCATAGTATTCGATTCCACGGCCTAGGGCATAGGTTAGCAGCTTTTCGCTGAAACAGTAATAGAAGTCGTTTATGCGTTCATTTGCAAGTATTCGCTTCATTTCCTGGATGGAGTCGAAGGTTTCGCCGGTGATTAGTTTGCCGTCTGTTTCTATGGGTTGGTTGAGTTCGGCATCGCGCCAATTGCCCATGGCATTGAAGTTTTCGAATGCCAAACCCAAGGGATCCATCCGATTGTGGCAGGATCGGCAGAGCGGATCTTCTCGGTGGAGGGCGAGCGATTCGCGCAGGCTCATTTTTTGGATTTCCTCGGGACTGGCTACATCTTCGAGCGCTGGAATATTTGGAGGAGGAGCGGCTGGGGGAGTGCCGAGAATGTTTTCGAGGATGAACAGGCCTCGCTTAACGGGGGAGGTTCGCGTAGGGTTGGAAGTGTATGCGAGGATAGTCCCGTGGGTGAGTACGCCGCCGCGCGGGCTGCTGGGCTCGAGGGTCACTTTTCGCAATTTGGAACCTTTCACGCCTTCGATATTGTAGTGTTCGGCGAGTCGATCGTTCAGGAATGTGTAATCGCTGTCCAGCAGTTCTTTAAGGCTTCGATCTTGGCGAATGACGTGGTCGAAATAGAGCTCGGTTTCTGCGCGCATTGCGCGTTGCAGAGGAGATTTTAGCTCCGGTCGGTCAAAGTCGTAGAGCTTTCTCATGATGGCTCTCGTTCGTGTGTAGGTCTCTTTTTGTTTCGGGGTACGATTGTTTTCCGGGATTTCGCGGACAATGGAGTAGGCTTCTTTGGCTGCCATTATTTCAGGTTGCGGATGATCGCGGAGCCAAACATCGAGAGAGCTTATGTTTACGGATTGGATATCCCGGGCGTGGAGCCATTGCCCTGAGAAGTTGTCGATGAAGTTTTCAGAACGTTTGTCCTTCATCATGCGCTGGATTTGAGCGTCGAGGTTTTCGCGGAGCTTTCCTTCTTGCGCCAATTGGAAGAGCTGTTCGTCTGGCATGGATGACCAGAGGAAGTAGGAAAGCCGTGAAGCAAGGGAGTGCTCGTCGATCAGTGGGTGTTCGCCTCTTTTTGTCGGCTCAAGGGAATTTTCTTCTCTGAAGAGAAAACGAGGGGAGGCGAGGATCGCTACCATGGCCTGGGAGATTCCCATTTCGTAGCTGTTTCCTTCCTGAGAAGCTATTTGCTTTGCCAGGTTGGTTAGCTGATCAACGGTTTGTCGATCGACGGGACGTCTGAATGCGCGGGTTGCGAATTTGCCAAGGAGCTGACGTGTGTATTCAGTTTTCGATACGGCATCAACGGGGACGGTTCCGGGGAAGAAGCGTTTGTAGTTCTTTGGCTGTATCCAGTGCTCCTGCGCGAAAGGTCCTTGAACGGCGATGCTTTCGATCCGCATTTTGAGGCGCTTGATTTTTTCCAAGCCGAATGTGAGAGGTTCGACCTCGACAGTGAAATTGTGTTCTCCAGGTTGCCAGTCGTATTCAAAGGCGTGTTCGAATGTCCGTCCGGAAACGTATTCGAATTCTTGGTCGATTTTGATCTCGCCGTCGATTTTGAATATGAAGCGACAGCGATTGTAGTCGAATCCTCGGAAACTGGAAAAACTGACAGGTTTGAAGTTGAGTACGATTTGGTATCTCCCGGAGCGTTTTATTTCGTATTTCGCAGAGCGAGTCGATGGGGAGTAAAAGGAAAGTTGGAGCGTGTCGTTGTCTTCGTCGTCTTCGATTGTCGGGGGAGAGAAGAGATTCACTAATTCTTCATCGGCTAATAAGCGCTCGGGCAATATGCGGGCCTGTGTGGGTACGGCTTCGGTGATGATATGGCTGGCTGCATCGAGGTATTTTTCCAGCATCATTGGCGAGAGGGTTAGGATGTCGCCAATGTTGTCGAAACCTTCGCCTGAGTCGTCTGCTGGGAACGCGTCTGCTGTGTCGAATTCAAATCCAATCAGCTCGCGAATCGTGTTTTGGTATTCTATTCGGTTGAGCCGTTGAACAGTTACTTTTCCTGGATCGGGGTTTTGGGGATCAATTCCAAAAGGACCGGATTTTATCCAATCTGCGAGGCGTTCCCGTTCTTCATCGGTTGGGAGAAACGCTTCCTCGACTGGAGGCATGATGTGAGTTCGCGTATTTCGGAGAAGCCGAACCCAAATCTCGTGATTGCCGATCGAGTCGGCGGTGAATTCATCCAAGGTGACACCACCCTTGCTGGTTCCGAATCCGTGGCAATCGTAGCAATAGCTGTCGAGGATCGGCTCGATTTCGCTCTTGAATGATTTTAGGACGGATTTGCTCGCCTCGACTGTAAGTAGCGGAGCGATAAGGACAAGCCCGATTAGGGGTCGAAGTCTTGAGACTAAGGAAAACATGAAGCGCAATCTGGACAGGGTGTTAACTGAACTAGCTTACTAATGAGAACTGGAAGATGGACAAGAATCTAGCTCGATTTTGTCTTTTTGGGGCAGTTTCGCGGTATTAAGGATACTGAAGCATAGGAACGTGCATGAAAATTTGGATTTCTCACCATGCTGGGGAGCGTAGCGAGCCATTATACAGTCCCGATTTGTCGAGGGTGTATTCTGTTGATAAACTTCGGTTGGGAGAGTGTTTTAACAGGATGCGCTCGTGCCTTGCTTGCTTGTTAACGCTACGCGTCAGCATGATGAGTGTACTCTAAGAGGCTGCTAATTAAGTCAGTGTAGGAGCGGGTTTATCCAGCGATTTTTTATTTTATTGCATGGGCACCATTATCGCGGGGTAAACCCGCTCCTACAATTGGGTTACGGAGCAAATTTCGACTTGTTTAACAGTACTCTTAGTACTGTTTTAGCATAGCTCTTAAAACCGGCTCGTAGGCGTCGGCGTAGCGAACCATGCCTAGGTCGTTGGGGTGGGAACCATCGGTGGCGGCTTCTCCGTCAAGGCCTAAGAGGTGGTCGCCATCGAGATAGTAAAGGTGTTTGATCCCGGCGTCGCTTAGCTCGCGATAGGCTTTGCGCAGCGCTTTTCTGCTACGATCGTGATGGGCTTTTCGGGTTGGGAAAAAGGCGACGTTGGTGAAACTGCGATCTTCAGTGAGTAAAATGGGTGTATTCGGGTGAGCGCTACGGATTTGCTTTACAAGTGGGACTGCTCGCTCGCTAACGGTTTCACCGTTCATATTCGGCAGGCAGTCGATTACGTATGCGCAAGGGTCTAGCTCGGCGAGTAGGGCGCCAACTTCCGGTTCCATGCGACCGTTACCGGAGAATCCGAGATTGATTGTGGGGCGTCGCAATCTACGTCCCAGTATAGACGTGAAAGCCATTCCGGGTCGGGAAGCGCAGGCTCCGTGGAGAATGGAGGTACCGTAAAAGAGAATTGACTGTTCTGCTCTTGGCGCAACGGGCTCGAAGGATTGTCCATCGGGGACGCCGATTTCGAGGGATTCGACGCCATTGTAAAGGGGCAGGTAGATCGTGTAGCGACGCGAGCCCGGAGCGAGGTCTTTGGCAATGTCGGCCTCGATTACTTTGCCACCTGGTTTTACTACTCCGACCCAGCGATCAATGCCTTGGGCATCTTGGGAGTAAAGGTCCAGGCCGCTTACGCCGGTCGCGGGCATGTGAGCCATGGCAAGACGATCAAGCAACAATTCGTAGCGTACTTTGATAACCGGAGAATCTGTGATGAAGCGAACGGACATGCCGGCCGAGTGTTGTGATAATTCCCATACAGGATTTCGAACTACGTTTTCGGCTTTGCTTGGCAGGCGACCAAAGTAACGCAGGGTGTCGGTCCACCCTTTGCCTTCAACTCCCCAATCAAGCACGTTGCGCCAATTGATTTTTGCGTCCGGCTTAGGTGATTTTTGCGCAAGGATACTTGGAGCAAGGCTCAGAGTTATTGCGCCTCCGATGAGGCGGCTTGCGAATTGACGACGGGAATAGGGTGATAGGAGCATAGGGCTAAATTTGAAAGGTGCTGTGGCGAATGTCGAGGGCTTGATCATACTGACGAGCGCAGCGAGCCATCATGGAGTCCCGACTTGTCTTAACTAAATCAGTTTAAAATGGCCGCAAAAAGGCACAAGAGTCGCAAAAGAGAGAGTGATGTTTTTAGAGTCAGTTTAGAAAACCTTACTTTCCCGACTGGTCGGGGATCCTTATTGTCCGGCTTATCAAGACGTTCTTGACTCGTGAGATTGAGTCCAACTTCTTTAATTCGTTCATGTTATCCGGCAAATCCAAAGCTATAGGAAAATTGCTGGATGGCTCTGAGGTTTACCCGATCTTCCAGAGTGTAATCCCCGTTCGAAGAATTCCCAATAAAGAAATTTATGTTCGTCTTGTTTCCGTCCCAGCAATGTGGGTACGACTGACACTCCATCGATATGCGGGGTCTTAATCGCTTTCTGTCCATAACAACCCAAATCTTCATAGCCCAGATCATCAGCCATGATAAAGAGAATATTCGGCTTATCCGATCTGGCGTAGAGACAAAGCGGAAGACAGATGGAAAGGAGCAGTTTTGCGCGTAAGGGATTTCGCATCGGATTGAGTTCTACTCGCGACAGTTTCACCGAATCGAAACAACCTCAATATCAAACCACCCACCCTATCGGGTGTGTTTTAAAGTGTCGTCTGGTAGGGTTGGCTGTCCCAGGCAACCGCAGTGGTTAATGCGACTTCCACGGCTGCTTGGGACAAGCAGCCCTACCCGTTTTCTTCGCGGGTTAAGCGGCGACACTTTAAAACGCACCCCAAACTATCTACGGTATCCATCTGGAATTGATAAGGCTATCGAGATGGCAACCTGCGAAGAGTAATGGAATCCCTGTAGCAGTTAGAGTGATACAGACGATGGATTTCAATCCTTAGAAAATTTCCAATAAGCCTGGCAGCGCGCTTTCTCTAAGCTGTAGGAGCGGGTTTATCCCGCGATTCCTCTTGTTATTTCTTATGTTGATTTACAATATCTCGGGATTAACCCACTCCTACGCCGATTTATCGGACACTTTCGTGGACATCGTATTCGCTATCCGTAAACGCTCCGCGGTCCGTTGGGAGCTAGACCGACTGTGATGTAGGAGCTGACTGGCGTATCGTCTACTGTGCTGGCGAATGTCTAGAGTTCTTTGGAAAGCGTTCAAGGCCGAAATCGGAGAGACTGCGGCAGTGAAAAAACTAGTTGAAAATATTCATCATGGAGTCGTCGACGCGGGCGGCGGCACGCTTATTAGTGAGCCTGGCTCGTTCGAAATTAGCTGCCCGAAGCGTTCGGTGGCGGATGAATTGAATATGGCTAGCGAAACGTTTTCGCGAAAATTGAGAAGCTTGCGCGAAAAGGGTTATATAAAGGTATCTAGATCGCAGATAGAAATCTTAGATCCGGAAGACCTTCGTGGCATTGCTTCCGAGGAACGTTAAAATACGGGGCAATTCGGAGCGGTTACGACGATTTTGCTCCGTCTCTAATAGAGACGGGGATGCGGACGCGGGCAATTAGTCCGGTTGGCGAGGCTGGAACTATGTCGAGATGGCCGCCTTTGAACGCAAGTTGGGTGCGGATTTGAAAGAGGCCGATTTTATTGAGCGGGGCGTTGACGCTCTTGAGCTTGTCGTCGAGTCCTACGACATTGATTAGCAGCTCTCTTAGAATGTCGAAGAGCATGTCCTTGCGCCGTTCGAGTTCGATGGATTGCTGGTCTGCGACGGAGATGCTCGCCTCGAGATTGTGCTCCTTGCGGGTCATGGCGACCAGTCGTTTGGCGGCGTTGATGAATCCTTCTTTGGCGGGATTGGGTGGGCTGAAATCCGTGACAGGTTCTTGGGCGAAATCGAATGGAAGCGATTCTTGCGTTGAGGTGGCCGTTTTTTGACGCGCGACCGACTTCATGACCTCCTCGTAAGCGCTAAGTTTGTCGATGCTAAGGGCTTCGCTGGTTTTTTGGAAAGCTTTGAAGCTTCCTTTACTTCCTCGGCTTGGGGAGGCTCTGGCTCGGGTTGTTCGACCGTTTCTACTGTCGCAACTTCCTCGAGCGTCTTAGGGCGTTTTGCGACTGCAGGCTCCTCGGCTGTTTCGATTGGTTCTGCCGTGGCTATCTCCTCTACGCTTTTAGGTCCCTTAATTGGTTCAGGTGTCTGAGTTGTTGAGGATTCGGCGTTTGGATCGACTTTGGGCGAAGGCTTTTCAGATACGCTTTTAGGTACGACTCTCTCTGTGTGTCAGAGCTCGGTCGCGAGCGCTTGCAGCTTTTGATTGGCTCGCTGTACGGCTTCTTCGCGAGCTTGAAAGGCTTCTTGAACGGCGGTGTTCGCTTCTGCGATGCGCTCGAATAGTTCGTTTGTCTTAGAAGCCTGCCGGAAGAGACCCATAATGGCCGCGTCGTCTGCTGGAGACGGCTGCCAAATACGGCCTCGCATTTCGAAGGTCTTTAAAGGCATCGAGTCGCCATTGACGCGGAATTGGCATTTGACGATTTCGTTGGGGAGCGGAAGTCGTTCGATCGCTTCGGCGAATTGATCGCGGTCGTCTGGATACACGCAGTCGGCTACTTCATCCAGCGAGCGAGCGTCAAGTCCTGTAGCGGATTGGAGCATCGCTTGAGCGATTTCGTCGAGTTCGAAGCACCGTTGCTTTGGGTAGTAGGTCCATGAACCCATTTCGCCGATTTCAAGGGCTAGGTTCAGGCGAGTTTCAAGAAGGGAGCGTTCAGATGAAAGAGCGTGTCGAGCGAGGGTCGAGCGAACGGTATGTTCGACTAGCGAATGGGAAAGGTCCTCTTTGCAAAGCGTATCGTCGATCCCGATTGGACGATTGTATTCGGGAATGTCCAAGGTGCGCCGCGAGACGAGTCCGAGGGTAGGGCTCGTGCATCCGCAATCTCGGATTTGTTCGACAGCCCGATCGGGCTCTTCCAAATTCAGGAATACGACGTCGAAAGCGCAGGCTCGGAGCATGCTGCAACCTTGATCAAGAGAAGTGCAGCGTTGAAATTTGAATTCGTTCAATCGCGACCGTTTCAGGTCGGTTCGGAGATCGGCTGCATCGTCTTCGTCTCTAACGATGGAGAGAAGGAAAAGCGTCCCGCGGATCCCATGGATCGCGGACTGAGTGACGTTGGCGTTGTCTTTGTGATTTGGAGACTCGTTTCGAGGCATTCGGGAGACGCTATTTGTGTAGTAGCATGCTTACGGTTCGGTATCAGCCCCTACGCAGCCTATTTGGCCGTGATCGCGCGATTTTCGGGAAGAGGAATTAGGCATGGGAAATTTGAAGAATAATTGAGCGATTGGACGAGGCTTGAATACAGGTGGGGCTAGAAGGACTCATAATCGCCTCTCGGACAGTTTTCCAATTGTAAGTAAAAGCACAAAAAGTTATTTACAGAGCAAAGTTCGATCTCGTCTTAAACTGTTGGTTGTAGAAATTCCATGAATGGATGGGCATTTGAAGGTGTGATACAGAGACGGCGTCTCTCATTTTTGCTTTTCGACGTATTTTTGCTCGTTATCTGTTGATAATGGCGTTTTTTGAGCGTTTTTTGGGAGAGAATCGTCATCAAAAGCATCGAAGGGCGCTTGGAGAGGCTTTTTCGATGAAAAGAGGGGTCAAAACGAGGGTTTTTTCCGAATTTCAAACCAACTTATTGACTGCGCAAAACCAACTGACTAATTCTCGCCGCAAATGTCATCAGAGGTTTCTGCTTCCCCACCACGCTCCGAGGAACGTATTCATGACGCGGTCATTAGACTCGCAGGTAATTCGCAAGACGGCATTCAGTCGATTGGCGGCTTTTTAGCTCGTTTGGCTGGCCGTAGCGCTCAGGAGGTCATGACGTACATGACGATCCCGGCGACGATATCCGGAGGTCCGTCGATCTTCCAGGTCCGCATGGGATCGGGCGAGGTTTTGTCTGCTGGAGACGAGGCGGATGTATTGGTCGCTTTTTATCAGCACAGCTACGAGAATCACATCGACCAGCTGAAAGATGGCGGGATTCTTCTTTACGATTCGGATCACGTGGAGCCGAGAGAAGAAGATACTAACTATTTGAAGGTCGGCGTATCGATCGCGGCTTTGACGGTAGAGGCTTTAGGCGGTTCGACACGGGAGAAAGGGAAGAATCTTTTCACGCTCGGATTGTTGACTCGAATTTTCAGTTTAGATGTCGAAAAGCTTCGAGGAATTTTCAAGGACCGTTTCGGCGGTAAGTCGGAGGATATTTTGCGCAATGCGAATTTGGCATTCGACTCGGGTTTTTCCTTTCCGATCGATAATGTTCTGGATCGCTACTATTCGTTTCATGCTCCGGATAATTCGGGTCCACCTCAGGTTACGATGGACGGGAATACGGCCATCACGCTTGGTTTGATTACCGGTGGCGTTCGTTATGGATCGGGTTATCCGATCACTCCTTGGTCAACGATCATGGAAATGTTGCGCGCTCAACTGCCTAAGTACGGCGGTCTCTTCGTTCAGGCGGAAGACGAGTTGGCCGCGGTGTCGATGGCGATTGGGTTCGCTTATAGCGGCCGTTTGGCAATCACGGGTAGTTCTGGTCCTGGAATCTCTTTGAAGATGGAGGCCCTTGGCTGGGCGACGATGGCGGAGATTCCGCTGATCGTGATCAATGTCCAGCGCGGCGGACCAAGTACGGGCTTGCCGACTAACGTTGAGCAGAGCGATTTGCTTCAAGCGATCTATGGCAGTCATGGCGATTGTCCGCGTGTCGTTTTGGCGGCGCAAAACGTGAAAGATTGTTTCTACACGGCCTTGGAGGCGTGCAAAATCGCTCGCGAGTACAGCGTTCCGGTTTTCGTTTTGTCCGACATGGCATTGGCTTCTCGGATCGAAGCGTTTGACGAACCGGATTTGGAAACGTTAACGGTCGAGCCGACGCTCGATTTGGAAGATCGTCCTGAAGGCTACAAGCCCTATGATTTGGAACGGATGACGCGTCACGCTCCTCCGGGCACCTGGATCGAAGGCGGCAAATTCCCTCAGGTTACTGGATTGGAGCACGACGAAACCGGTCATCCTTCTGGAAATCCTCAGATGCACGTCAAGATGATGAATAAACGTCGGGACAAGATCAAGAAGCTGGCTGATTCGTTTTCCCCGTCGAAAATTTTTGGGGATCAGGAAGGCGAGACGCTTGTGGTTGGTTGGGGGTCGACTTGGGGGCCTATTCGTGAAATGGTTATCCGTGAGCGCAGCAATGGAAAGACAATGGGGCACTTGCAAATCCGGCATGTGAATCCGCTTCCGAACGATTTAGATGAAATCTTCAAACGCTACGAAAACGTTGTGGTAGTTGAAATGAACGACGAAGGGCTTTATGGTTATGGTCAGTTAGCGACGCTTTTGCGGGCTAAGACCTGTAATCCAGCCATTCGAAGCCTGACGAAAACCGATGGACTCACCTTCAAGATCCGCGAGATCATGAAGGGCGTCCAGGAGCAGATCGAGCAAGCGTAGTAATAACAGTAATCGAAACCTTTTAAACCTTTTTAGGAAATCTATAATGAGCGCACCTTCTGCCCCATCAAAAGTTGAACGCGGAACGATCACCAAAAAAGGGATCGCTGCCGACCATCCAACCTGGTGTCCCGGTTGCGGCGATTTCGCTGTACTGGCCGCCTTTTTCAAGACCCTCGAGAAACTCCAGTTTCCGCAAGAGAAGATTGTAACCCTAGCGGGTATCGGTTGTTCGTCGCGTTTTCCGTATTTCGTTAATACGCACGGGGGGCATTTCATTCACGGACGTTCGCTTCCTTTCGCGACGGGCGTGAGCTTGGGTCGCGACGATTTGCATGTGTTTGTATTCGGCGGCGATGGAGATGGCTTTTCGATCGGGGGCAATCACTTGGACCACGCTGGCCGAAAGAATATTCGCCTGACCTACGTTATTATGGACAACTTCGTCTATGGCTTGACCAAAAAACAAACATCACCGACCTCGCCGCAGGGTTTCAAGTCGAAGACCGATCCGATGGGAGCGATCGATCGTCCGACGAATCCGATGCGCAAGCTACTCTCGAGCGGAGCGACTTTCGTGGGCCGTACGCACGCTTCGCAGATTAAGCACATGATGGCTTTGTACGAGCGGGCTATCAATCATGACGGATTCTCGGTAGTCGAATGTTTGAGTGAGTGCGTCGAATTTTATAAAGGCGCTTTCGATGCTGCGATTCCGCGTAAGGGTGGAACATTTGATGTCATTGACGAAGAGGAGCATGACGTGACCAATATGGCGTCGGCTCTGGCTTTGGCGGAAGAGGAATGGCCTGGAAAATTTGGAGTTTACTACCAAAAGAAGGAGCCGACCAAAAACGATCTTGAACAAGCGAATATCGAAAAGGCGCTTATCAAGTCCAAAGGAGCCAGCGATTTAGATCTGCTTAAGGCATCCTTTGCCATGATGAAGTAATCTTTTGAATACAGGAGGGAATTTGTTCTCACTACTGTACTGAATTTCAGGAAAGCCCGGCTCCAATAAGGAGCCGGGCTTTTGTAGGTAACCAACCAAACTGTAAATTAGATGAGCCGCTTTCGCTTACTTCGTTTTTACGTTTCGGATATTCGGTGGAAATGCTTCTGAGGAGAAGTCAAATCGTTCCCGAGCTTTGGCTAGGGGTTTGGCTTAGGTTCGTTCCAGCACGGCGGTTACCATCTTGCTGATCCCCGAGTGGGCTTCGCTTATTCGTTGGGCTAGCATGTATGCGGGGGTAGTGACGATGTTAAGCGAGTCTTCGATGACGACGTCGTCGACTGGACAATCGACGTGCGTTCCGCCCCATTGTTCAAGAGCGGTCGCCGTGCCGGCATCGTTGCCAATGGTGAATTTGAGTCTGGCAGGTCCACACAATTTGGCGGCGACTGCAGGAGCGATGCAGGCGAACCCGATCGGTTTTCCGAGTTCATGCGATTTGAGGAGGAATTTTTAGAGGTCTGTATCCACAGTTAGGTGACTAGAATCGAACGCGAAGTTGGATAGATTCTTGTCGGCGCCAAATCCTCCGGGGAGTATGACGGCATCGTAGGACGATGGGTCAAGGGCCGAGAGAGGTTTGATTTCGCCTCGGGCGATGCGAGCGGATTCTCGGAGGACATTGCGGGTTTCATTTTCGGAAACAGATCCGTCGAGGTGGTCGATGACGTGGGTTTGATCTATGTCTGGCGCGGCTCAGTCGTATGTGGCTCCAGCTTCGTCGATTGCAAGGAGAGCGAGAACTGATTCGTGAATTTCTGCGCCGTCGAACACGCCGCAGCCGGATAGGACAACCGCAAATTTCTTTATGGCTGAAATTCGTAAACGACTAGAGGAAATATTCAAGCGAGCAACCGTAGAATGGCGTTAAGAGAACGGGAATCCTTGCCAAGGCGCATGCTTTTCTTAAGTTGTGACGTTGTTCGAGTCAGTTAGGACATTCACGCAATGGTTTATTTTGTATACCGGTTTCGTTTCATCTTCCTCGCATTAGGGTTTACGGGGATTTGTCCGGTTTGGGCTCAGGAATCAGGCTCAGCGGAGATGCTCGCAGAGGCGTTGAGGGATTTAGAAGAAGAAACGGAGCGTCAGAAAATGGCGCCTCCGAAGCGCAGGAGAGGGAGATCGTCGACTTCTTTGAGGGATTTAACGCCGATTGATCGGCTTCGATATCAGCGAGAATCGGGAGACCTGGATCTCTACTTCAAAGATGGCGTAGCTTATCGCGATAGCTTAGGGTTTAAGTCAGGCGTGACTCAATTGTATCCACCGTTCTACGAAGGATGGTCGGATGGTCGGAAAGTAAAAGGGCTTTACGAGGATTTCGTTAAGGATGGCGATCCAGGCTTCACGCTTTCAAGCGTGGTGTACAATGATCGCTACTATAGGGAAACAGGGAAGGAGTTCGTTAATTATTTTGTTCTTTATTGGGTGCCGGAACAGTATGCTTTCACGCTTTTCCAGCCAAATAGTTTTCAGCCGTTTAAGGATCATGTTCGAGACGAGATCGTGAAGGCTCGCA
>Ga0302122_10001474_pt1 | contig 14948 bp, 8 predicted proteins | sample CB21_SCM_MG_FD_203115 | JGI IMG/M metagenome (GOLD analysis project Ga0302122, IMG submission 203115) | Marine microbial communities from Western Arctic Ocean, Canada - CB21_SCM | ecosystem: Environmental > Aquatic > Marine > Oceanic | place: Canada: Western Arctic Ocean | collected 2017-09-28
AGGAAACGCGGCGGCGCGTCGTAAATGGTGGGCGGTGGTGGGGGTGGTGGCGGCGGCGGAAGTATTGGTGGCGGTAGTGGAGGCGCCTCTGGCGCCGCGCAAGAAACGAAGAACGGGTCGCCGCCCGGACTCAAGTCCGCGCGCCAGGCGTCGACGCGGATCCGCGCGGGCGCCGTCGACGGCGCGCGCCTCCCGATCGAAAACGTCTTCGGCGACGCGGGCGTGTCGGCGGCCGGGCCCAGCACAAATTTCGCGGCCGCGAGGGGCTCCGCGCACTTCGCAAAGGCCGAGGCCAGCGCCGCGGCGTCGTCGCCACCAGACAAACCGCGCGCCAGGCACGCCGTCCGGAGCGCGGCCGCCGCGCGCCGCGCGACCGCCCCGAGCTCCAACGGCCCCACGTCCAGCGAGGCGCCGCCGCCCCGCGCCGCGGTGATCACGTTCGCCAGCACGAGCCCGCGCCGAAAGAGGGGCGCCCACGCCCGGTCCACCGCGATCAGCGTGACGCGGTCCGCGTCGCGCCAGCGTAACGCCAGCGTCTCCGCGTCCTCGACGTAGCTCGCGCAGGCCTCGGCCACGGCGTGGGCGGCGGCCGCCGCCGCCCCGTCCGCCGCATTTAGCCGGGCCGCGCGCGCGACGGCGGCGGCGAAGGCCCGCGCCAGGGCCACCGAGTCCGCGCCGCGCGCGACCCGCGCCAGCACGCCCCTGACGGCGGCGGCCGTCGCGCGCTCGCAGTTCAGGTCGCGGTGCTCGATCTCCGGCGTGAGCTGCCACCGGCCGTCGGCCTTGCCTCGGGCAAAGGTCGCGCTCCGCGCGCCGCACACGCAGTCGACGCAGTCCCGGACCACGGCCGCGTCGGACCGCCGGCGCGGGCGGAGGCCGAGGAAGGAGTACTGCGTCTGGGTCTTGGTCGTCATTCGTCTTGGCGTCGGAATGGCGTCGAACTAGTGGCTCCGGAGCGCGTCCCGGCAATGCGCGCCTTTGGTGTGTTGCCAAGCTAGAGTGACCTTGTAGATCAACGCGCGGCGATCTTGCCGCCGTGGCGGCTGGGAGTATGAATTCGAGGTTCGCTCTCAGCTCAGGTAGGGCCGGAGTCAAACCGAGAGGTGCGCGCTGCCTTGATTTCAAAACGCGAAACCCGTGCAAGTGACGGGTTTTTGCGTGCATTTTAGCTCTTGCCTGGGCTGGAGCCGCCAAAAGCGCTACAAGGCGACCAGTGCGTCATTACACATTTGCTCATTGTGCTCCTGCTGCTGCTGTTGCTGCTCTGCACCACACATCTGGAAGCCTAAGCACTGCACGTCTGCCAGGATGCATCACTTGTAAGCAAGCACTCCTGCCTCAGTGCTGTTCGACACTGCCCAGTCGCACTGCTCTAATCGGCGTCTATATAAGTTGCGGTGCGCCACTTGAGGCAGTCATGCTCGCGCTGCGCCGGCTCGCCGCGACGGCGCGCCGTGCGCACCCGCTGCGACGTCTCACAACGGAAAGCAAGAGCTCGCGCCACCTGCTCCTCGACGCTACGGCGAGACAGCTCAAGGGCGACATCCCGCGTGCGGAGGAGCTGGCCCGCGCCGCGCTCGGCGCGCTGGATGCCGACGACGTCGCGGTGCACGTAGACTGTTGGGTCTTCCTGGGAAAGTTGTCTCAGCTCCAGGGCAAGTTCGACGACGCCGAGGGCCTGTTTATAAAAGCGCGCTCAGCACAGTCCGAGGAAGAATCGTACCACTCGACCTCGCTCCTCGCACACACTCTGCGGATGCAGGGACGTGATGACGAGGCCATAAAAGATTACCGGGCGGCTCTCGACGGTCTCGCGGCGACGAAGGGCTGGACCGACGGCGCGACGAATCACGCGGCGGCGGCGCTCGCGTCACTGCTTGGCGAGCGCGGCAGCTTCGCGGCGGCCGAGGCGATCCAGAGCCGGGCCGAGGCTGGGTTAGACACTGCATTTGGGTCAACAGACCCGCGGACCCTCGTGACGCGCGTAGAGCGCGCGAGGCTGGCGGGGCGCGACGGGCGAAAGGACGACGCGCGGGCGCTGCTCGCCTCTGCGATGGCGGACCTCGATCCCCGCCATCCGGCTTACCGCACGGCTATGGCCGCCGAGGCGAAGCTCGACGATTAAGCCTCGCAATGCGTCCGGGACTCGTCCTTCGCGGCAACGAGGCCGAGCGAAAAAAATCTGGTGCCACGCCCACGACTCGCGATACTGTATGTGCCCGTGTAATGACTCCATGTGACTCGGGGGGCGATGCCATAGTAGCACATGTGTTTGCAATTCACAGGGCGTGTACTTACGCGGTACCAAGCGCGTGGCACTTCTGGACGACGTAGGGCCGGTAGTCGTCCTTGTCCTCGTCGTCGTCGCCGGCCAATAGACCGGGCGCCGCGTCCCGGTGCGCGAACATGGCGTCCAGGGCGCCCTGGAGCTGCACGTCCTTGTACTTGAGCGGCACCAGCAGGCACGTGACGAAGTCCACGGGCAGCCCGTAGCGCAGCACGCTCTCCACGAAGGCCCGCACGACCTTGAGGTGGATCCAGGCCACGAACGACTCCGCGAAGTGCGCCCGGCACCACCGCACGATGGACGCGTGCAACCGGTCCACCTCCTGCTTGAGCGCCGCGCGGTCGGATTGCGTGGACGCCACCTTGGCCGCGTCGTACACGAAGGGCCGGACCACGAAGCCCAAAGCCCGGGCCGCGCTGGTGTACTTGGGCACGAAGCCCTCGAAGCCGGACGGTCGCCAGGCGTCGCCCTCGTACGTGCCGCTCACGTGGCGGCCCTTGAGCAAAGTTAAAGCGTACAGGGACGCCTCCGAATCCGTCACTAATTTAATGGCGCTCCCGGGCACGGCCGGGGAGCACGTTTCTGACGACTTCTCATCGACAATGCAGTCCGGGGCGAGCTCCGTGTACGTCTTGAGGAACTCCTGATCTTTGGCTTTAGGTACCGCTACTACAACGGTGACGAGGTACTCGGAATCAATGGGGTTACCCTTCTTCACGTCCTCGGGCTTCAGGACCTCCTCGAGCGGCGACAGTGAGAGACTTCCGCGCCCCTTGCCGCTGGCCCTTCGTAAAGCCTGGAGCTTCTGCGTCTTGTCCGCGTACGTCGAGGCCAGGTGCTTCAACTCGTCGTCGGTTTCGGAGACGGTCTGCCTCAAGTGCTGGACGAGCTCGGGCAGCGCGCGGCGGTGCGGGTACTTGGCGTGCTCCCAGACGAAACTTGGCAAGTAGCGGTCCACGGGGACCGCGTCCACCAGCAACGGCTCCCGCGTCTTCTTGTCCGTGACGTCCGCGTACTGGCGCTCGACCTTCCGTACTACGCTTTCAATAGAAGCGTCGACCTTATCCAGGTCCTCGCTGAGCGACATGAGCGAGTTGAGCGTGCCCACGGTCAGCGAGGGCACCTGGATGAGGTAGCCCTGCGACGCGGCCTCCGTGTTTTTTCTTAAGCGCTCGAAGGTCGCCTCGGGCGTGCGGCCCTCCTTGGGCACGGTGAGCAGCCAGAACTCGTCGGGGGAGGCCATAGCGTGCCTTCGGGTGGCCGTGCGGGACGGAACTTGGCTTTGGTGGCCGTGCGGGACCGGAGCTTGGCGCAGTGGCTGTGAGTTGCCGGAGCTGTATTTCGTCGGCGGCGCGCGCGGCGGCCGCTCGATCGCTGAACCGAGCTGCGCAGACCTCGGCACGCTTCAGGAGAGCTCCGCTAACAAGGGTGCACTCAACAAGCAGCTCAAGCGGCCGACGTCGATTTTTACCATAAAACCCGCATGTTAAAACCCGCATTCGAACGGGTTTCGCGCAACGCTTTAGTCAGCGAATCGCGCATAGCAAGGGTTTGAGGCACCCAGACACATAAGGCAAGTGTCACAGTTCATAGCGATCGCATAACCAGCGTTGCCACGCGCGGAGCTTACTCCTAGCCCACCCAGCACGCCGCACAGCCGTGCGCGCAAGAGCGCCGCCGCACAATCACCTGCCGCGCCGGAGCTCGTAGCCGCACGATATATAAGGCACCATGGGCGTCCCCGCCTTCTTCCAGTGGCTGAAGGAGCGCTACCCCACGATGATGCACGAAGTCTTAGAGGGCGATTCGTTAGATAAAGTGGAGAAGAACTGCGCCGAGGACGCGGGCCGCGTGCACGTGCAATGTTGCGACAACATGTACCTCGATCTGAACGGCATCGTCCACCCATGTTGTCACCCCGAGGACGGCCAACCCCTCCCAAAAACGGAGGAAGAAATGTTGAGAAGAATCGAGGCGCACCTCGACCGGCTCATGGAGCTCATGCGGCCGCGCAAGTTCGTGTACTTCGCGCTGGACGGCGTGGCGCCGCGCGCGAAGATGAACCAGCAGCGCACGCGGCGCTACGTCGGCGCCCAGGAGCGCGCGCAGTCGCAGGGCGTGGAGCAGGAGATGCGCGAGGAGATGGTAAGAGAAGGAAGAGCCCCCCCGGCGGCCGCCGAGGCCAAGTGGGACCACAACGTGATCACGCCAGGCACGGAGTTCATGCGCAAGCTCGCCACGTACCTAAGGGGCTACTGCGCGCGCCGCGCGGCCAAGCACCCGCGCTGGGCCACCATTTCTTTCGCTTTATCCGACGCCACGGTGCCCGGCGAGGGCGAGCACAAAATTATTTCTTACGTGCGGGCCCTGCGGCAGCAGCCAGGTTACGACCCCACTACCAGACATTGTATTGTGGGCGAGGACGCGGACTTAATTATGCTGTCCCTGGCGCTTCACGAGGAGAGCTTTTGTGTATTACGGAAGCGCATGAAGTGGGACGCGCCGGACCTCGACCAGGACGTCGCGGCCGAGGTCGGCGGTTCTGGCAACCCCTCGGCGAACTGGGCGCTCGGTCAGGACGAGCAGGGCATCCCCGACGCCGCGCCCTTCGGGTACCACATCGTGCAGATCGACGTGTTACGGGGCTACCTCAAGGCGTCGTTAGGCGACTGCCCTCTCACCAAATTGATGCCACCAAATCAAGTAAGTGACTACCACGAGCGCATCATCGATGACTTCGTGTTCCTCTGCTTCTTTTGTGGTAACGATTTCCTGCCGCACCTGCCGTCCTTCGATATCCGGGAAGGCGCCCTGGATGTGATCTTCGAATTATATAGAAGACGGCAGGCCTACGTGAATCAATTAGGCGACGCGTTGCTCACGAACGCGGGCACGATCATCCCGTCCAAGACCGCGGCATTTTTAGTAGCATTAGCGGAGATCGAGGCCCCCATTTTCGAGCGAAGGGCTAAAAGAAATCAAAGGATGGCCCTGCCCAAGAACCAGATGGACTGCCGCGAGTTCATGCAGCGGGGCGCGTGCAAGTACGGCGACGCCTGCGAGTTCAAGCACGGCGACCACTGCCCGCGCGACAAGGCCAACGCGAACCTAAGGCTGGAGATCTTAGATTTCTGTAGAAGTGACGAGACGGAGAAAGCCTTGAGTGCGAACTTGGCGTCCGGCGCGCGGAAGAAGGCCCACGCCATTTCTGAGGAGTTCGGTTTGGACCACTTAAGCGAAGGCGACGGCGCGGACCGGCATTTAGTACTAAGGAAGGGCGCCAACTTCTGCCCGGACCGCTTCCCAAGTAAAAGTGAGGAAGTCAAACCTTCTGCGGACCCCAAGGTCACCGCCGACGCCTTCAAGGAAGAGCTCAAAAAGCGCATCGTCGACAGGGCCGGCGAGGCCCACACGGACAACTCCAACGCCGTTGGGTTGGGCGAGGGCCCAGGCTGGCGCGAGCGGTACTATCGGATCAAATTGAAGGCCGACGATGAATTGGTGGGGGACATTTGTAGGGAATACTGGAAGGGTTTGCAGTGGGTCCTCAGCTACTACTACGCGGGCTGCCAGTCGTGGCGCTTCTACTACGACCAGCACTACGCGCCCTTCGCCGTGGATCTCGCCGCGCATGCTCCTTTAGCGCCGCCCCACTGGTCCGATCCCGCGGAGCCGTTCAAACCTTTAGCGCAGTTGCTCGCGGTGATCCCGTCGGGCTCGGCGCATTGCTTGCCCCCAGCCTGCCGCCTGGTGATGGACGTGCCCGTCGATAGTCCGTCGTCCGGCGCCGTCGCGGGCGCGAAACGAGCGAAGGACCTGGTGGGCCCGAGCGGCCTCGAGGAGCTGTTTCCTACCAAAATCAATATGGACCCGAACGGGCGGAAGCACCAGTGGGAGTGGGTCGCTTTACTGCCGTTCATGGACGAGCGGCAATTAGAATTAGTCTTGGACTGCATGAGCGACACCTTCGACGCTTCTGAATTGGACAGGAACCGCCAGACCAAGGCGCTGGCGGGCATGGGTGCGGGCTGCGCGGAGCCGCCCTTTGACATCAAGTGGCTGGGCCTCTCCAAGTCCGACGAGCCGCCCTACCAGTGCTTCGAGGAGCCCACGGACCTCCAGCGCCACGTGTGCCGGCCGCTCGCTGCTTTCAAAACGCAGACGCCGCTCACGGGCGCCGTCGGCCGGGAGACGGAGCCGGTGTGGACGCCCGGGCGGCCCGCCGGCCGCATGGGCGACTCGGGCGAGTTAAGGAGGAGACCGCGCATGACCTTGGGCGAGCTCGAGAGTGCGGGCCGCATGCTCCGCCACCAGGGGGGCGTCGACGCGCGGCTGCAGCAGCTCCAGCAGCAGAGTGGCTGGCAGCCGATGCAGGGTGGTGCACAAGCCTACGGCCGGGGGCCGCCCGGGGGCGGCGGCTACCACGGCGGTGGCGGCATGCGGGCGAACGCGCCGGCCTACGGCGGCAACGGTGGCTATAACGCGCCCCCGTACGGCGGCGGCAGGCCCCCGCACGGCGGCGGGTACAACGGGGGGTACAACGGCGGCGGCGGCATGCGGGCGAACGCGCCGGCCTACGGCGGCGGTCCGCCGCGCGGGTACAACGGCGGGTACAACGGCGACGGTGGCATGCGGGCGAACGCGCCGTCGTACGGCGGCGCGCCGCCGCCGTACCTCCACCCCGGCGGCCTGCAGGCCAACCACCCGCTGTTGATGCGCCGGCCGCCGCCCCAGGCCTACGCGGCGCCCCCGGCCTACTCGCACGGAGCGCCGGCCGCCTACTCGCACGGGGCGCCGGCCCGCGCGCAAGCTCCTTCGTGGGGCGGCGGCGGCGGCGCGCCGCCCTCGAACGCCGGCTACGCGCACCGGCCGCCGCCCGCCGCCGCCAACGCCGGCGCGGCCGCGGCGCTGCGCGACTCGATGCGCGGCACGAAGCGAGGATCTCCCCCGGGCCCTCCCCACGACCCGCGGCAGCGAAGAAAGTAGTTCCCTCCGAGTCTCTCGTTCGTTTGTGTAATTCACTCGTCGAAAAGTACACCTACAATACATATTACCTTCCGTGACTAGACTCCTAGCATCATTTGTAGCGCACCGACGGCGTCCTGGAGTATTTCCCTCTGCCCTATGCGGTAGAAAGCAACCGACGCGGACCGGCCGCCGCCGTCCGCCGCCACCGCATCAGCAGCTTTGGAAGCGTCAAACGGGGCGATCTTGCGCTCTAAGGTCGCCAGAAGGACCTCCGCAGACTCTGCGTCGATTTCTGGCGGCGAGTCCGAGTCCGAGGACGCCGGTTCGCCCAGCGGGTCGGCGAGGGCCCGCCAAAGCGCGCGCGGGAATTCGCCGTCGCGGCGCAGGTAGAACGGTCCAAGCGTCCTCTTGCCCGCAGATGTAGCCACCGTCATTTTTAGGGCGACGCGGTCATATTCATTGTCCCGGAGCGAGAAGCCGTGCGCCACGAGCAATTCGTCGTTTGCCTTTGACCCGTAATTATTCAGAATTTCCGCGTGCGACACAATGCCGGTCGCACCCGCCGCGAACGTGACACAAGTCCCGTCGCCGCGCCACTCGATCTCCGTGCCCGTGCCGTGGTTGAGCAGGTCGAAGAACGGCAGGAGGATGCCGGGCGCATCCGCCGTCGGAGCGGCCGCGTCCAGGAGTCGCGGCGGGAAGCGGCGGCTCAGGTAGCAGCCCCGCGCCCAGCGCATGGCCGCGAGGGGCGCGGCATGGGCTGGTTCGAGCAGCGACTGGACCCGCCCGTGTTCCGCGGCGAGGGATTCGTTCATTGCCTTAGCGGCCACGTCGCCGTCCGTCCCGGCGAGCGCTTCGAGGTCCGTGTCCGTCCACGACGCAAGGTCGGGGGCGTCTCGTGGCAGCGCCGCGAGGTACGGGTGCGACGCGTGCGACACAGTAGACCGGCCTAGCGCCATGTCGAGCCAGAGCACGTACTCCGGGCTCGGCGGCGTCGGGAGTGCGTTGCACGCTAGGCCGACGGCGCTTGATGCGGACCGTCCCACGCTCATCACGCAGGTAGCTGGTATGGACGCTATAGCTGCATGCGGCGCGACACCAGCTCTCGACGACACTCCGATGCCGCCGTCTGGGGTCGCGTGCACGTGGACAGTGTCTAGACCTGTTGCGCCAGCAGCGGTCAGCCATTTCAGCATGCGTGCTACGGCATCGATGCGTGGCTCCGGTTTTGCACGCTTAGCACAGGGTGCCGCGCTGCATTCATGCGGGTCCATATGGTAAATATGGGCAGAGAAGAACGCGCTGCCAACAAAACCCGCGCGTCAATTATTCGTGCGGGTTTCCCTAAAAATATTTTTAAGTGACGTTATCTTGGCACGAGCCCGGGTCGACATCGGCACAAGCACGGGTGCAGTTGTCGTGTGTCTCGACAAGCCATCTTTCCCTTGCTGCCTGCGTGCTGTACTATTGCTCGCCGCACGATCTGAGCAGAGCCGACAGCCACGAACATTTTGTGCAAGAGCTGGCTTAACGTTCACCTACAAGCCAACACGGCCAAGGCAAGACCAAGAACCAACCACCATGCTCCGCTTCGCCGCAACGCGCGCAGCACCCGTCCTAGCTACGGGCGCGGTCGGCGCCTGGGCCGCCGTCACGACGCAGAACGACGATTGGGACGAGTACTTCCCGCCAGCGCCGGCGTCGACGGACCGCGAGCGGATCGTCATCCTCGGCAGCGGCTGGGCTGGTTTGAACGCCATGAAGAAGTGCGGCGGCGAAGGCAAGGAGGTCGTCGTCGTCTCGCCGCGGCCGCACTTTTTGTACACGCCGCTCCTTGCCGGTTCGGCAGTAGGCACCGTCACGCTGCGCAGCGTCTGTGAGCCGCTTCGCGCGGTCATCGAAGACTCGTGGACGGCCGACGCGAACTTTTTACGGGCCGACGCCAAGGCCATCGACACCAAAAACAAGACGGTGCGCCTGGCCACGGGTGACGGCGACGCGAACTTGGAACTGCCGTACGACAAGCTCGTCATCGCGGTCGGCGCCCAGCCCAACACGTTCGGCATCCCGGGCGTCCAGGAACACGGCCTCTTCCTCAAAGAGGCCGAGGACTCGGCGAAGCTCCACGCCCGGTTGCTCTGGAACCTGGAGCGCGCGGCCGCGGCATTAGCTTGTGGCGAGAGCAACGAGGTCGTGGACGCGCTACTAACGGTCGTCGTCGTGGGCGGCCCCACGGGCGTGGAGCTCTGCGCCGAATTGGCCGACTTTAAAAAGGACGACATCGCGCGACGCTACGGCGCCAAAGTCGCGGAGCGGTTCCGCATTGTGTTGGCGGAGGCGATGCCGCCGATCCTCGGCCCGTTCGATCCTCAGCTGGCGGACGTCGCCCGCACGCACCTAGAGACGTGTGGCGTGGACGTGCGCGCGGCGTGCGCCGTGACATCGATCACGGCGGACAGCGTCACGTACCAGCCGTCGCTCCCGAGGAGCGCGACGGCCGCCGAGCGCGCCGCGGCGGCGGCGCAGGCCAAGACGGAGAGCGTCGGTGCATTGGTGTGGGTGGCGGGCATCGGTGCCCGACCTATTGTAAAGAAGCTTGCACAGCAACTCGGTCAGGGCAAAAACGCGCGCGGGCTGAAAGTTGACGACAAACTCCAAGTCCTCGGCGCCGACGGCGTCTTCGCGATCGGAGACTGTGCACTCAGTGGCAACGCCCCGACGGCCCAGGTCGCGGCGCAGCAGGGCAAATATGTGGGCCGGACCATCCGCGATGCTACGGAGGAGCCCTTCGTTTACCGCCACGCTGGCTCGCTATGTTGCCTCGGCTTCGGCAACGCCATCGCGCAACTCCAACCGACGCACCGCTACTGGCGTGAGCTTCACGGCGCCGCGGGATCGAACGTCGTCGGAGAAGACCAACGTGCCGTGAGCGGCGTGCCTGCGTTTGCCCTCTGGCGGTCCATGTATTTTACGCAATTGCTTTCTTCGTCGACGCGTTATGCAGTCTCCGCGGACTGGATTCGCACGTCCCTCTCGGGCCGCGACGTGAACGAGCCCGTGCTGAAGCGCACGCAGACGCCGCCGGAGTAGGTCATCCCGTCGACGACGCGCCCGACCACCAAATGTTTTATACTAAAAATGTCGTACATACAGACTAAGTTACACCGCCGTCCTCCAGCCCGACGATAGCCTCGTGCAGTTTCCGCCGCGGTCCCAAAGAAGGCCAACCTGGGGATCGCCAAAATGCCAAAGAAACCCGCACGCAAACAACGGATTCGTGTTTCGGGAGGGGTGACTTGCCCCACGTCTCTCGCAGACCACGAATGGGAGCGCTGGGTTTGGAAATCGCGGGAAACGAGAAAAAAATAAGGGCAGCGTTAACCTGTCCGCAAGCACAAGCCAAAGCGAAGCGCTGGTACCCTGGGTGCGGAGCCGGAATCGAGCAGCAGCCTGTGGTGGTCTCACGGACTCCCTGACACCAACTCGGCGGCAGCGTTTGCAGCGGCAACGCGGCTGCCCTCCCCCAGGCCAACCCCAACACTAGGACACCATGCCCTCCCGCCGCGGCGGCCGGCGGCGCGGCGCGGCCGGCGGCGACAAGAGCGGCGACATGAACATGACGGACGTGGCCCTGGCCGGCCAGAAGGTGGAGCGGACCGACGCGCAGCGAGGGAGCAAGGAAAAGGAACCGCGGGACTACGTGCAGGACTTGAATTTGTGGCTCGTGGGTTTAGATAGTGTAGCCATCATCCTGTGCGTCGTCTCCATCGAGAACGGCTGGGTTGGGACCTCGTGGGACCCCAACGCAGTGACGGAAGGCTGCAAGTTATTGATCACGATCGTATCCATCGTGAGCGCGGCTTTGGTATTACTCCGGTACCGGTACCAACTGCGGTGCATGATCGAGGAGCCGCCCTCGTACTCCCAATTATGTCTCGAGTTCGCGATCCATTTACTGCACGTGCCGCCGCGCTTCTTCTTCGGGAATCCTTCTCCGGAAAACTGGATGTTCCGGGTCGGCATGCAGCTGGACGAAAGGCATGCGAGATACCCCTACGACAACCTGAACGCTTTATTGGTGATCCGCATGTACATTTTGTTGCGGGTCATCTGCGAGCAGTCGTACTACGACGACGAGAACGTCATGGCTGTTGGTGCTTTAAACCATGTAGGAATAGATCTTATGTTCGTGGTCAAGTGCATTATCCGGCGGAGCCCCGTGCGGAGTCTGGGCCTGTCACTGCTATGCACGCAGTTCTGGGGCTCGTACAACATGCGCCTGTGGGAGCGACGGTATTCGCGGAACCTGGGGGACGACTTCGACATCGCCGGGAGCGAGGCGGACTGGGCGAACGCCTTCTGGCTGGTGTTCGTGACGATGACGTCGGTGGGGTACGGCGACTACTTCCCCAACACCCACTTGGGGCGCGTCACGGCGGCGGTCTGTGTCTTGCTCTTCACGCTCTTTATCTCGCTCTTCATCGGCGTGGTGGCGGACGAGATGCAGCTCGGCCCGTCCCAGGAAAAGGTGTACGAGTACGCGGACGCGCACTCGAACATGATTGCCACGAGGCAGATCGCCTCCGAAGTATTGACCCAGTTCTTCCGGGCCAAGACCTGCCCCGACCTGTGCGCGCGGCCGTGGTACAAGCCGCGGTGGGCGCACCACCGCGCCGTGCGGGCGCGTCTAAGCCACCGGCGCGTCGCGCCTGCGAAGGAGTCGCCCACGGCCGTTAAAACGAAGCGACCGGCTTCCGAAAGGAGCATGTCGACCATGCGCATCGGCGGCGGCGGGCCCTCGGACCGCGACGAGCTGAGTGGGGTCTCCGACCATCTTTTAGATACGTTCAAGGTCAAGCTCGACCAGCACAAGCGGGCCGTGGCGCGGGGCCTGCCCACGCAGTACGAGACGCAGAACAACGCCATGTACGACTGGATGAAGAAGTCGCAGGAGCGCGAGGCGGCCCTCGTGGACATGGTCGAGGCCATCAGCGACAAGCTGGGCCTGCCGAAGCGGAAGCCGCCGGGGAAGTAACAGTTATTTAAGAATGCTTCCAGGCTTCGGGGGATTCACGAGCAAAAAAGCGCAGAAGACACGGGTTTTTCAAATATTCATCGTTTTTGCCAAGCACGTCGTCTGGTGGGAGCAAGTCGTGAAACGTGCTGGTTACCGCACGTCCTGCTGTGAAGCTGCACCTGCATTACAACCGAAGCGCAGCTCGGCTTTGCAACCACGCAGCCTGTACGCTGCACAAATAGCCCGACACCTGCATCTACGAGCACAGATGCAACGCGCCCGCAGCATCGCCGAGTCGCCGCGCCACAACGACGAGGAGGACCCGGGCGGCGAGTACGATAGCAAGAAAAAGGGCGGCGCCGGCCGCAAGGTCTGTGGGCTCTGCTGCCTCGCGACAGTGTGCTGGGTGTTCTGCGTCGTCGCAGCAGGCCTCGACGCCGCCGCGCAGCCACCACCGCCACCGCCGCCGCCGCCGCGTCCACCCGTCGACCCGGCCCAGGCGGCGGCCGCCGTCAAACATCTCCAAAAACGGGCCTACGGCCCCGCGGGCGGTTTGGACCACGACGCCTGGCGGCGCGGGAGCGGCAAAGCGGCGCACGTCGCGCCGCATGTCGTGGAGCCGCCCCAAGTACCGCAACAAAAGCCACAGCAGCTCTGGACGCGCAAGAAGAAGACAAGGAAGGAGAAGGACATGCCCATCTGGGAGGCGCCCCGGCTCGACCCCTTTCTGCACAAGCGGAAGCTTGGGGGGTCGCTGGATGAAGCAACCTGCCAAGCGCATAAGCGGGCGATTCCGTTCCACCAGCGCGCGCTGGAGAAGATTCGCATCACGAGGACGGATAACGCACCAACGGTGCTCTGCATCATCTACACGTACACGGCGCACCACGCCAAGAACGCGCGCACGGCGGCGAACACGTGGCTCCCCCGGTGCGACGGCGCAGTTATTTTAAGCGACGCGTCCGATGACACGGAAGGCATCGTCGGCGTCCCCCACGAGGGCAAGGAGGAGTACAGCAACATCTGGCAGAAGCAGCGGAGTAACTGGCGCTACGTGTACGAGCACTACCGGCACGACTTCGATTATTTCCACATTGGCGGCGACGACACCTTCGTGCTCGCGGACAATTTGAGGACCTTCCTGGCGCGGCCGGAGCTTGTCGAAGCGAACGCCGCGGGGCGGCCATTATACCTAGGACGACGGATGAAGGTCGGCGGGAACGCGAACCATCTCTTTAACACCGGTGGTGCCGGCTATATTTTCAACCAGGCCGCTTTAGCACTTCTGTACGATTCCTTGGACGAGCCCTTCTGCGCGCCGCATAGGCACGGCTTTTATGAAGACGTGTTGGTCGCAAACTGCTTCAAGAACGGGCCCGCGCATCTCTTGCCGATCGACACGCGCGACGCCACGGGCGCGGAGCGCTTCCACATGCTCAGCCCGGGCCAGCACCTCTCCTACCGCAAGGCGCCCAAGGACTGGGTCACAACCTACAGCTTCGACCTCCTCGAGGGCCTGGCCTACTTCTCGCCGGAGTCGACCGTCTTCCACTACTGCGAACCGGCCCTCGTGGAGCACATGGACGCGCTGCTTCATAGGTGTCGCGGGTAACTTGTTAAGTATTACGTGGGTGCCACTTCTTCTTCTGGAAGCCGTCGTAGCGCCGCTTCCGCAGTGCGGCCTTGCGGGCCTTCTTCTTGAGGTTCTCGCGGACCTTCGGTCGCTTGCCAGGCACGGCCGGCGCCGCGTCGCCATTGGCCGATGTTGCCGACGCGACGACGGGCGGCGCGTCCACGACGCCGGTCGCCTTCGAGAGGAGCTTCACGGCCGCGTAGAGCCGCGGGCGCCGCGCCGACGGCGTCGCCGCGGCCGCCGCGGCGCCGTGGATGTCGGCCTGCACCAAGCAAGCTAAAGGCCGCATCGCCTCGACATCGGCGAGTGGCTCCGCGAGGCGGTCGAGCACGCGCGTCGCCACGGACGTCGACCCGCGCACCAGCGCGTTCAATAATGGCCGGCAGAAGCGGTGCGCGGCGGCACTCGGCGCCTCCACTTCCACGAGGGCGTCCAACAACACGTCCCCGTAGTGCAGGCGCGGGCCGTCCGGGCACTTCGGCGAGGCGAACCAGCCGTCCTGGATCGCACTGGCAAAAGCGTCGCAAGCGTCGGGAGCCCAGTCTTTGGCAAGGCACCACTGCAGGGCTTCCCGCACGAAATGCCGCGCGAGCAAGTAGTACTTGTCCAGCCGGTACTTGTCGAGGCGCGCCCACTCCGACGCTAAAGTGGACGTGAAGCACCGGGTCCACCGCTGGACCGCGTCCGGCGTGTCGAATTTGTGCACCGTTTTGGCCACGGCCCGCGCGAGCTCGTCGTGCACCTTGGGCAGGTCCGCGAGCCACATCGCAAAGAAGATACTCCGCCACAACTTCTTCATCGCGAGGTCGTCCAGGTCGTCCCGCAGGAACTCCGTGAGCGCTTGCATGGCCTGGCGCCGCGTGCGCGGGTCGGCCGAGTCCGCGAGGCGCTGCTGCAGCGTCGGCATCGTACCTGTGGTGAAATCGGTGAGAACGACAACCGGTGTGGCTTTTAAGTCGAGCGCGGAGGGCTTCGTCGATCGGATCGCCGCCCGAACGCCGGCTTGTAAAAGGGCGCCGGGGGCTCGGTCTGTTCAGAGTCGG
>Ga0302122_10001475_pt1 | contig 14943 bp, 10 predicted proteins | sample CB21_SCM_MG_FD_203115 | JGI IMG/M metagenome (GOLD analysis project Ga0302122, IMG submission 203115) | Marine microbial communities from Western Arctic Ocean, Canada - CB21_SCM | ecosystem: Environmental > Aquatic > Marine > Oceanic | place: Canada: Western Arctic Ocean | collected 2017-09-28
TAAATCAAATACGCCTCAGTCCATCGTAGTCTCGATTTAGTTTTGACATCATCGTGATCAACCATACGCTCGTTTATCATTATCGGCGCTATTGATTTTCGGTTCGCGGACGCCGGAACGTACGGTCGCGTCGGCGGCGCCTCGACTGACGTATGTCAATGGACTATCGAGACCTGCGGCGACGGGCGTGAGGCGGCGTCGCGTTTATCGAGAGCGACGTTCTCGGTCAAAACCGTGCCGTAAGTAGGATCCATTGGTTGTGTTGATCTTCAGTCCCCCTCAACACAAGGGGGTCGGAGGATTGACAGAAAGTTTCTCGTCACCCGACACGCGGTACGTATTTATTTGACGCTGGCGTTTACCGCGGTCAGAGCTCCCGGCGGCAGCGCTCCCGGCGGCCCCGCGCGACCTGCGTGTGTAGCGAGGCTTTCCCAGCTTCCAGGGTATCGAAAAAGAACCGAGGGGCAGTAATACCAAGCGTTACTCTCGCTCGGGAAGTGATATCGGCGCGCCACAAAGACGCGTCGATTGACGTGATACAACCCAGCTTGTTTTGAACGGCGGCGTGTGGGGCGCTTTGCGACGCGGTTTGCACGTTGGTCTCGCCGCGTTTGATGGCTTGCTGCCGCGCCACGCTGCACCTTCACCCGCTAGGCCGCAGGGCGCCGGTGCCGCTGGCGTAGGCAGCCTAGTTTGGCTCGAGTCGCCGATGGTACGGGTTTTATGAACGGGTTTCGTCTCGATATCACTCACGCAAAAAGCAAGTACAACAACGACAAGTTATCACGCCGCCTCCTCCGCGTCCTCGGAGGACCGCCGCCGCGGCGGTGGCGAGTGCCCCGGCGACCAGGCCTCGGGCGGCGGCGGGTGCGCCGGCGCGCGCCGCGTCGGCGCCCACGGCTCGCTGGGGTGGGCCGGGTTCACGGGCAGCTGCGACACGGGCACGGCGTGCTGGTGGTCCAGGGCGTGGGCCGTGGCCCCGAGCGCCCCCAGAAAGTCCGAGTGGCGCAGGAAGTGCGCCCGCCCGCCCAACGACTTCAAGGAGTTCGCGATCGTCGCCCGCGCCAGCGGATTCTCGTCCAGGAAGCCGCCCGCGAAGAAGACGCGCTGGCGACACCCTAGTTGTGCCGCGTGCGCGCGCGCCAATACACAGCACGACTGGGCCACCATCTCCAGGAGCGCGCGGCACACGTCCGCGTCTCTCGCGCTGCGGTTGCCCGATCTAGCGAGTTTGCCGAAGGAGGCAGCCGTTAAGTAGGGTGGCAGTCCTAGATCGACGCAGCCTGTAGAACCGTAAATGTCTTCAACTAGCGTGTCGACCATGGACGCGTCGCCGCGGGCCGCCAAAGCTAAAGCTTCCCGATAGGTCGTGGCGGCGGTCAACGCTCTTGCCAACCCTAGAAACGACGCGCCACCCAACGCCGTACCACCCACGCGCGCGTAGCCTTCTCTATTCACGACAAGACAAGACACGCCGGAGCCGACGTTCACCAAAAGTAACGGTAGTAACGGCTGGGGCCACTGCGCCACGCGCTCGTTCATCTTGAAGGCGTCGTCGTCCCTTACGTCGAGCTCGAAGTTTTGATTGCTGCCGGACGCCGTGTAGACCTCGTCCGGGACGTTGAGTTCGTGTAAGAGTAATAAGCCGTCGACAATGGATTGCATCTCCCTAAATGGCGTGAGCTCGATGCCCAAAGCCGACCGAAACGTCCGCCTCAACTTATGGGCGCCGCCGCCGGCCGCCACGATGCGCCGCGACGCCCGTTTGAAGCTCCGCCTCTCTTCGTCGTCGGCCTCGTCGTCCGAACAGCCCAGCGCAGCCAAAACCTCCTCCAGCTCGTCCGTCGCCGCCGACACGAACTGGAGCCTCGTGCGCACGCCGCCCACGTCGCACGCGACCCGCAGCCGTTCCCTAGACGGCCGCGGCGTCGTCGGCGTGTCTGACTCTTCCAAGGGCGTCGCTATCACTAACTTGGTCAGCGACCCGCCCAGGTCCAGCCCGAGCTTGACTCTGGCCGGCGCCTGGCTTAGCTGCTGGAGCATGGCGCAGGAGGCGCTTAGAACGGGCCGCTGCGGCGAGGCCGGACTGAGGCTCGCGTCGTCCAGCTGGGACAGGGACGGCTGCGACGCGGCCTTCCTCAAGTCCTCGCTCGACCGCACGCGCTTGATTAAAGCGTCGACGCGCCGCTTGTACTTGTCGGGCGACGGCTCCGTGGGTGCGTCTGGCGGCGCGAGTTCTTGGCTGTACTCGTCCGGCGGCAGGTGGCGCGCCTCGACGCTGGGCGTCCTTAACAAAGAGTTGGCGGCCTCGCTGATGGTGGACGCGGCCTCACCCAGAAAGGACGTGATCGAGCCGCGCGACGGCGACTCGGGCGGCGGCGGCGGCCGGTCGCGCAGGGCGCGCGCCTCACGCGCGGCGCGCTCCTGGTTCCGGGGCGGCGGGGCCGGCATGGGCGGCGCGGGCGTCTGCTGCAGCGCGGCCAGCTCCTCGACAGCCGGTTCGTCGGCGCCGGCCAGCTGCAGCGCGGCTAGCCGCGCGCGCGCGCCCTGCTTGTTCCGCGGGTCCGCGCCCTGGAGGAGCTCCACCACGCGGATCAACGTCTCGCGGTCGGCCGCGCGGCACAGGGCCGCGGCGGCCTCCCGCAGCGAGGGGAGCAGCGCGTCCGTGCGCGGGTCCGTGAAGCGGTGCCGCAGGAAGGGCGACTCGACCGTGCCCCGGAAGTTCGAGCGCCGGTGGCCGCCGGAGCGCATCATCTTTGGAGTGCTGCTGCTTTGCTTTGCGTGTGTTCCAGATTCAGATTGGCCTGCTTGCCTATCCTGTTTGCTGCGTTACTGGTGCGCGGCGCGTTCCGTTTACAGGAGCAAAGGTGGGATCGTGTTGGTGGCTTGTAAACAGTTCTATGCTCTCTTTTTGTACTAAAAGTGCTGTGAGAAACCCGCACTATCCCAGTGGTAAAAATTCGAGACGAGACAGGCGTTACGCAAACAGGGGGGTACTTCAGGCCAGGCAGTTCTGCAGTTGCGGGTTCAGGTCCTCGAAGGACAGGTTCCGCCCGATGAAGACCAGGCGCGACTCCCGCACTTCGTCCGGGCCCCACGCCTCCAACGGCTCGCCCGAGAAGAGCATGTGCACGCCCTGGAAGACGAACTTCTTCTCTTGGCCTTCGATGTGCAGGATGCCCTTCATCCTAAAGATGTCCACTCCTCTATTGGCCAAAAGTTCTGTGAGCCATCCGTTGATGGCCACCATATCCAATGCTTTTGTGGCCTTCAGGCCCACCGAGGTGATCGTCGCGTCGTGCTGGTGCTCGCCGTCCTCGTCCAGGAAGTCGGGTTCCATCTCCAGCACTTTTGCTAGAGAGAACGCTTCCACTCCGAGCACGAAATCCAAAGCAAAGCCGCGGCCCTTCTCGCATCTTACCAAGGGCGCGAGCTTGTTCAACGATCTCAATTTAGCTTCCACGCGCACCAACTGGGCCTCGTCCACCAGATCGCACTTGTTCAGCAAAATTCTATCGGCGAACGCGACCTGCTCGACCGCCTCGTTCTCAACCCCCTCGGGTTTTATCTCCCCCAGTCGCTCCAGGCAGTGCTTGGCGTCCACCACCGTAACTAACGCATCTAAATATGCTCGTTCCTTCAGCACCTCGTCCACGAAGAACGTCTGGGCCACGGGCGCCGGGTCCGCCAGACCCGTCGTCTCGACGATGACCCCGTCCAACGGCTTCATGCCCGGCTGCAGCAGCTTGTTTAATATACGAGACAGGTCCGCTCTTACCGTGCAGCAGATGCAGCCGTTGTTCATCTCAAAGATGTCCTCCTCGGCGTTGACACGTCTTCTGACGAGCTTGTCATCAATCCCGAGCTCGCCGAACTCGTTCACGATGACGGCGTACTTCGTCTCGGACTTCTCCGTCAGGATCCGGTTGAGGAGCGTCGTCTTGCCCGCGCCCAGGTACCCAATAAGCACGGTGACGGGCACGCGCCCGTCCTTGTCCTTTTTGCTGGCGAGCTCGGCCATGGTGTTGTGGTGCGGATGGCTGCTCGTGCAGCGATGCGGGGCGGATGTCTTTTTTGTGACGAGCTAGCCACACAGCCTTTAGAAATCGATGCGGCGAGCACGAGCTCTTTTGCCGTGCGGGTTTATTAGTGCGGGTATTCATGTGCGCTGCCGCTTGGCGCTGTGCTGCCGCTTGCACGTTCCCAACATCGCATCGATCGACTGCCGCCTCGCCTACTCAGTCCTTGCATGGCACAGACTTTCGAGGCTGCCCGAGGCAAAAGGGAGCAGTACAGGCCTGGGCAGCCACAACACACTGCCGCGGAAGCACATCTCAGGCAACGCAGCCTGACCGATGGCCTTCGCCCAGCGCGACAACGGCAAGGGCGGCCTCTTCGAAAAAGAGTGGTTCCGCCACCTCGACGCGCGGCAAGCAGTGCTCCGTAAGACCGAGAGCCTCTGGAGCGACCGGTCCGCCCCGCCGCGCAAGCCCAGGCGGCAGCCGCCCGCGCGGCCCTGGGCGCCGGAGGACGCGCGGGCGCCGGTGATCATTGTGACGGGGCCCATCGGTGCCGGGAAATCGTGCGTGGTCCGCCGCCTGGCCACGCCGCACACTCTCGTCGTCGCGCACCGCTACTGGCAGGACTGGGGCACGACGCCGCCGCAAGACGTAGATCACGCGTCCGTCTTCGACTTTGGGAACGCCTGCGTGTGCTGCGCGCCGGACGGCGATCTGCAGGCGCTTCTGAAGAAGAAGACGCCCCGCTCGGTCCTCATCGAGACGACGGGCACGGCGGACCCGGCGCTCTTTGCGCGCGTCCTCCACCAGGACGCGGTGCTGCGGGAGACGTACGTTTTGCGGTCCGTTATTTTTGTGGCCGACGCGCGCGACGTCCATGACCAGCTGGCGGCACCGGACACGCCCGGCGCGCCGAACCCCCACCGCCTCCAGCTGCTGGCCGCGAACCATGCGGTCTTGACGCACAGCAGCGGCGACGTTACCCTACCCGGGTTCGCCGGCACGCTCGACGTGGTACTCTCCGGCGAGGCGTACGAGATTAGTCACGGCGCGCTCGCCGGGTTCGACGCGGCGGTTGTTATTGAGCGGCGGATGGACTTCTTCGGCGGCGACCCGACGCGACCGTGCCGGTTCGTGCGGCCGGTTGTGTCTTTCGCGCCGTCCGATGGGGTCTTGCGGGCCGTGGCCCTCGTCGAGCAAGGCGCCGCGCGGGAGGCGGACGTGCTGGCGTACGCGAATGAGCTCGCTGCATCGTCTGTCGTCGCTAGATTTCGTATCGCCGCCGACGGCGCGTCGACCGGCGCTCTCCTCGTGGACGGCGGCCGCGCCGGCGACGCGTTGCGCGTCGTCCGTTGCGACGACGGCGTCGAATCGGACGATGCCTCGTCCTCCTCCACGTCCTCGGACGTCGACGCGGGCGACTGGCGCCGCGAGGCCATGCCCAAATTACGGCTCTTTGTCCTCGGTACGAAGCTCGACGTCGCCTCGCTGCGCGCCGGCCTGCGCGCGTGCCTCGTGCCCGCGGGCTTCCGCTACGCTGCCGACGAGGAGCTGGACTTCGGCGTCTGTTTAGACGACGACCCGCTCTCGCGCTGCCTCGCCGGCGCGCCCGAAGCGCCTCGAGACCGCGTCTGCACGAACGTGGACGGTGATTCGGTCGAGATCGTGCGCAAGCCCGACGGCTCATACGCGGCGACGGACGCCGACGGCGCGGCGCTGTCGATCGTACGGCTGTTCGAGAGCGCCCTGTATATTAAGTGAACTTGTGTTTATTATATCATCCCTTTAGTAGTGGGGTATTATTTCCCCCCCGGCCGTTGACCACGGTTTACAACTCGGTTTGCGAGTTTGCATTTGATTTACTATTGTTACCCGCCATTTTTTATCCGCTCAAGGAGCATCTTCTGATGCTCCGTGAGCTCCTTCTTTTTATCGCGATTTGGGTCGCGCGTCGCAGGCGCCGGGGTGGCTTTGGCATCCGCGGAGGACGCTCCGTCCCCGATCTGGTAGCCCTTATTGCCGATATTCAGCCACCGCCCGTACGAGGCCGCCCGGTTCACGTACGACGGTATGCCACAGCCGACCAATGCGCGACAAAGCGCGTCGGCGAAATGGTTGCAGTTCTTGCCCGTCAGCGAATAGGCGCCCGGCGGGAATGCCTGTCGCAGCTCGTTAAGCAATCCGTTGAACTCGTTCGTCGAGCCCATGTGGACGCCGAGGTACTTCGACTCCTTGAGCACACACTGCGGCTCGTCGCCCCGGGTGCACTCGTGCGGCCGGCTCTGGAACACGCCGCCGTCGTTAAACGAGAACTCCCTGCCGCTCACCTCGACGCCCGAGTGGTGCAGGCCCAAGCTGAGCGAGCTCAAGATGGAGTTCATGCGTCCGCTAACGCCCGCAAAGTTGTAAACGTGCAGCGTGACCTGGCGCTCGTGGGAGACCATCGCTGCTGGCGCTCGATGCGCACGCAACGCCTGACTTTCTAGGAGCCGTGCCAGTGGCGTTTGCTGGTGGCGTCTCGCAAACTTGGCGTGGCAGCGATCGTACAGAGGCTCGATGAACGTTCTCGAGGAGCGATGTGGTCTATCTAGCCAAAAATTGGCCGACGCGCAACCCGTACAATTTGAAAACCCGCCAGCGTCCTAACGGGTTTCAACCGACGGTCCGTTTTTCAAGAGCCTCACTGCTGCCTCGGCCATGGGGCAGCCATCCTGATGGAGGAGAGGAAGGAGGAGGCGCCCGCGCGGCGGCAGCCCCCCCAGACATGGCGCGACCGCCTCCTGCTCTTCTACGGGGAGCGGCACCTGCACCCGGCGCACTCGGGCCGGGTCGCGCCGACGCCGAGCTTCGCGCCGCTCGCGCCGGGGAGTCGATGCGAAGTTATTGTAAGCAACGACTATATCGTGGAGACGACGAAGGAGGGCGGCGAGGCGCACCGAGGCCGCTTCTCGGACACGATGCTCATGACGCGGGAGGAGGGCGCCTTTCTCCGAGGTGTTGTCCGGAGCTACGATAAGGACGGCTACGTTATACAGTACGCGGACGGGCCCTACCGGCGCTCCGATACGACCGCGCCGCCGCCGGGCTACGTCCCCGAAAGCTGGTGGGTCCTCTCCAACGTCGCGCTCAAGACGTCGCTGGGAGACTGCACGTTCCGGGACGTGCCTTCCTCCTTAGTGACGGCGGACGTCGCCCTGGCGAGAGACGACGTGCCCAAGGGCATGCTCGCCTTGGTCACGGTGCAGCTTGTGTGCTCACTGTGGTGGCATGCGTACACCGCGTCCGCGGCTCAAAAAGGAACAAGGGGCCCGAACCGCATCATCTACCGCCTCGTGGGCCCCTGGCCTTTTTGTGAAGACTACCGGCCCCAGGCCTACCGCCTGTTCACCTACCAATTCATACATGGGAGCTGGCTCCACCTGGTCGCGAACGCGCTGACCCAGCTCGTCTTCGGCGTGCCGATGGAGCTGGCCCACGGCACATTCAAGGTCCTCGCGGTGCACGGCGCGGGCGTCGTGGCGGGGGCATTAACCTGCGCGGTGTGCGACTCCTACGCCCTCGTCATCGGCGCGTCGGGCGGCGCGTACGCCTTGATGGGCGCGCACGTCGGGGCCATCTTCAAGGACTGGGACTGGTTAAAAAACGGCGTCTTCGACCGACAGACGCGGTTAGCGGTCTTCGCGGCGATCCTGGCCGCGGACGTGCTCCAGTGGGCCCTGACGCGGGAGCCGGGCACGTCCTACGCGGCGCACGTCGGCGGGGCCGCCGCCGGCGTGCTGCTCGGCGTCGTCGTGCTGCGGCGGCGGCCGGCGCGGTACCGGTCGGACTTCATGCGGCGCCTGGGCCGGCCCGCCGTCCTCGCGGCGCTGCTCCTGACGGCGGCGCTCTACGCGTTCGGCCTCGCGTGGTACGCGGCGGTCTACCCCCCGCGGCCGCTCTCCCGAGGGTGGTACGACGCGTACGAGTTCGGGACCAGACCGTGCTGCCACCAGGCCTGGTTCTGCGGCATCGCGCCGACGGACGCGCTGACGTGCGACTGGGGCCGTGACGGGACCTGGGCGCTGACCTTCGAGGGGGCGGTTCTGGGGGGCTGCGGCGCCATCGAGGCAGCGCTGGCCGGGGCGAACGCGACGAATGTCACGATGTAATTTTGAATGTATGTACGCACTTAACAAATCATAAACAACGGGAACCTACCGACAGGCGGAGCTCCGCGACGAATACACGGAGCGCAAAAACACACAACGCAAAGAAGGCGCGGAACCGCGTCAGCGTGCGGCTAGCGCGAGCACGCTCGCTCGGGGTAGCAACGTTGAGGGAATGGTGAGGCCGGTCGCTACGCCGAATGGCGTCTCGGACCTCCGGGGAGAAGCAGTCGTCGCCGGTCACGTGGTCCCAGCGCTCGTCCAGCGCGTTGCCTCGCGCGGCCGCCTCCGCGAAGAGCATTAACCGCTGGCGCCGGGTGCACGCCAGCGCGCGGTGCGTGCCTCTTAGAAGCGACGCCGCCCGCATTGTGAACAGGAGATCGCGCGGGACTCGCTCCAGTAGCTTCGACGCTTCGTTCTTCCCGCCGGGGAACAACTCGCGCGCGTTCTTCCTTAGCTGCAGCTCCTGCTCCCGCGTAAGGACGGCACCTAAAGGAAGCTGCGGACCCTTCGCCGACGACGCGGTAAATAACAGCCGCGCGACGGCCAGCGCCTGTCCGCGGTCCGCGCCGAACTGGAGCGCGACCGCGGCGTCGGCCGCGCCCTCAAAGTCGCGGCACGCCAGCGTCGCCCAGAGACTGGCTAGCCGCCGCCGCGTCGGCGCTTCCAGACGCCTGTACAATCCATGGTCCAACAGCCACAGCGTAAAGCCGCCGTCGTCGACCGGCGAGACGAGCTGGTTGCCCGCGTGGGGGTCGGCGTGCACCAGGCCATGCTCGCACGATAATGATGACAAAGCATTGACGAGCGCGTAGCCGACGCGCTTTGGATCGGTTCCATGCCGCGCGTGCGCCTCCATGTCGTCGACGCGATGACCGTCCACGAACTCCATCGTCAGGACGCGTTTGGTGGTGAGGTCCCACCGCACCGCCGGCGCGCGGACGGTCACCGAACCCGGGCCGGCAGGCGCTCTACAAAAGAGCGCCGGCCGCGGCACTTGCAACAAAGACGCACATCGTGCTTGGGTGGCGGCCTCCTGGAGGAAGTCGAGCTCCAGGCGCACGCTGTCCTCGAACTCGGGCAAGAGCCAGTCCCATTTATGTGCAATGTCCGGCGCCAGGAGACGCAGCGCCCGGAACGAGTACCGCAGAGCGAGGACGTCGGCCTCGACCGACGTCTCGAGCGTGGGGCGCATGATCTTCACGGCGACTCTTGTGCCGTCCGTCAGCGTTCCAGTGTGGACTTGCGCGATCGAGGCCGCCGCGGTCGGCGCGTCGGAGAGGGTCGCGAGGTCGCTCGTTCTGTCGCCGAGCTCCCTCTTTAACAAATCGCGGACCGCTTGTGCGTCCGACGGCACGCAGGCGTCTCGCAACGAGGCGAGCTTCGACACGTACGCCGGCGGTGCTAGACGCTGCAGGCTGCCAACGTGCTGACCAAATTTCGTGAGGAGGCCGCCGTGCTTCGTGGCGAGCGCGTGCAGGCGCGACGCGCCGCGCGCGTGGCAGCCGTCGACGTCATTGATCTTGTAGTCGGCATACGTGATCGCTGCGGTGAGCGTCACGTCTCCGATTCGTCGAGTGGCATCGTCGCTCGTGGCGTACGCGAGGAGTGGCACGCCTGCCACTGCTGCTGCGGTGGCAGCTTTGCGTGCTGACATTGCTCTCATTTGCTAAATAAAGCTGTCGCACGATGGTAGACAGTCGATGGTAGACAGTCAGAGGTCTCCTTGGTAGCACGGTCGGTAGACAGTCAGAGGCTCTCCTTGCTAAGTCTGCAGTCGCACGAGTCGTCGGCGGACAGTCTGGGGCCTTTAAATCGCCTCTTACACGACGCAAGCTGCTGAGCACGCAAGACTCAGCGCTGCAGCGCCAGCTAGCTCCTTTCCGCGTGCGGGTTTCTTGTGTTCCTCGTAGACGGGTTTTCACCAAAATGCTCTAGATCTGCAGCACTCAGAGAACGTGGGTGGCCTAGTGAGCGCAAGCAACCATCACGCCTGCTGCGTTTTGATCAATCAAATGAGTGCGCACGTCATCGTGACCCCTGTCGTGACACCAGATGAGGGGCTGCCCCAAGCATCTCCCAGCTCCAAAACGACAGGGCTGCGCGCGCGGCTCCGAGCCGCGCAGGTGGCGGCTCGAGCGGTAACTACGACGGCTGTGGTCGAGCACGCGGCGTCGCGGACGAGCAAGCGCGGCCGCAGCGAGGCCGCTCCCGAGCCCGCTACGCCGACGGACAGTAGCAAGCGCGCGGCGACCAACAGCCGCAGGTCGCGCGCAAAGCGTCCGTCGGCAGCCGCGTGCGAGCGACGGCGGAGAATGAGCAGCGTGGACTACTCCGAGGACGTGGAAGAGGTCGACGAGCGCATCGACTACGTCGAAGAAGTGGAGGACGAGGACGACGACGACGAGACAGGCGCGACGCCGCATCCCATCCGTAGGAGGGCGCGACGGCCGCGTCGTGGCATGGTAGGCGACGCGTCGGCGTTTGAGTCGAAGTCGTCCCTGGCGAATAGATTCGGTGGCATTAAGTGGTGACTAGAAATACTACTACGCTAGAACGGGATCCGCCGCCCAGGGCGTCCCGCGGAGCGCCTCGCGGACCTCGTCGAGGTTCTCGAAGTATTCAGAAAGCGGTTTCCGCATGGACCGCGTGTAGAGGTCCGGCCGCGTCTCGTGCGGCTCCGCGTCCAGGAAAGCATATATCCTCGATACCACGCCAACGGGGTCGCGTCGCAGCTCGCCGTATTGTAAAGACAAATACGCGGCGCCCGCCGCCGCCGCCCAATCTCGCAGCGCCGCCATCTCCGCCTGCTGCAGCCGTAACTTCCGGAGCAGGTTATGAACGTCGACGCGCACCGTGCCCACGCCCGCGGCGACCTTTTGGGCGCACGCGTCCGTCGCGCAGTGCAAGGGCAGCGTGCGGTTCTCGTGGGCGAAGCCGCTCATGTACTTCTCGACGCCGAGGCGCTCGAGGTAGATCACGCGCGCCTCGTTGTCCCGAATCCACTCGCGGAGCGTCTCGTTGGATTGGGCGTTGCAGGGCGTCCGCTTATATTTCGGGTGGCTGTAGACCTCGGGGGATAGGGGACAGGCGCCGCCCTGGCTATTGAACCACTTGAAGCCCCGCGCGCAGACCTGCTCCGAGTTGCAGCGGCACTTCAGGGCGTCGTCCTTGCGGCGCATGCGCTTGATAAAATTGCCGGACGCCACGTTCGTTAGTCGCTTCTGTAGTAGAGCGTCCGACTGGCGGTCGACCGAGTCGAGCGGCTCGCCCTTACGCAGCAGCTTCGTCCTCATTGTTCGTATGTCGTTCACCGCCTCGTCTTCCATGCAGACACGGCGATGGTCGTTCAGCATCGCCCGCAACCAATCCGTGCCGCTCCGCGCGCGCGAGACCACCAGGAACGTGACCGAGCCCGCGGGCTTCGGGCCGGGCTCCTTTGTGATCGGCTTGGGGAGGAGGCGGCGACGGCCCGCCTCGGCGGCGGTCGCGTTTGGGAGGAGCCGGCGACGGCCGGGCATCGCCCGCTCGCGGGCGGTGGCGCCGCCGCGGGAGACGTGGCACTCTTCGTAGGTCTGAGCCGCCGCGGCGCACGCCATGGCGCAGAGGCATTGCAGGCTAATTTTCATGGTTGAGACAACTTTTGACTCGCGACATCAATGCACTCAAGTGCGTTGGTACGTCTTGTTGCCACTTTGACGACGCGTACTCGCAAAGGCTTTATGGGTGTAATGGGTGCCCTCGAAAACCCGCACATGAAACCCGCACAGCCAGCTTTGAGCACGCAGCTTTTGCCTTGCGGTCTCGTCGATGCAGCAACGATGCATCGGTCACGCATCGCTACCATCAGCATGCATCGCTATTGCAGCGGAGCATTGCTGGTGTTGCAGGCCTGTGCCTTGCAACCTTTCACCAAGACTGTAGCAAGGCATCGCACAGCTGCGGCACTGCGGCCACCCCACGCCATCGATGAGGTAAAGCGACGTACCAGCTTGGCCGCGAGACCAAGCGACACCGATGCCGAAATAGACGTGCAACGAACGCTCGCGACGCTCATCGCCGCACAAGTGGTCCTGTTCATTGGGGTCGGGGCGGTCATACCAGTGGTGGCTATTTATGGTCGCGAGACGCTCGGCCTGTCCGCGTCGGCGAGCGGAGTTGTGATTTCCGCCCCTGCCCTCGCATTACTCCTTGGTGCCAAGGTCAGTGGCGCCTTTGCGGACAAGGCGCGAAAGCCGGCGTTGATCGGCGGCATGCTCTTCATTGCGCTGAGCGACGCGGGTACGGCGCTGGCGTCGTCGCTGGCGCCGCTCGTCATCGCGCGGCTGGGACTCGGCGCCGGACGATGCGTGAGCGAGTCGGCGGAACGCGGGCTGCTCGCTGATTTGGGAAATATATCACCTGACATTCGCGGCCGCGCAATCGCCGCGAACCAGGCGGGCGCCACGGCCGGCATCGCCCTCGGCGCCCCGCTCGGCGGGCTCCTGTCCGAAACGTACGGACCCCGAGCCTGCTTCCTGGCCGTGACCGGCGCCGCGCTGATAACCGCGGCCATCTACACGCAGCTGCCCGAGACCTCGACCGCGGCTCGCGCTGACAATGACGAAAAGGGAGACGGCGTAGACTGGCTCCTGCTCCTCGAAGATGGTCGATGGCGCGGCCTCACGGCGGCCGAGATTTGTAGTCGGTTTGGCTTCGCGGCGAAGATCGCCAGCGTTCCCCTCTTGGCCGCGCAAGTGCTGCCCGGCGGCGCGGCGGGCGCCGGTGCGCTCGTGTCCCTCGCGGGGCTCGGCGGCCTGGTCGGGGCGCCGGTGGGGGGCTTCGGCGTCGACCGCGTCGGGGCGAGGACGGTTGCCGTGGCAGCGGGCCTCGTTGGCGGCGGCGCATTGTGCGCGGTCCCCGCGGCGCTTTCGTTAGAGGACCCGGCCGCGCCCTTCTCCGCGCTCATCATCTTGTGGTCCGCGGCCGTCGCCGCCCAGGCCCCGGCCCTCCAGGCTTTAGCGCAACGGCTCGCGCCCCCGGGCGGCGAAGCCGAGGCCCTGGCCCTACCGCGGGCGGCCGGCGACGGCGTCTACATCGTCGTGCCCTTTTTGTTGGGGCTCGTCGTGGACGCGGGCGCGCCACGCGGCGCCGAGATCGCCCTCGCGGGCGTCGCCGGGCTCGCCGGGACGGTGGCGGTTTTTGTGGCGTTGCCGTCGTCGCGCAAAGAGAAAATGGGGTAGGTGTATGTGGTAATGTGTGTGTGTGGTATTGCTAACTAGAGAGTCCTGCTTATTAGGTGGACGGGTTTTGATCTCGCGAGGCCAGACTGAAGCATTGTGCACGCACGTCTCTGCGGCGTCAAGCGCGGCGCGACCAGGCGGCCTGAGTAACCCACACAAAGCGTTAGAGCGATCCTTGGTACACATTGGTGCCGGCGCATCGCCTAGAAAACTATGAAACTGGCCCTCTTGCTCCTCTGCTGTTCGGCCGTCGCCGTCAAAAACGCCCTGCATGACTCGCGCGCAGCTCTAGGCGATGCCCAGCCATGCTGCAATTATTGCAATCCGACGCTCCATCCCTGTCCGTCGACGATGGCCGCGGGGCCGTCTCCGACGACCGTGAGCTGTGGTCCGTGTTGCGCTTCCGGCGCAGGCCGGCAGCTTTGGCGACCATATCATATGAATCCGTGCCGTTGATCGACGCGATCACGGCCTTCGTATACGTCCCGGACCACAGGTCCACAAACGCCCGGCGCGCGTAGGCCGCGAAGCGCTGCTGCCGCGGCGACCGCTTTAGGAGTACGGCGCCGCCCTGGAGGTCGAAGTGCCGCCACAGCGCCGGGGGGCGGCCGTCGTGTAAATACCGCGCGATTTGTCGCGACTCCGAATCGTCCAGGCTCGCCTCGCCCTGCGAGAGCCGCCGGTCGGAAAGCCGGACGGGGCCCGTTTCAGCAAGCTCTAAAAGAGCGTCACCTAGAAAACCGACGTCAAAGCACGCGTACATGTCGTCGTCCAAATAGAGGGTGACGTCGTAGGGCAACCTATCGTAGGCGAGGATCTTCGTGAGGTAGTGGACCAGGATGTGCGGGAAAGCATTTGAAGTGTTCCAGCGCGCGAAGACGGCCGGTTCCATGCGTTGCACTTCGTCCCGCGTGAGCGCCTCTACCCAGTCGTCGACGGCGGCGGCTTTGTCGATCCGCCGCAGCTTTTCTGATATTCTAACGCGGTGCGCCCCAAAGTCCGAGACGAGGCACCGGCAGACCTTTTGGTCTTTTAAGGACCCGAAGAGCGCCGTGAGGTCGCGCAACTCGCCCAGATGCGCGACGCCTGCCCGGTCCTCGTAGACGAAGTGCGTGAGCACGACGCAGACGCCCACGGTTTTTTGGCTCGTCGCGGCGGCGGCGAGGAGGAGGCATGCGAGGCCACGCATTTGTCGCTCTGGTGTCGTGGCGATTCGACCAGTCCAGCAGACTAACGGTGAGGTAGCATGAGGTCAACGAGACTAGCGACAACGAGACTTTGAAACCCGTTTTGCAACTTTGTGCGGGTTTTCGTTTGGCCGAGTCAGCCTGATCACTCACACTTAAGCCTGAGCTTCTCTCAGTAAGCCCAGGACGCGAAAGACCCCCATCCCGCCGCGGAGCAATCTAAGAAGGGCAAAAGTTAGGGCCTACGGCCGCTCAAAAATCGGGGCGGGGACGCTCAGGCCCCGTCCGCGGCGAACTCGTCGTCGTGCGCGGCGTCGGCGTGGAAGTACCAGAGGGCGCCCTGCGCGGTGGCCACGAGGCCGAGCGCGGC
>Ga0302122_10001479_pt1 | contig 14891 bp, 7 predicted proteins | sample CB21_SCM_MG_FD_203115 | JGI IMG/M metagenome (GOLD analysis project Ga0302122, IMG submission 203115) | Marine microbial communities from Western Arctic Ocean, Canada - CB21_SCM | ecosystem: Environmental > Aquatic > Marine > Oceanic | place: Canada: Western Arctic Ocean | collected 2017-09-28
AAGTACCAGCTCGGCGCCGCGCGCGTCGCGCCCGGGCCGGCGTACTAGGTACTATCAGATAAACTTACCCCGCTCCCAGTCCACGGCCGTCACGACCGCGAGCAGGAACCCGAACTGGAGCTGCAGCTTCGCCGTGGCCCCCACATACGTATTGAGCGCGGCGCCGTCGTTGTCGAGCACGCCCAGGCAGAGCCGCACCGCGCCCGGGCACGTCAAAAACGGGACGAGGACCCACGCGTACGGCGCGCCGAAGAGGGGGGACAGGCCCATCAAAATGTGCGCCCACCGCACCAAGTTGACGTACTCTCGCACGGCGAACATGGAGCCGAAGCGCACGGCCGTCGTCCGCTTGCCGCACCGGGCGTCCGTCTCCCTATCTCTCAGGTTGTTCACCACGATGATCGCCGTCGCGAGGAAACCGAGGCACGCGGCCGCCACCAACAACGGCGCGGGGCAGCTCCGCGGGGAGTCCAAAGGCAGCGAGAGGTAGTACGGGGATAGCGTGGCCACCACGCCAAAATACGCGAAGACGAACACGTCCCCGAGGCCCGAGTAGCCCAGCGAGACCCAGCCTAAACCGACCCAGCCCAGGGGGTAGGGACCGCCCGTATACGCGACGGCGTTGAAGACCGAGGTTACGGTGACGCACCACATCCAAGTACCCGCCTGGCGCGCCAAGTGCGTGCCTATGATTGACGCGCCCACCAATGCTATTGTGGCGAGCGACGCGGTTTGAAAAGGAGAGAGCCAGCCTTTCTGCGTCGCGCGGGCCTGGCCGACCCTATTCTCGTCGTCCGCGCCCTTGACGAAATCAGCGTAGTCGTTATGGAGATTCGTCCCGATCTGGATGAGGCACGCGAAGAGCCAGAATAAAAAGGACGCGCGCCCGTCAGCGCGGTCGCCCAGGAAGCGCCGTGTTATGATGTGCCCGACGAGCACGGGCGTGAAGCTCGCGGCCAATGTGTTCGGCCGCGACGCGAGCAGGAGCACCTTCCAGAGCGGCGGTGTGGCTTCCTTGGTTGCGCGGCGCGTGGCTACCACCATATTGATGCGTGCGTTTTTAGTCTCGCACAGGCTTTCCTTTGGCAGCACAAATTTGCCGCAGCGATTGCACAGATGCGTGTCAGCGTGTTGTGTTGTGTTGTGACACTGCGTGCGGGTGTTAGAGGCTAGCGACTGTTGTTAACGCGTTAACGAGGAGTGGTGTCGGGTTTTACGGGTTCGGGTTTTGCGGCTACCGCAACGGACCGGCCGTGGTAAAGCGTGTGCACGACGCCAACAAGCGACGGGAAGGAAGAAACCAGCGGCCCGAGCGGGCCTGCACGCCGGGGCAGCCATGGGGCTGCCGCGCCGCCTCCTACTCGCTACAACAACCGCGCACCTCGTCCGCCACACGCACCAAACGCTAGCCACCTGCAACGCCGAGTGCAAGCTCACGAGAAAGGAGGGCTTCTGCCCCGTGCGCGACGGCCCCCTCCAGATCTTCGATGGGTTCGACGGCAATGATGTAGTTTTTGATTTAGAATACACGACCATGACTTTTACCCCTTGCAATTCTAGTAACCACTCGCGCATGTCCTACCAGTGGTTCGCCACGGAAGGGGAAGGGTACTCCGTGAAAGGTGATATCATCTGCGATAAAGGTCCGAAACCACCGAGAGATCAAGCCTGTATAGATGCTGCTACATTGCCCGATGACCCTTCAACCCACTGGGACGTGCCCGTGAACCCCGACGAGACCGCCACTATCTACATCGAACCGGAGGGTGCTGCGTATATCAACTCGAACATCGGGGCGGGCAAGCCCGGGAGAGGCGAGTGCGCCGGGCGGCCTTTCTCCAAGTGCGCCAAGACTTCGAAATACTTCGACTTCTACGGGCATAAGATCGATCGGTTACGCGTCTACGGCTACGGTGCCATCGGTTTTAAAGCGCTGAGCTACCCCTCTTTGTCAGTATATAGATCCAACGAGGAGTCCTTCAGCGGACGGCTCCCGACGGCCTGGGACGACGTGGACCAGTTCATGTACGACGAGCGCTTCATCGGGGACCAAAGACGCCAGGGCGGCGCGCACATCGGCGGTTCCGGCTTCTGGATCCGGGACGCCGCCTGTGTCCTCTGTGTGGATAACATGCCGGCCAATAAAACGCAGTTCAAGATGTACTATATATCTGAAGAATTAAGAGGAACACCGGAAGAACGTATTGTGATATCATTTAAACAACCGGACGGCACGAAGGAGTACCAGATCGCCTTATATATCCAGACGGGGCAGATCCGCATGTCGTGGCTCGACATTGGATCCTGGGCCACGGAAAACAAGACCATCGCTGGGTTGTCCCATGGCCTGACGCCCTGGTGGGAGGCCAACGCCTACGACGGGTTAGATCTATCCTCAAGTATCGGGTGCATCGATAACGCAAACTGCACCGTCGTCGACGAAATCCGACGACCGTACGGCCCTACACGACCGACTACCACATTGCCGCATCCGCACGTAGGAGCGCCGGTGGGCAACCCGGCCTACGCCGGCTTTTGCGAGTTCGGGTGCGCCGCGTATTACTTCAACCGCACTGTATCTGGTTGTAGAAAAGTGTGCCAGGACACGTATACCTACGATGTCACGCCCGGTTATAGTGATAGAGCGGAGGTCGCGCGCTTCGAGTGCTACGACGGGTGTTCCATCGGCAACTTAAGATGTCAACCGGGCTCCTACTGCCAGCACGAGATCATGCACCGGTGCCCGCCCGGCAAGTACCGGGACGTGGACTACCACCACGTGACGCGCTGCGACAACTGCCCCCACGGCCGCTTCCGCGAGGACACGGGCGGCCGCTTCATGGAGTCCTGCGTCAAGTGCGAGAGCGGGCGCTTCAACGTGAACACGGGCTCCAGCTCCAAGTTCGACTGCCAGCGGTGCCCCGCGGGCCGCTTCGCCAACGAGCCCGGCATGAAGCAGTGCAAGTGCATGAACCAGTACGACGGCTACTTTGAAGTGAATTTGAACAACACGCGCGTCTACGGGCCCTGCCAACCCGAGACGCACCTGGACACGGTCATCCGGCCGCGCATCGTGACGATCGACTGGGCCCCGCGCACCACCTACCCGTAAGGAGCGTCCTTTTTACCGAGTCGCGGGTGGCGTGTGGGGGGTAGGCTACCAGTTCTTTTAAAAATTCCATTAGGCCAACACCCCCTGCGCGCTCGCGACGGGCCCGCCAGACGCCTGCGCCGCCCGCTTCTCGAGCTCCATCTCCTGCTGCGTCTTGATGCCGTACTTCTCCTTCCAGGCCGCCGACTTGGCGTTGACCGAGGCCAGCGCGGTCTGGAGCTTCTTGATCGTCTCGCTGATGTTGTTCATGTTCTGCTTCACTTTAGGTAAAGCGTCGCCGACCGTCGTCTTCACGAGCACGCCACCCACCAAGCGATACGCGTTCCGGTCGTCGGGCAGGTCCGTCGCGTTGGCCATGACGAGCTCGTGCTCGCCGATCTCGTACTGCAGCTCGCTCACCTTGCTGATGATCATCTGGGCGTCTCTTTTAAAGCCGTTGAATATCCGAATGACGTCCTGCTGGGACTCGGGCGTCGGCTCGCCCTTGAGGGGGTCGGCGTCCGCTGCCGGTGCGGCCGGTGCCGGTGCGGCGGCGACGGCGAGCTCGCTCATGGCTTGCTAGTGTTTTGGCAGCTCCTTGGCCTTAGAGAACTTAGCCGAACCGCAGCAATTGTTCAGTCAACACGCCCAACAGGAGTGAAGTGGTGCTGGCGGGCAGTGTACGGAGGTGCAACCAGGCGAACGCAATCCATTTTGCTGCGATAAACCCGTGTTCTACTATAAGAACTCGATATCTTCGATCGGACGACTGAACTTGTAGCTGGTGTGCTTCGCATGGCTGATGCGGGCCCCGGACCCGGGCTTGACCAGTTCGTAGTCCGGGTTTTGACAAGTTTTTGTCGCCAGAAGAGGCTCATTTGACCGCCAAGCTCCTCGAAACAGGCATCATTGATTGCTGCGATTCGCGTACGATCTATTATTTGTCCTAGCAATGGGTCTGCACGCCGGCCGCCGCCGCAGCAAGCGCGCTTTACGCCGGCAGCGTGCCGAGCTGCTTGCCAGGGACGGCAATAACGGCAAGTACTATCCGCACATGGCCGCCCAGCTCGATAAGAACCCGGACTTGGCGCCCGGCATCGACTGCTGCGCCGTCTGCGCGAGCCAATTCATCACGAAGGTCTGCCCGGTGTCCCGCCGCGTGCGCTACTGCTGCGCGGACCACATGCTCCTGGATGCCAAAGCGCGCGCGCCGTCGATGAAAGTGCTCCGCACGCTCGAAATGTTACACGACGACGGCGAACCGATGCCGATTGCGGAGGACGAGCTCGGGCTCTCGCGGCTCGCGAACGACGGCTTCGACGTCGTGGAAATCACGCCGTCGGCGTGGGCCTACGCCGAGACCCTCTCCTATCCGTTATCCGTGGCGCATTGCCTGACCGCCCTCGCGCCGTTCCGCAAGGTCCGGCGGCGCGCCCGGAGCGACGCGGTCCGCGTCGTGATCATGGGCGCGTCGGATGCCGAGGCCGCGGCGGCGCCCAAGGTGTGGTTGGACTGCTTCCGAAAGGCCGGGCTCACAGGGTCGTTCACGGTGGTCTTGGTCGGCCCCGAGCTCTCGCCCCAGGAGTCGACCGAGGCCTGGAAAGAGAGCATCGACGTGCGGCTCGAGTACCTCGCCGTGACGGCAGAAAGCGTGCTGGAGTCGGCGGACGCTGTCGTGGGCTTCAACCTCGGACTCACGGTGGACGCCTACGACTGGGCCCCGGCCCTCGAGCAGCTGCCGGCCGACAAGCCGATCGCGTTCTTCACGAACTCGCTCCCAGAACTCAAGGCCGAGCTGGAAATCATCGAATTGGTGTGCCAGATAAAGACAACCCGGCCCAACCCGTTCCAGAGCCCGCGCTGGCGCCAGAGCATGAGCATGGCGAACGACATCTATCGGCGCCACAGCTACGTCGTTGCCGGGGTCGTGTACGGCGCCGACGACTTGATGGTTTCATCGGCGGGGGGGGGCTGGGCCGACAGGAAGGAGGGCTCCGACTAAACTTTGAAGTCTAGACTAACGTACTTCTATCATCATCCACCCGGGCCCGATTAATTTTGTCACCGTCACATATACCATACCTTACACATGCCGCCGCCAGTAGTTCGGACGCCCCTAGATTTCCTCGTTCACCTCCCCGGACGACCGCCGAACTCGTGCCGCCTCTAATATCTGCACCGTCGCCCGCAGGGGGCCGGGGAGCGGCTTCGGCCGCTTCCCGGCGAGCAGCCGCGCCTTTTGTTTTATGACGCAGGGCGATCGCTCGAGGATGTTGTCCAGCGGGTCGTGGCCAAAACCATTCAAGGCGTCCACGTTCGCCTCGCCCTCGATGAGCCGCGCCGTCGCCGCGCTGTGGCCCATCCACGCGCTCAAATGTAACGGTCTATCCCCGTCGTCGTTCGACGCGTCGACCGCCGCCGCGCAGCCCAGAAGGAACGCCACGACGTCCGTGGCCCCCCGGGCCGACGCGACGTGCAGCGGCCTATTTCCGCCCTTATCACGCGCATCGACGTCCGCTCCCCCATCATAGAGTAGCTGACACCGGTCCAGCGCCATTGCAAAGGCCGCGTGGTGGAGCGGCCGGCGGCCCTGGTCGTCGGACGCATCCGGCGCCGTGCCCTCGGCCAGGAGCTCGCTGATTGCGCGGGCTGCCTCGGCGTCGTCGTAGCCGTCGCCCGCCGCCGCCAGCAGCAACTTGTCGGCCGCCGGGTCGCGCCGCGGTTCGCCGAACTTGCGCGTCGCCGCGTTCGAGAGGAACCGCTCCCAGATATCTAAGTGGCGCTGCTGCGCGCGCATGCCATCGGACTCGGCGTCGCTCTCCGGCGGCTCTGGGAGCTGGACCGCGAACGCCTCCTCCGCGGCGCCGAACCGTAAGGAGCTCTCCGACGGCGCGTCGTCCGCGTCGTCGAGCGCCGGCGGCAGCGTCCGCGCGCGCAGCGGCAACCGCGGGTCCTCCCAGGGCGGCGGCGCGTCGTCGCCGTCGCTGTCGTCGTCCGGGCCGGCGGTGGCGCGGTCCAGCGGCTGCGGCCGCGGCGTCTCGACCGAGGCCGGCGCGTACCGCGGCGTCTCGACCGAGGCCTCGTACAGCGACGTCTCGACGGCGGCCGGCGCCTCGTCCGGCGCCGCCGTGCCCGGTTCGTGCCACTGCGACGCGTCCGTCACCGGGTTGTACCAGTAGGGCGTCCCGTCCTCGTACGCGTAGCGCACCCACTCGGTAGCGGGGGGCGTCGGCGGTTCATCCGAGAGGGCCTGCCGGATGTCGGCCGCGCGCGGCGTGTCCGCGGTATTACGGCCCGCCAACACGAGACACTTCATGCACTCGACGTGGCCGTGCACGGCCGCGACGTGGAGCGGCGAGTCGCCCTTGCGGTCGCGCTCGACAGTCGCGCCGGCTGCCAATAGAGCTTGGGCACAGGCGACGGCGCCGACCTCGGCGCACCGGTGCAACGGCGTTGTTTGGCCCTCAGCGTCCGCCGCGTTTGGCTCCGCGCCGCCCGACAATAGCAGTTTCACGCACGCTTCGCTGGCGGCGCCGCACGCGAGGTGCAGCGCTGTCTGGCCCTGCGCATCGCGCGCGTCGACGGCCGCGCCGTGGTCTAACAAGAGCTGGACGCCCTGACTCGCGGCGGCGGCGGCGGCCAGGTGGAGCGGCGTCCGGCGCTGCTCGTTCACGGCGTCGAGCGTGCCGTCGGCGGCGCGCGGGTGGCGCTGGGCCATGATGATCGAAGTGTGTGGTGCACGCCTCAGTTCGACGGAGCCCCTTGTGACCTCTCGGTGGGATCGAGGCTGCCCATGCTCGTCAATAATGCAATGTGCGGGTTTTATGGGCGGCACGCGGCGCGTTTTCACCGGTAAGTAGCTCACAAAATCAATAGTCGAACATCGAGCCCTGGGCCAGAGACGCCCAGTGGTTGCTAGCTTGACGGGTTTAGCGCGCGGAGATGGCGCGCGGCCACTAGTGACATCTCGATGGCTAGCATAGACCAAAGACGCCGTGGAATTAGGGCGTGCCTAGGCGAACTTGGCCAGGGACCCCGCGAGCTCCGCCTCGCCCGCGTTAGAGGGAAGGGACGCGGTGACGTTGATGTCGGCCTCGTAGATCTCCTTGACGGCCGAACTCAAAGCCTCCGTGACCTTCGTGTGCAATGAATGGTTGATCATCTTGTGCATGACGGGCATGACCTCCCACGTGTCGATGCTGCCCATGCGGTTCGTATCGGCCTGCTGGAAGAGCTCCCCGATCAGCTCGTTGGGGGCGTCCGGGTCGATCTGGTTGAACAAGGCCGCGAACTCGTCCAGGGTAAGCCCACCATCTCTATTAGCGTCCATTTTGCGCATCATATGCGTCGTCAGCCGGAACATGCCCCCCTCGTCCTGCAACGCGGCCCGCAACCGCTCCGGCACGTTCACGGTCTTCCGGTTGTCCGCCGCGTAGCGCGCCGCCACGCTCGGATCCGGCGGCGCTCTGAGCATGGCCGACCAGTCCTGCTGGCTGGCCATGGGCTTCTTCTCCGAGGGCGTCGGCGCGCTCGTCACGATGTCCTGGATACTTAGACTACCGTCCCCCTTGCCGTGGAAGGCCTCGTGCACGGCCATCAGGGCGTCGCTCTTGGTGATACAGGTCTCGGCGCTGGCGCCGGCGCCCATGGTGTACGTGGGGGTGCTGCCCTGGTGCTCGGCTGGAATGATCACTTAATCCCGCTGCCCTCTGTCGTGCTGGTGCTGCCTTTGGCTGTGCTGCCTGCCGCTCTCACTGAGTCCCAGGTGAGGCGCTGTCTAGACCCCGCACGCAGGAGGCGCCCGACGGTTCGACGCAAGAGACGCCCCGGCACCGTTCCGGACGGCCTCCGGGGGCCGGGCGCGCGGCCCGGGTCGACCGGCGTCGTACCGCGGCCACGGGCGGCGCGAACCACAAAGGAGAACACAAAAGGGGGCCGGGGCGCGAATCGCGCGGTCGGAGCGAACCACAATAACACAGTTAATCGGCGGCCTCCGTCGCCTCCTCGACCGAGACCCAGCACGACGCGCCGTCCTTGTTGATGAGGGTCTCGTCCGCGCCGAGCTTGGAGATCATGTACTCCGCGAGCGCCGTGTACCCATATAATTGGGCATAGTGCAAGGCCGTGTTGCCCTTGTAGTCCTGCTCGTTCACCTCGACGCCGAAGCGGTAGAGCTGCTTCAGAATGGCCTTCTGGTTGTTCTGCGCGGCGACCATGGCCAGCGTGTGGCCGTGCTTGTTCCGGATGTTCACGTCGCAGCCCTTCTCCGTGTACTGGCGGATGGCATCTCTTCTACCGTGGCGCACGCACCGGAAGAGCTTGGCCACGTCACTTGAATCCTGGGCGTCGAACTCGCCGATGAAGCGGCCCGCGTCGGTCACGACGCTCCCCTCGTCCGACGTGTCGGAACGGGCGGAGTTGAGGCCGCCCCGCGGCGAGAAGGCCGCGCCGACCCGCGGCGAGAAGCCGTCCCCCGGCGTGAAGGCCGCGCCGGCCCGCGGCGAGCCGACCCGCGACGAGAACCCGTCGCCGGACTTCTGCAGCTCCTTGTTCCAGGCCGTCGAGGAGGCCTGGGCGCGGTTCCGCGCCGCCTCCCGGGCCCGGGCCTTCTCGGCCACAGAAGCCATGCGCACGCGCTGCTCCTCCTTTTGCTGTTGCTGGCGCTGCCACATGGCGTTCGCCGCCTCGATGTTCGAGATGGCCAGGCGCCCCCGGTACCACGTCTGCACGATGCTCGCGGCCCAGTAGTTCCATCCTCTTTCATTTTCCTCCGACTGCAGGGTAATAATTCGCCGGTACCACGCCTGGATCAGGGACGCGCCCCACTCCTTCCACGCCAGATCGTTCTGGGCCTCGCCCGCCAAGCGAATCTCCTCCGCTTTCTGATGTTCCCAGGCGAGCCAGTTCCTCAACTGCCGCCCTCTTTCCAAAGCTTGAAGTATGCGAACCGCCTTGGCCTCCATCAACGCCTCCGCCGCTTTCCTTAATTTCGCCTGGACCGCCTCGCGTTCCCTACGCTCCTTTTCTAGAATAGCTTGCTGCTTCGCGTGCTCCTTGAGCTCCCTTAACTTCCGCGCCTCCGCCTCCCTTGCTTTAATCTCGTTCTCCTCGGCCTCCCGGATCTCCCGCTCCAGTTGTGCCGCCTCCTCCCTAAGGCGCTCGACCTCGGCCTCCTGCCGCAGGCGCTCCAGCTCCGCCCGCGCGCGCTGGGCCGTCTTCTCCGCGAGGGCGCGGTCGTCTCTTACAAAACGCTTCATGAGCAACAGCTGGCGCGCGTTGCGCTGCCTTAGTTTACCTTGGAAGACGAGGGCCGCGCCCGCCAGCCGAGTATTTTCTATAAGCTCGACGCGCTTCGCGCGCAGCGTGTGTAACCGCGTCTTCGCCTGGGACCGCCTTATCAATCCCTGGAAGTGGATGGCCGCCCTCCGTTCCCCGTACGTCACCAAATACAAAGAACGAGCCCGGTGCGCCCGGTACAGGCTCTGGAAGCGCACGAGCGCTTTTCGAGCGTCGGCCCGCTTCTTCTTCTTGGCCGTGATGCGGTTCTCCTTGGCCTCGCGCTCGGCCTGCCTCCGTCGCACCATGGCCGCGATGCCCAGCGCCTTCTTGAGCTCTATTCTTCTTCTAAGCTCGGCCCGCGCCAATAAGCGCCGGAGGAAGCATTGTAGAATGGACGCCGACTTGGAATCGATCGCCTCTTTAAGAACCTTCACCAGCTCCTTGATGGACGCGCGCCGCCTCCGGGTGATCACCGCGCTCTCCGACGCGCACCGCATGGCCTTGATGACCGCCATGGCCCGCTCCTGCTGCGTCTTGTTCGAGAGGCGCCGGGCGGCCTCAGCGTCGGCGTGGCGCCGGTCGGCGTCTAATGCGTCCGCGGCGACCTGGCGGGCCCGCACTAAGAGTTCCTCGCGGCACCGCTCGAGCACGACCCGCGCGACGCGCTTCGCCGCGACCGTTCGCCACATGTTGGCCACGGCGTCCGCCGCGACCGCGCGTCGGACGTACGCCCGTAACTGCGCGCCTCGCCACAGACTTTGGATCGCCCGGCACGCCCGGCGCGTGAAGTCCCGTTGTGCAAACTCTTTGCGGGCGAAGGCGCAGCGCGCGCCGCACTGCATCGTCGTCGACGCGTCCCTTTCCCTTTCGAACTTTTCCCACAGCAATCGCGTCACCAGCCGCTGGGCCTTCCAGCCTCGTAACATGCGCCCGATAGCGATGGCGGCCGTCTTGCGCTCTAACGAGTCCGCCTCCGCCTGTGCTTGCGCGGCCGCGATCCGTCGGGCGCGCTCCTCCCGCTTCCACCGCCTTAGATCTTTCAGCGCCGCGCGCGACCAGCGCTGGAGCTGGCGCCGCGCCCGCGCCGTGCGATATATCGCGAGCTGCGCCGCCCGCCGCTCCCGGTCGCGCATCTTCGCCAAGGCGATGGCCGCGACCTTCTTCGCTCTGGCGGCGTCTCGCCTCAGGTAGCGCATCTGCTTGAGGAGGGCCACGGCTTGCGTTTGTCGTACGATCGACTGCAGGGCTATGGCACCGATGCGCTCGACCCGCCGCCGCTCCCTTCTCATCCCTTCCAGGCGAATCGCGAACCGCCGCTTCCCCAGCCGTTTACGAACCATCGCCTGCAATATGATCGAAGCGTCCCGCCGCATGCGCTCCGCCTTGGCCGCCCGGCCCTCCGGCGACCTTGCTTCAAGCCCTCTGAACGCCGACTGCAGCACTGTGGCCGCGCGCGCGTGCCGGCAGCCCTCGGCGATTTGGGCGACCAAGACAGGCGATGGTTTGAGCTTCAAGGAGGTCTTCCTATTCTCATCGACCATGCTCATATCTAATTCACCACACACGTACTCCACCGCCATGGCGACCGTCGCCCGCAAATCGCGGCTGGGCTCCACCGCGTCCCCGGGGTGCGCCGGCTGGGCGCGCGCGGCCGCCGCCATGGCCCAGGGCGTCTCCCAGTCCAGGTGCTCCGTGCTTAGTAATCGCTCCCGCACCTTGACCACGTGGCTGTCGTGCGCCGCGTGGGCCAGCCGGGGCGCACTTACAAGAGGAAAGCTCAACGAGGCCGTGAGCTTCGACGCCGGGTCCCGCAGTCTCATTTCCACGACGTCCGGCTTGGATCTTGCGCGCGCGGAGACCTCCACCAGACTTCCGGAGACCACGAGCCGTTCCCGCAGCACACAGACGCGCCCGCCCTGCTTCTGGCCCGCGCTCAAGCGAGGCGACGGCATGATCGTTAATTGGCGGGACATCCGCGTCTTTTCCAGGGTCGATCGGAACGCACACGCGTCCACGAGTTCCCGGTACAAAGCGAGCTTTTGGAGCGGTGTCGGTGCCGCCGCCTCCACGTACCGCGCATGGAGCTCCGACGACGCCGAGTACTCGTCGCCCCGTTCCAGGTCCACCGCGTGGACCACGGCCCGCCACTCCTTCTGGATCACGGTGATGCCACAGGGCACGCCCCCAATATCCCGGAGCTCGTTCAATACGACGCCCTCGATGTTCTGGGAGAAGCCGCGGTCCGCGGTCTCCCGCAGAGAAAGGGGCCGCGACGCGCGCGCGTCCTCCCAGGTCTTGTTGTAGTTTGACGTAAAATGTTTCGATTGCACGGCGTGCGGCTTCTTCTGCCGCCGATGCTTCTTGCGGCGGGGGCTCTCCTTGTACACCACACCTGGCGGTAGCGCGTGGGCCGGCGGGTGGCTCGACGGCGGCCCGGGCGCGCGCATGTACCGGGGGCGCTTCGGCGGCGGCTTCTTCCGGTAGTACATTAATCTACGCTTGGTTGCCAGCGCGTCCTCCTTGGGCGCGGAGGGCCGCATGTTGTCTATCAATTGAGCCGCCCGCGGCTTGGGCGGCGGCGGCGGCCGGCCTGTTGAATCGAGCTTGGCGGGCGGGCCCGCCCAGAGCCGCTCGGCGGCCTTGTTCGCTTGGGTCTTCGCTCTAGAACAGCACGAACATTTCTCGGCGTCGGCATCGTTCCGGAACGTACACAAGGGACAGGCCCAGGCGTCCTCCTTTAACGAAGGTGTCGGCCTCTTGACCAGCGCCGTCTCACTGGGCGGCGGCCGGCCCTCGCGCGGCGGCGGTGCCCGGCCCGAGCTGCGCCGGGTCATCTCGCCCGTGTCGAAGAAGCCGGGCGGTTGGGCCGGCGCGGCGGGCCGCTTCTGGCCCTTGGGCGTCGGCGGCGCCGCGCGGGCCGCGCGCGACGGCGGCGCGCGGCCCGGCGGGTGCAGCGCGTGGCCCGGCGGGGGGCCCGACGGCGGGCCGCGGTTCTGGTTCTGGGAGCGGGGCGGCGGGTGGGCCGGCGGCGCGCGGTGCGCCGGCGTCGTCGCGCGCGGCGGCGGCCGGCGCGGCGCGCCGGCCGTCGCCGCCCGCGAGATGGCCACGCGGTCGGGCAGATCTAGCTTCAGGGCGGAGCCCTGGCGCGCCAGCACGTTCTGTGAGGAGCCCTGGCGCGCCAGCACGTCCTGCGAGCTATTCTGGCGCGCGAGGTCGCGCGCCACCGTCCGCAGGAGGGGCTCCTCCAGGCCCATGATGTTCGCCGCACTCGAGGCGCGCACCAGGTTGCGCGCGGAGCCGTGCCGCGTCAGCGCCAGGCCAGGCGCGGGGTCGCGCCACGGGCCTCCGAGGTCCGCGTCGAAGGCGTTCGGGGAAACGGGCCGCCGCATCGCGACGCGCGTCGGCGACGGCTCGTCCTCGTCGACCTTCCTTCGTTTATTCCCGCCGCCGCCGGCGTGCTGCGCCGCGAGCCGCGCCGCGCGCGCGTCCGCGAGGCTGGCCCGGGCCGGCGGCGGCGCTTGGCGCTGGGGCCGCTCCTCGCGCAGCGCCTGGGCGCGCGCCGGCGCGGCCTCCCGCAGTTCCCGCCGGTTCTTCGGCGGCTCGACACTTGCGACGCCCTGCATGCCCTGCTCGGCCGCGACCAAAGCTTGGGCGCCCGACGGCCCCTTCTTCCGGCCGGCCCACTGCGCGGCGGCGAGCGCGGCGTGGCTGGGCGTCGCCGGGCCGCGGCCCTGGTGCGGCGACGTCGCCGGCCGGCCGGGCGGCCGCGGCCCGCGCGGCGGCGGCTGGCGGAAGCTGCCCTTGCGCGCTAGGCCCGGCTCGCGGAAGCTGTCCGCGCGCGCCAGCACGTTCTGGCTGGACCCGTGCCGCTCGATGTTCTGCTGGGTCGACAGCATGCTCGACGACGACGCGGTCCGCGGGAGGCCGCTCGGCGGCGGCCCGCGCGGCGGCCGGGCCATCGCGTGCGGCCGCCGCACTTCTTGACTGGACGGCGGCCCGCGCGCAGTGTGAACGTCGCGCCAGCTGTCCTTGCGCGCCAGGCCCCTTTCGTGGGTGGTCGCCACGGACAGCGGCGCCGCGGGTCGCGCCATGGGCGGCGCCGGGCCCTTGGGCGGCGCGGGCTTGTGCCCTTGTCGCGCCCGCGCGGCCGCGGCCCGGGCCCGCTCGACGGCCTGACTCGACGGTTTGGACAGAGAGTCCCGGGACGCGCGCTTGGCTCTTTCAATCGCCGCCCGGGACGGCTGCGCGTGCTTCGAGGGCACGACGAAGCCCGCGCCGGAAGCGTCAGAATCACTTAAAGAAGAATCATCATCACTGGAAAGTTGCGCGACGCGCGGCGCCCGGTTCTTTGATACCGGCCGTTTCCGCGCGGGCACGACGAAGGCGTTCGCCGTGGTTTCATCATCCGCAGGAAAATCGTCCACCCTCTGCGCCCCGACGTAGTCGTCCATCGAGTCGACGGAATCCCGCCTTACTAAGCGCACGCGCCCCCCCGTGCCCAATAAACTCACCTCGGGCTGTTGCCCCGCGACGGCGTTGGGGTCCGTCTCCATCGCGTTCCACATCGCGTTGGCCTTCTCGACGGCCGCCTTGTTGTACCCCCGCTTGCTTGGGGGCCGGCCCGGCGGGGGTCTTGGTTTGTCCTTGCCGACGTCTACTATAGCGACTCGCGGCGAAGGGGACGGCGAGCCGTGCCGCGACGGGACGACGAAGGCGAGGCTCTCGTCGTCGCTGTCATTTTCTTCGAGCCCCGCGGCGCCGGCGAAGCCCCGGGCCGGGGGCCGGCCCGCCGGCGGTTTCGGCTTGGCGAGCTCATACCCGGAGCCCCGCGGCATGGTCGTGCTGCTAGCAAGCTGTCATTGGAGGCTGCTCCTCTGCCATTCTTTCCGCGCGCAGGAGGACCGGCGAAGACCAGCGGCCCCTCGTGATCTATGTGTGCAGCGATCGTGCGACCGATGAAAGGGCAGCGATCGTGCGATGAAAGGGCAGTGGCAGCGCTGCTCCACCAACCGCTGGGCTTGGCGTCGGCAGCGGTCGTCAAGAGCGGTTTCTTTTGAGAGATCAGGTAGGGGCCGGTTGAGAGGCCTTATCGCAGTGCTGGGACGAGTGTTCCACGGTGGAGTAAAACCCGTGCCCAAGCTTGCTAAAATCTACAGCTCAGCAGGACCAGCGCTCTTGGTCTGGCCCACTGAGTTGAGCACTGAGTCGACATCTGGTTCAGCAAACACTTACAGCCACGCCACCGCTGGACGCTCGCACGCTCGATCTGTAACCTCTCCGACGTAGCAATAGAGCGCGTCCGGACCACACTAAGCGCCGCGAGCCAACGCCGTAAGCCCTCTCCAAGAATGCTCGCGTCGCGCGTGGCGCGGCGCGTCGCCACGGGAGCGCAGGCGCGCGCCCTCGGCTTCAAGCGCGTCCTCGTGGTCGTCAAGTTTACGCCCTTCGAGTCGTATTCGCAACTCAAGCTCCAAGGCAAGGCGCCCAAAGCTTTACGGTGGGACCGGCTCAAGGAGCGCCA
>Ga0302122_10001487_pt1 | contig 14849 bp, 17 predicted proteins | sample CB21_SCM_MG_FD_203115 | JGI IMG/M metagenome (GOLD analysis project Ga0302122, IMG submission 203115) | Marine microbial communities from Western Arctic Ocean, Canada - CB21_SCM | ecosystem: Environmental > Aquatic > Marine > Oceanic | place: Canada: Western Arctic Ocean | collected 2017-09-28
TAAACGGATAACTTTCTTCTCCAGGCCGTTGAGTCGGGCCACCATGTCAGAGTGGGAACGATGTGTGTTAACTATGCGTGTGTCGGGATATTTCCGGGCGTTGTAATAAAGCCCCTTCTCTGGGAATACTTGGTTGTAAATGGTAAGGTTGTCCTTGCGTATCCGAGCAGCCATCCTTTATGCTTGCAAATTATTATAATTGTTTCGTTTACTCACGATATGTGATAGTGGTAGACCCAGGCAAGTACAGAAGAGGACACGGCTATCCAGACCATGATGTTGGCAAACTTGTGACGTTGTTTCTTCTCCTCATCCGTCCCCCCCTCCTGGCTAGAATACGTTATCGCTGCTACAAAATATGCGAATAACAAAAGACCATATATAATTTTCGGCGCCCAAGCTGGGAAATTATCGTAGAGATGTAAGAATACATCAGAGAACTTCAGCCAGATAACAGGGTATGCTACTGTCGTGGCCTTGGACCAGCCGAAAACGCCCCCTACCGCCGCTACCACCACTAGCAGCATCCAGCCCACGGTTATGAGAGCCGTATGCCAGAACTTCATATGTATTATTTGACAGTTATATATATATTTATTTTGCGAATCTCTTTTAAAATTATATATATAACTGTCAACTGGCAACATCAATGTCAATAGTGCGAGGATTCACACTCGCACTCACTTCGATCAGGGGTCTACCATAACCAATGGCGTGTACTCAACCACGGCGGACGAACTAGTGCGCTGCCCCGCCAAACTCGATGCACTCACTGGTCTCGTCCAGGGTCTCGAAATATCCTCGCTACTCGATGTGGTCGCTGGCCTCGCCGACGCCGTCATCTCGTGCAGCGACATCGACATACCCGCAGACCTCCGGAACCAACTGGCGACTATAGAGTCGAACCTGAACCAGCTCACCAGCAGCGTGGGGAACATCAGCCAGAAACTGGAACTCATCAACCAAGGCATTACCGACCCCGAACACATAGCCGCCTTCGCCGAAATCAACAACATGGTCTCCGTTTTTTCGGTGAACATGACCCTGCTCCATGCGGCTATGGAGGATCTTAGCGGCACGCAGTTCGACTGTGCGGACAATTCGGGAACAGACCTGAGCGACATCCCCACCGTCCAGTCTGTGACGGAGACTATCGACACCCTCATTTCTGGGGTCAACGTATTGGTATTGCGGGTCGCCGAAATCCAACTCAACACGGACAACATCAAGGACCTCGTCGTCCGGGAGACCTCGTAGAAGGGCACGGGAATTTGACGGACAGGTATCAGGACGTGGGGTTTGACATTACCGCCCTCAAGTATTCGAATTACACAGAGGAGGCATTCACCGCAGTGTTACACCTGTTCGCATCCAAGAGGGCATTCAACGACCTCCTGGAACACCGCCCCCGGATAAAGGAACTCGTCTCGAATGTATGAAATGTATATATAGAATTAAATTCTTTGCTGTTAATAAAGAATAATGGCTGAATTCGATAAGCAACTACTGTCCGAGAATGGAGAAGAGCTGACGTACATGATTACGGTGAATGGGCGACAGGACACGAAGATGGTGGAGATCCTTCCGCCCCTCAAAAACGTTACCTCGGTGGAGGTGGTCCAGGCCAGAGTTCCACTGTCTGAGTACACTATCGAATACGACAGGAACAAACTGGTTCTGTCCTACGACGGTGCGCCGCACACCATAGTGCTGCCCGACCAAGACTACAGTCCCGACAGTATTGGCGAGATAGTGAACACCCTTATGCCAGATTCGGGGATCACTATGGATGTGCGACCCAATGTCGGTAAATTCTATATGAGCTCCGTCACGAAGGCATTCTCTGTGCTGGGCACGACGACGTGTCACTACCCCCTCGGCCTGCCAGATGCGGAAGACATCTCGAGCCAGGAACTCGTGGATGCCTCGGGTGGGATCGTTCATTACCTTGAGTTTCCCAACAGGTACGATCTTGTCGTCTCCGACGTGGTTCTCCTGCAGTCCGGTGACATCGACACCTCTCTCACTCGGGGCAATACTGCGACCAATTTCGTTCCTCTGGCCGAGTTCTTTCTCGCTAGCCCGGGGATGAACGACCAGTATTCGAACATGGACACTCCCTATCGGTATTTCTCCCCCATCGCTAGCCTCGATCGACTCAATCTCAGTTTCACTCGCAGTTCAGAATACAACAAGGAGATGAAGCAGGTGCCCTATAATTTTAGAGGTATTCGGTGGTACCTGAAACTGGCAATTAAGACCAGACAGTTGAAACCGAAACCAACTCTGCAACCTGGCGGTATGGATCCTAAGCTTCTCTCTAAGTCGGGATCGAAGGTCAAGAAATCGACCGGGGTCCGTGACAAGTCTAAGGGCATTATTGTCCCAGGTCTTGGCTCGGGAATGACCATCGACACGGAGTCTTACGACTACCTTCCAATGGCTTCCAATAGCAACGAATATATGTGAAAAAAAAAAACTTGTAATGATAAATGAACAATGAAGCGAATGATCCCCGGGCTTGGGACAGCACCAAGCCCCGTATCGAAAGGCCTAAACTATCGAGGGATTTACAGAGCATAAAGGGCAAGTCCAGAATGCAGAGGAGGAGGGCGCTGCTCATGAAGACACCGTATGAGGACAAAGTCGACCTTCTTCCTACTTCTATAGTGGAAGGAAAGTATGCGGAAGTGAAACCGTCTTACAAGACTAAGCACGCCGAAATTATGGAGAATTTTACAAAGAATGCGAAAAAGGCGAAGAAGAACGCCCCCAGTCCCACTAGGCCCGTCCTGAAGAAGGCGTGGAAAGCTGCGAGAGCCAGGTCAAAGTCCAGGTCCAGGTCCAGGTCCAGCAGTTCGGGAAGTCCAGGGGAGAAGGCTGCTAGGGCAAAGGCACGGACGGCACAGCAGAGGAGGGAGCAGGGCGAAAATGAAGGAATGATTGGAAGTGACCAAGGAAGTGGCAACGAAGACGACGCTCTTCCCGCCTTCAACCAAGCCCAGTACGAGCCTCAGTACGCCGACCTGGCACTTTTTGAACAGGACACCGAGGGAAAGCCGAAAAGGACTACCAGGATCGCCCCTCTGCCGATCAACATGACCAGGACCGAACGATCAAAAGACTGGACAATGAATGCTCAGCCAGCCCCAGGAGACTATAACGCAGCCATGAAAAAGAAGTTGAACAAACTATTAAAATCCAAGAAGAAGATCACACGGAGGATACCAGGAATGAAGAAGGGGAGCGTATGGGACGACGACAAAGAACGGTGGATCAATCCAAACATTAAAGAAACGTACAAGTCTCGATCGTCTTCGTCTTCCAAGACGCCCAAGTCTTCGTCTTCGTCTTCCAAGACGCCCAAGACGCCCAAGTGCCCCGTGGGTTATATCTGGAATAAAGATACGGAAAGGTGCGTTATACGCACTGGAAAGGTGGGCATGGAAATTCTTAAGGCTCGTTCTGCCAGTTCGTCCAGTTCCGCCTCCAGCGGGACGAAAGCGACACGGAAGAAGAATACAGCGGTGCGGAAGAAAATCAGCGGGGCAATGCGGGCTGTCAGGGCAGTGTTCAGACCAAAAACGAAATATAATCGGGCGAGGAAGGCAGAGAAGAAGGGTCCCGCCCGTGCGAAAGTAAGTTGGCTGACCAAGACTGGTAGGAAACCCGAACCTCCTAACACATATACATACGTGCAGCCCAAAATTGTCCTCTCGGGCAGGAATACCGAAGCAAGGTATTTGCAGAGAAAATATAAGCAGACGAAAAATGACACGAAGGGCAAGCAGTTATCGGAAGAGGATATTCAGTTGAAAATGGATAGGGCACAGCGAAAAACTATTCCCGAACTCAAGGCCGCCATCAAGGCAGCAAACGAGAACGTTTCCGTTGTGGGCAGCAAGAGCGAGTTGGTCGTCCGACTTGTCAACTTGCGCATTACGAAACAGGAGGCTATGACTAGAAAGCGTAAAAAGCTGGAAACGATGAGAGAATTGCCACAATCCTTCCTGCTCCCGGGCGGGAAAAGGAAGACTGTTAAAGGTCAGGTAACCCTTAGAAAATCTGTGGTAGGAAAGTACCGGGACGTCAAGAACGTCAAGGAATGGGCACAGAGTAAGTCGATTGACGAACTAAAGACAGCCATACAGGCGGCCAACAAGAATGCATCTCTGGAGGGGAGCAGGAGTGTTCTAATGGACCGGGTAGTGAATCTATACGAAACCATGGAGGCGACCTCACTTCCCGCGGGCTATTATCCCTTAGGACATATCTGGAAGAAGCCAGACGCCAAGACAGGCAGGACGCCTGGGGTATCGTGGAAGAACGGTCAGGGAGGGAAACTGGAAATGGTATACACACCTAAGCCCTACCAGAACGAACTTATGGAGTCCTGGCGGATGACCACGAAGGATGTCATTGACCCCTGGCGGCACGACACCAATGTTCTGGCGTGGAATACCGCAGTGAAGAAGGAGATCCGCAAGCTCGAGTTCCTGAGTCACGCATTGAATCACAGCGACTTCCTGACGAAGGCGCACGACAAGGCAGAATCCCTCAAGCGCGTTAACACGAAAATGCAGATTATACTCATAGAGAAACTGAAGAAAACGGAGCCGAGGGCAGGGCAGCTTATAAGAGAAAGACTGAGCGCACCAAGATCTATACGGACCGTCGTAGCAGAGACTCCACAGAAAGCTTTGGAACTCCAGAAGAGAAATGAACAGCTCGATAGAATAATGAGCATCATTGGTCACGGAGCCGCCAGGGAGGTGCCTAGAAACGTGCCTTTTGTTCAGACAGTCCACAGCACAGAAACCACGCTTTACCGCAGGCCACAGCAAGCGGGCGAGAAAGTATTTTCAGGAGGAGAGTACACGAAGTCCTCGAGGAGAGTGGTCAAGTTCGACCCTAAGGACAGTGAAGCAGCATACCATCGGTATATCACACCCGCACCTCACTACGAACGGGGTGTTGCAGTCTACCAGCCCAGCACCAGGAAGTATCTCACCAGGCGTGACGTGAAGGTCTTGAATATAATAGACATTAACGATGTCAACATTAATCACTGGGATAACAATAATAAAAGCGTCGGCAAAATAACACTCAAAGATATTGTGCGGACCGAAAGATCTACCTATCAGGCGGGCATGGTCAATATACACAAGGACGACGGATTTTTCAGTTGCGAAGATGGAGTCCGTGAGTTCGCATACGACGCTCGACTCGACCTAACTGGCGTATTGTCGGATGACATAGATTCTAAAGTTCCCATCTCCCTTGACGATGTTATTAAGTCCCAGCTCTGGTTTAGAGGTATTTACGCAGAGGAGGCTGAAAAATACAAACGCAAAATAAGGCTCATACAGCGGATGGATTTTACGGAAACTGAACGCAACCAAATGATTGGAGCCCTCCTCCGGAAAAAACTAGAGAAGACTCCCATTCGCCGCAATGAGGACATCATTGTCGAACTGGAGACGTATTTACAAGCAGCACAGCAGCACTCTCGCACCGACAAACTCAACCACGGTGACCTACTTCTGCTGTGGACATTGTACGAAATGGCCCAGTTCCGTATAGCGAAGTATGAAGTCCCCCTTACAGAGTCCCAGCGGCAGAGAATGAATGCCGTCTACATGGTGTTCAAAGGAGATACACAAGGTCCAAGGTCAGTGGCACCCTACAAGGTAACGAATATCGGCAACAAGTCATTCACGCCTAAGGGCTCCAAGTCGGGCTCCAAGTCGAGCTCCAAGTCGAGCTCCAAGTCGAGCTCCGGGTCTCAAAGTAAGCCCAGAATAATAATTTAAGCAATCGAATAAAACAAAACGAACCAATATGTCCCGAAGACTTATTGGTTTGTGTTGCGTACTTAAGGAATTTCGATACACTCACATCAGGTCTCTCAGGTCTGCCTGCCTCGCTGCCTGTAGCTTGTCCAGGTCCATGTTGGTGTGGTCCTGAACCTTCTTTTCGTCTACATTGGTACATCCATTAGCCTGACCGATCACGGTGAAATTCGAATGGATTTCCTCGTCAGATAGAGAGGTATAGGGGTTGAGCTCAAAGCCTCCCTTTACTCCCATCGCAGGAGAGGGACCAAGTTCGGGCGCTTTGCTTTTGTCGGCGAGCCACTTAAACAGGGCTTCCCCCGAATATACTCCCTCCGTTGTCTGTAAGGTCGGCACGCTCTGCAGCCACTGTGGCAGTTTCCCCTGGTTCCTCTCGATTTCCACCATATTGATCTTCTGAGAGAGATCTGGAATCTTCTTAGCCTCCTCTATGAACCTGGAGCAGTGATTGCATCTCCTGCTGTAAAAAAGTAGTATTTGGTCGTCGGCAGTCGGCATTGTTGTATAGTATTGTATTCATACTTTATACCATTTTCGATTATTGGAATACTTTAAAATATTCGTCTACTATCAAAAGCAATGGCGGAACAGGTATACATTATCGCAGCTCTTCTGGTGCTGTATCTAGCGTGTGTGTGTGCCACACGGAATTTCACGCAAGTAGGGGAAACCGCCCCCGCACGTGCCGCCCGTGCCCAAGGCCCGAAGGATATCCACACCTACATACCTAAGCCGTCGATGTACGATAGTTCTCTATGTGGAGTCTTCGCACGAATGAGTTCGCCCCACTTGGACTACAAAGATACCAGCTTGGGGGATTCCGTCCCTTTGGAACAGGACGAGGTTATGGATTCTCACAAGTTTCTAACGCAGGAAATTGTAAACAATACCTCCAATACCGCCCTGGGGAAGCTTCGCATCATGGATCTCACAGGGACGGTTAACCGGGGAAAGAATGTAAAGTACTTTGAACTCAAGGCCATGTTATACAACCATTACAGGAGTTTCGCAACGCCCATCCTGGTTGAAATGTTCTGGAACCCAGAGACTGGCTTCAAGATTAAGCGGATCAAGACCAAGGTGTGCACCGTTTCGAGTGCGTACGCAGCAAAACCTCTGGAGACCTTTGTCTCCCCTGTCACAACGGCAGCCAGCGTAGGATACCCAGAGGAACTCGACCCGGTGATAACGCAGCTGCTCCGGGTGCAGAATGAGAAGCGCATCACGACGAGCATTCCCGGCACCGTAGGATCCGGCTTGAGCGGCCAATCCCTCAATCAATCGTACGAACGCCCGAGCGACGTGGCCCGAAGGTTCGCCATGCGGGGGTAACCGTGTTTTTAATATTTAATTTAGAAAAGTTTAAGTCGGGGGGGCCCCACCGCCCATGCGCCCGCCCTCGCCATCCTCGCCTCCTGGCGGCTGTCTCGCAGTCTTTCACACACCGTGCGGAGCAACTTGTCGCTTGCTTCTTTGCGCTCGGCGCTGCTGGGTTCGCTGAACTTACATTCCTCGAAGCCCCCGCTGGCGTCGGGCGGCCCCCCGGTGATGGTGGTGTATTGTGTAAGCATTGTTTTGTGTGTGTAGACCTACAGAGACGGGCGGGCACTTCCCTAGGGTAACCAAGAAATGTATTAAATGAATACTTAGAGTAATATTTATATAATATATTATACATACAATGAAACCCAGTCCCGCAAGGAGTCGTATATTCAGTTTCAGCAGTCCTGGGAGCCCCCCAAAGGAATTTTATATTCTAATATCAAATGATAGCGGTGAGGGATTTGGTGGGGGACTCGACAAACGTGTACCACCACAGCGATGTGGTCAAGATCAAGGCGTACGGAGAATATTGGTGTATTCCTGTAGTGATAGAGACGCCAGACCAGGCCTTCTACCCGTGCCGCAGGGTGGGACAGGGGGGGAACGGCATAGTCCTCGAGTACAGTAACGAGTTCGGGTCATTTGCTGTAAAGGTTACGGAGCCGGGGTGCGAGCCGAAGTCAACCGATGTCTGGCTCCAGGACCTCACCACCCCGCACCGGAAAAGCCTGAAACGCTACATCATCGAACAGAAGCCACTCGGGCGTTTTCGCACGTTCAGGTTCGTCGCCATGGAGTTATTGGATAGCGAATTCACCAGCTTCAGGGCTCTGCTTCTGACAAAGCCGTCTGATTTCACTCTTCCCTCTAGGGCTGTGCGCTTCGATGCGCTGTATAAAATATGCATCGCCCTGCGGGGGCTCAGCAAGGCCAAGCTTGGCTATCTGGACCTTAAACTGTCAAATATTATGTGCAACGTAAGACTATCATTCGCCGGCAAAATCGTCGTGAAGGAGGTCAAGCTTATTGACATCGACGGCCTCCGGACCTTTTCCAAGGCTACGGAGGCGTCCACCTACCCACCGATTGAGTGCTGGCCACTCGACGGGGCACCTGACGATTACCCCTGCCCTACCGAAACGCCGTGCAATACCCGGTCGTGCGCCTGGTCACTTGGCGTATTCGTCCTTTTCTGGCTGCTCCCAACGATGGACCGCATTTCGGCATTCGCCTACGAACACCTGGACGTGTCAGGCAGGTGGGTCCAGCCTCCCGAACACGCCGATCCAACATTGGCCAAGTCGCTTCTTTTGCACGCCCAGGGCCTGATGGTCGAAATCTTCCCGAACGCCACAGCCAGCGAACTGGGGGTTCTGCAGGCAATATTTGACCCTGACAACGACCCTCGCCTGCGTTCTCCTGGATCTTCCCCAGTGTGTCGACCCGAAATCGACGTGGTGTTGCGAGTGCTCATGAAGTATCTCCAGCGCATGAAGCATTTGTCGTATCTTCCCCGATGTTGGTTCGTCTTCAAGCGAAGCAACAAAGCCGAGTACATTAAATTGTAATAATAATATTTATAAACATCAAGATGAAACACGTTTCAAAGGGAATGGAAAAATGTTACAAGTAACCGTGTTGGCGTCTATAATTCTGACGATGAAGCGTTATATTCTCGATATAGATTACGAAACACCGAACTGTCTCGGATATTTTGTAGGTTTTATTCACTACTTTTTCTGCGTATTTATACGTCTGTTGGCATTGAAATCGTTTTGGTTATTCTGCTACAACTCTGTCTGATAGGTGGAATCATTTATAAACGATGTATTCTAACTGCGTATGAAAATAATTTATTAAAATTAGATGAGAGACATACTTGGGCACTTTCACTCATGTCTACACAAGATATGGATGCTATGAAAAGGGGTTATATCCTACCGCAGTGGATAAATACCGTGCGAATGAACTTTTCCGTTTTATTGGCAATTTCCATAAAGTTTTTCTACGAGACGTTCATGTAATTATAAAATCGTTATGTGTTCCCCAGGTTCGATAGTGCGCAGTGTCCACAGATAGAATGTTTTCAGATCGGTACTACGGATACAGCAGTTGTAGTCGTACAGCGAATTCGTCACGAACGCACCGAGCGGTGTGCGCACACTCGTGAGATTCTCACTGTCACGAATGCTCGTCATACCCAGGCACGTGTTGGTGGGCACGGCGGTTTCGCACCGCAATGTATACACGTCATCGGAAATGATGAGCTTTAGGGAGGGCGGGAAGGGTCGATACTCCATAGTGCTGTTCATTTGTTATATAATTATGCTAATACCTAAAACCTATAATAAAAACAGATTAATATCTCTGCCTCTTGTAATATTATGAGCAGTAATGGAATACATCATCTCCGGAACGTCGATATAGGAGGAGGGGCGACAAGGATCGTAGTCGTAGAGCCTCCAGTTCTGGACCTACACGTGGATCTTGGGGAGAAGCTCTACGAAATTCGCTGCAAGAGGGATGCGATATCGTTGCATCACGAGAGCCTCAAAAAGCAGAACGACAGCTTCAACAAAACTATTATCATTCTCAGTCTAGCAACAGCCTTCACCGAAACCCTGAAAAGCACCCTTCAGCTGACCGATGAAACTGTTTATGGTAAGACCATCTCGAACTTGGCTAAAATAGCTCCAATCGGTATTTCTACGCTCACCGCCATTGTGAGTTCCCTGATGAAATTCAGGAAGTACCCGGAAAGGATGGAGACCCTTACGAAGGCGTCTGAGAAGTTCAACCACACCGCCACCCGCATGCGGCGCTTGCAGGAAGAACTCAGCTTCGTCGACGAGGCTGCGGCGAAGAAAATGTACATCGACGAAGTCATGGAGTTCTACCGAGAATCCCTGCAAGAGGCAGAGGCCACCATCTATCCCGACGTGCGCCAGAAGTACTTCAAGAGGGCCCAGGACAACATTGTGAAGATGCAGAAGAACGAGAGAACGTTCATGAAAACATGTCGCAAGCTCAACGCAGAGATGGAACGAATGCGAATGGAGCCGTACGACCTCAAAGCGAACAGACCGATTCCAGTCGATACAGTCGACACCCCAGCAGGAGTGCTCGATTTGGAGGACGACGCCAGCGAGAAAGACGTTGAGACACCGACTGGTGCCTCCGAAACCAAAGACGAAACGCCTAAAGCTGCGAGCAAGTCTTGGATCAAGCCCAGTGCGTGATTATTAAATATATAATTTCGTTACATTGCCAGACCCTCGTAGAACTTCTCCACCTTGCGGCTCACCTTGAACGCCTGGGGGCTGATATCGGTGATGCGGACCCTGTCGAGACTGACCGCCCTCGACAAGCCCGTGTATGCCTGCCCCGGGGCGAAGACGCTCGATCCTAGGTCAATCTCAAGACAGTCGATGGTGGATCCCTGTGACTTGTGGATTGTCATTGCCCAGGCCAGCTTCACGGGCATTGCCACGTAGAGAATCTGTTCCGTCTCGTCGTCACGGAACTCGTATTCGGAAAGGAAGTGCTCTCGACCATCTACCAGCGTCAAGCCTATGCAATACTTGTTGTCCATCCTCAAGAACGACTTGACCACGCCACGGGTGCCGTTCACGATACCCCCTTCGGTGTCAATGTTCCTGGTGATCATCACCTGAGCACCGATGCACAGCAGGATGCTGTCCTTGTTGTCTATCTTGAACTTCCGGCACTCTGGTCGGGGGGTCTGCCGCATGAGCTTCTTCATCTCGGCACCATTGATGTCGTCGACGTTTACATTGAGGGAATACAGTTTGGTATACTTTACCTCCCCCTCCGCACCCTTGCAGGAGGCGAGGGTCTGCAAGTCCTCCGTAGATACATTCCCGGTCCTGGCCCGACCAAGGATGTCCTTGAACACGACGTCCCCGATCTGGCGCATCTGCTCCTCAAGCACCACGGTGAACAGGTCAGCCTCCTGCCACACGGCCGCCTCGAAGCAGAACTTTCCTGACACCGGGGGCAGCTGGTAGAAGTCGCCGACGAGGATCATTTGCACGCCGCCGAAGGGGAGGTCACTCCTCTTTAGAAGCTTGAGGTAGTCGGACACCTTCTGCAGCAGTTCGGCGTTTATCATGCTTATCTCGTCAATGATGAGGGTCCGGAGCTGTCGGAGCTGCTTGCATTTTTCTACCTTCGCAGGGTAGTATTGACTGACTAACTTGTCGTAGAGGTCGCCGGCAGGCTGCTTTGCAAGACCGACGCTCAAGAATGAATGAAGTGTAGACCCATTCAAAAGAACGGATGCACACCCCGTCGCAGCCGTGACGCCGATGTTCGCTGTTTTCTGCCTGCAGTGCCTGATGATCTCATTGAGACAGTAGGTCTTTCCGGTCCCGGGGCAGCCCGTGAGGAATACATTGGCCCCGACCTCCACGCAATTGAGCGCCTCCTGTTGCAGGTCATTCATAGCTGGTTATATTGATCTTTTACTCATATATCTTTAAGGAATAGGTCTCTAAACGGTTTTTAGCCCCCTGAACTTAGCAAGCTTCGCTCTTACGGTTACCAGTTTCCACGCCTTCACAACCTTTCTCAAGAAGAGTCTCGTTTTCATTCGAGTGCGAAGGCCCTGTGGGCGCAGCGGCTGGCTTCTCACCCGTTTCCATGCTTCGAACACGCTACTGACGCTTACCGAAAATTTAATGTTCTCCAGCTGGCTAATCAACTGCTCGGTGTCTCTGCGGGTAGGGTTATTGGGAACCTTACCGGTGTACATCCAACACATTTTCCTGTCGAACATACAGGGGTCTCCATCCTTTACTTCTGGGTGCACCCAATACGTTGTCCAGTTGGTGTCTCCCCCCAAACTTCTTCCGTAATCCGTTTCCCAGAGATAATATATGTCACAGGCCGGGGGCGGGATGCCGTTCCGCACATAAGAGAAGTTTCGTTCCATTGTCCTTGAGATAATATTATTAGTAATAATATCTTAAGTTTGTATAAAAATACATTTTACTCTTCGTTCAGGGCCGACCACGATGCCGATGACGCATCGAACCCAAGAACGGCATTGTTGGTCGCACCGTTTGTGGAGACGTCCTTAAGGGACGATAGTGTTATGTTGGCGATGCGGCTCTCGAGGTCGGCGACCTTCTTCGCCACAGAGCCATCGCCTTTGGGGGCACTCGCCTTAGGGGCCGCCTCAAGAGCCTTGACGCTCTTCTCCAGCGCAACGATACGGGCCACAGCGGCCTCAAAGGATTTTTTCGATACATTGTTAGTAGAAGGCATTGTTTGTTTACCTACAACTGCTGTTACTAATTACTTAAATTGAACGAATTAAGGACGTAAATCATTATTAATTATTGGATAACTTATATCAGACATGCATCCCTTAATTGCTACTATCAAGGCGATTCCGCAGCATAAGCAGAAATCCCCCGAATGGCTGAAACAGCGACAAGGATACCTGACGAGCAGTGACGCTGCGAGTGCGCTCGGGACAAATCCGTATTCGAGCTACGATGAATTGGTGTTTAAAAAGTGCGGCATCTCCAAGCCGTTCACTGGGAACATCGCAACGAGGCACGGAGAGCGCTACGAAGACGAAGCCATCGAACGCTACTGCAGTGTCATGGGCATGGTCAATCACGAGTTCGGTCTCATCCCCTACGAAGCCGTTCCTAGGGAAGGTGGCGATCCCGAGCTCAATTTTCTGGCTGGAAGTCCTGACGGCATCGCCCTCCCAGTGGGCTGCGACGACACTGCAGAACCAGTTCTCATTGAGGTCAAGTGCCCGTTTCGGCGCAAGCCTATCCAGGGCGTGTGCCCGGAGCACTACGTGTCGCAAGTTCAACTCAACATGCTTATATGTAAGTGCAAGAAGGCCGACTTCATTGAATACCTGCCCAAGACACAAGAGCTATTTATCACTCGGTTTTACATCGACCACGACTGGATCAACGCTCGAGCCCATCTTTTCAAGGATTTCTGGAGTAAGGTCATGCAATTCAGGGACAGTGGAATACACACACACCCCAAATACGCAACGATCAAAGCTGCGTGCGACAAGGCAATCATTAAGGACGAAGAGCGCAAGCGCAAGGAGGAGATAGTGAAAAACCAAGGATGTCTTCTGGACTCCGATACAGATTAAGATTAAGCGTCTATTATACCACAAGGATTAAATCCATTACACTCAAAGATGGGTGTTCGTGGATTGACCAATCTCATTCAGAAAAAGGCACCCGAAGCTAAAATTTACGTTTCCGATACCGATATGGTGGGATCCAAGTATGCTATAGATTCGAGTATCCTGCTCTACAAATTCAGCCACGCTTCGAAGACCTACGAACACTCACATACGACCGGTTTCATGAACAAAGTGGTATCCTTCCTGGGCGGCGGCATCCTCCCAGTGTTTGTATTCGATGGTGATCCCCCGGACGAGAAGATGCACACCCTGAACAAGCGGAAGGAGGACAAGCGGAAACTGTATGCAAAGGTGGAAGCCCTAGAGGAGCAGCTGCCCAACCTCACGGAAAGGGCCGAAATCGAAGCGTGTAATAAAAGCATTGAACATTATAGGAATCAGATAGTGAAGGTCACCGCAGTTCAGAAGTCCAGCGTCCTTGAACTTTTGGATATCCTGGGGATTCCTGTCGTAGAATCCCCAGGAGAAGCGGAGCAGACCTGTGCCTACCTTCAGAGGACGGGTCTGTGTGATTACTGCGTAACGGACGACAGCGATGCGTTCCCCTTTGGAGGAATGCGGGTCATTCGGCTCTCTAATAAGACGACTCACAAGAAGGATCACGTCGAAGTGTTTTGCCTAGACAAAATACTCACCATTCTGGGACTGTCCTATTCATCATTTGTCGATATGTGTATCCTCTCTGGCTGTGATTTCTGCGGGACTATCCCAAGGGTGGGGCCGGTGAGTGCGTTCAAATACATGGCGAAATACGGAACAATTGAGGAATTACTCAAAGCGGATGTGGTGAAGGAACCAGAGACATTCGAATATTCTAAAGCCAGGAATATTTTCCTGGCTGATCATGTTCCGATCGATGTCCTGCTGAAACTGTCGCCCATGAACAGCACAACCCTGACTGCATTTCTCAAAAGCAGGAACTTCCAGCAGCGGGAAATACTAAAGTGGATATCGAAACTTGAGAACGCACGCCAGACATTCCAGAAAATAGAAATAGCCCAAAATAAAATATAGGTAGTGGGTAATAATGTTGACAAAGACACAGTTCCGAGTACTTTTCGGTTTCACCGCTAAGGCTAAGGCTAATGGCAAGGGCAAGGGCAAGGGCAAGGCAAAGGGCAAGGCAAAGGGCAAGGCAAAGGGCAAGGCAAAGGGCAAGCGTAAGGCCAAGGTGGGCACCTGGACCTGCTTCGGTGCCAAGCGCACCGTATTCAAGGGTAAGTTCGGCGGGCGGTACGTTCTGCGCAAGAACAAGTTCGGCAAGATGTCCAAGGTGTACATCAAGGCCGCCCCTGCCCGGCGCACTCACTTCGGCTACAACATCAGCAATCCCCTGACTTTGAAGCCTGCTGTCACTGCGCTGGGTGTGGGACCACATTCGACAATGCGGTCGACCCCGGCGTTCGTCACGCCGATTAGTAAGCTCGTGACTGGGCCAAAGCCCGTGACTGTGACCCCAG
>Ga0302122_10001490_pt1 | contig 14823 bp, 8 predicted proteins | sample CB21_SCM_MG_FD_203115 | JGI IMG/M metagenome (GOLD analysis project Ga0302122, IMG submission 203115) | Marine microbial communities from Western Arctic Ocean, Canada - CB21_SCM | ecosystem: Environmental > Aquatic > Marine > Oceanic | place: Canada: Western Arctic Ocean | collected 2017-09-28
CGGAAAGGTATAAAGGTGTCGCTGCCAAAAGAATACGTCGGCTCTACCCGATACTTTTCCGCGGCGGGGCCAATCTCCCACGTGCAGCCTGTCTCAGGACCGGATCGTTAATACTTGGGAAAGCTATTAGGTGGGTGGAGCCCCCCAAGTACATCTATAAGGTGTGCAAAGCGGGCTCCTTCGGCGCCTACGAGAAACTGCACATCGCCGCCCTGGCGAAGTCGTTCGCGCCGAAACTTGGCGGTATCCCGCCCGAGGTCGCGCGGGTCGTCGTTCAATTCGCGTTCCACTGTGGCTGCTACTAGGCTAGCAAGTAAATCCGAGTCTTGTGTAAGTACGGGAGCTACGACAACACTGGCTAACGCTACCACGGGTCCGGGTTGGGCTTCCGTGGACTGCAAACACGTGTGCTTGCTCGTGTCGCCCGTGCACCAGTCCGGTCTTTCCGCGCAGGTCTCCGCGTGCTTTTCAAAGACCTTGCCGTCCGGGTACTTGTCACTTGCTTTAAAGCCCTGGTGAACGTCTCGTCGATCACGAGCTCGAGGTCGTTGATCCAGGCCTCGAGGGACGGCGCGCGCTTGGCGGCCGTCGTGGCGATCCCGGCGGCGAAACAAACGAACAGGCGGCGCGCCGCCATGGTCCGCGTTTAGCGCTGAAATACGCTGGCGTGCGCTGTGAGAAACAGGCGTTTTTAAACGTCTCGCGGCGGCCGCCGGCGATCCTGCGCGTTCCCGGCCTGAAATGACGACTCGGCCTTGTCCTCCTTGATTTCTACCCGTTAACTCCGCAGAGGAACAGGGAAAACCAAGCCAAACACACTAAGAAATTAATTTGCTCTTTTTGCGATGAATCAAGGCCAAAACGGGTTTTCGTCAGCCCGCGTGAGGGGCTAGCCACAATACACACCTCTCGCTCCCGTACCCCCCGCGCTATCGGCGGCAATTCGCTGTCAAGCAGACGCGACGCGGCCCGCGAAGGCCGTAAGCCCCCCAATCCCGGGCCAACACACGAACTACACAAACAAGCTTACCCCCGCCGGTTCCGCAGCCCGCCCTCGACGAGGGACATCTTGGGCCGCCACAGTGAATCGTAGAGGTGCCGCACCGTCCCACCGACAAAAACGCACGCGGCCACACTATTCAAAAAGGTGACCTGCGTCTTCATGATTTCGAAGCCCATGACCGTGAAGTAGAAGGGAAACTTTTCTGGAATCGGTTTCTGCGTGGGCGCCGAGGTCTGGGGCTGCGGCGTCGGCCCGGGCGAGGGCATCGCGCTGGGCTCCATGCTGGGCGCCGGCGACGGCGCCAGGGTCGGCGAGAAGGAGAGCGTGGGCGGCATGGTCGGCCGTGGGGACTTCGTGGGCGACGGCGTCCAGTTCCGGGGCCGCGGGCTCGGGCTCGGCGTCGGCCGCGGCGAGGGCCCGGGGTCCAGCGTCGGTGGGGCCGTTCGTGGTAAAGGCGTCGGCACCTCGGTCGGACTCTGCGCGTGCATGAGAGCGACGAGGGCCAGCGCGAGGAGCCGCATGGTGGCCTGGCTCTATCCAAGGCTGCCCGACAAGACGGCCACGCGCACTGCGGCGGCACGGCCGCCGGGGAGGCCCTGTTCAAACGCGGTCGCGGCGTGCGCGTCAGTCACGCCCGCGTGGGCCCGTTTTTGCGCTGTGCAAACCTAGTCCAAAACCCAAACACATGCACACAGCTGTCAAAACAGCGCCCTGCAATTATCTGCACGCCTGCGGGCAGCCACCGCTCGCGCAGCCAACACAGCTCGAGAAGCGCGCCGCCGCCACGTAATACCGCCGCGCGCCCGGGCCACCGATGGCCTCAGCACCCCAGCCCCATGGACCGGTGCCCAGGAGCTAACCGCGTCGACGAGCCGTAGGCAGGCCGCGCGACCGCGCACGCCTACAACATGGCCGCCACGCCCACGAGCAAGGGCACGACCCAGCGCCAGCGGGAAGCGATGAAGGAGGCGGACGCCGGGAAGGAGCCCGAGTCCCGCACGCTCGAAGCGCAGAAGATCTATGCGGAGATCCGGCGGAAGGAGGCCAGGGCCCTGAAGAAGGCCGAGGATACCAAACAACGCATCTACCGGACGTTGATGCGCAAGGCCGGCATCAAGTCGAGAAAAAAACACCTCGACCACATCAAGGACTCCACGGCTTCCGATCGCATGCCCAAGGGCGCCGTGTCGGACCACATCTACCAGGACCTCATCAGGGCGCGCCAGTTCGACCGGTACCACCGGCCGCACTCCGAGAAATTAACAAAGGAAGAAGAACAGCAAAAACAACTGCAGGACACCATGGGCGTGTTGGCCGCCGCCCTGTCGCCGGACAAGCCTGCGACAAAGAAGCCCCTGGTCACGCCCAAGTGGGTCATTGGCTACAAAAAAGAGGAGCACGGGCCGCCCGGGCTGGCGCCGCCGCGCAACGGCGTTTTAAACTCCGAGGGCAACGAGCACTACTATAGCTACGACGGGCTGTGGCAGGACGGCAAGATGCACGGCGGCGGCCGGTACAAGTTCGCGGACGGCCATTTGCACATCGGCGTCTACAAGGACGGCAAGGCCCACGGCGAGGGCACGGCGCAGTACCCCAGCGGGACCCTGTATCGGGGCCACTGGCGCTTCGGGAAGCTGGACGGCGAGGGCAAGTGCACGTACGAAACTGGATCTATTTATGAGGGCCAGTGGAAGGAGGGGAAGCGGCACGGCGAGGGCCTGTTGACCATGCCTTCCGGTGTTACGTATTCCGGTGATTTCTATCGGGGGAAGTACCACGGGCGGGGCGAACTCACCTCGCCGACGACGGGGTATTCCTTTATTGGGACCTTTCGCGCCGGGCGCATCAACGGGCCCGGGGCTTTGGTGTACCCCGACGGGTCCCGGGACACGCGGGAGTGGAGCAAGGAGGGCGGCATGACCATGAAGGAGGTCGTGGAGCACGCGCTCCAGGAGAAGGCCCGCGACGCGGAGCGCAAGACAAGAGATAGAGATGCGGCCTTCGCCATTCGTCTAGCGGTCAAGCTCAACACTTATGTAGAGTCTGTCAAGGAGACCATTGCCTTGAAAAGGGAAGAAGTTGCTTTAGGGAAGGAACGATTACATAGGGAGGAGGTCAATGAGAAGAAGAAGCGCCAGGCCGAGATGCACGAGAAGGCCCTACAGATGCTCGCCAAGTCGGCCGACGACAAGGCCGAGGACATCGTGGCCACCACAAAGGACGCGACGGAGGAGATCTGATCACGCCACCGCCGCGGCGCTGCACCTCTGCCCAATGGCGCGTCGTGCGAGCTCCCGCGCAACTAAAATGTACATGTTTTAGAGGTAGAGCGTGTGCGCGTCGTCGTCGCGCCGGAGGTGGCAGTTGTTGTCCCGCTCCCGCTGGCTCGTCTCCGCGAAGACCGCGTCCCGCCGCTCGAGGTCCCGCACGCTCACGAGCGCCTCGAGCATTTCAAGGTCGTCGAGGAAGCAGATGCGTTGTTTAGCCTCGTCGTCGCACACTTTGCTAAGCACGCCCCAGATCAAGGCGCCGGGCCGGCCCGCGGCCAGGACAATTACTTTGCCCAGCCGCCCCGGGTAGTGCGCCTGGAAGACGGGCAGGGCCTTCTGGAGTTTTTTGGCAACGTCGAACAGAGCCGACGACGGCGCGCCGCGGCAGTCCAGGACCACACATACTCTTTGCGACTGCCGACACCCGCTCTCGATGACCCGCACCAGATGCGATAGCGGCGCGTCCACGGCGTTGCGCGCGTGGAGCATCAACAAAGCCTCCTTGCGCTTCGTTTTGACGTCCGTCGCCCAGAAGAAGCGGCGCAGTGTGTCCGGGGGCTTCCCGAGCGCGTCCGGCGCTCGGGCGGCGTTGCAGGACGCCCGCCACCGCGCCGTGGCTTCAATCGCGTCGAACACGGGCCGGTCCGGGAAGTCGAGCGACCACCGCGCCGCCGACAGGTATCGCTCCAGACAGGCGTCGTCCAGCAGCAACCGTCCTCGCCTTGCATCTTTGAGTAACGAGGGCCGCATGCGCACCTCGGCCCGCAGGACCTCCAGGAGCTGGCTCCGGGCCGTGGTCGGTTTCATGCGGAGCCGCACGGGCGCCGTCACGAAGGCGCACACTCGCCGCGTCGTCCGGTTATTGAACTCGGCCAGCGAGAACGCGAGTAAGCAGCTCCGCGCGGCGTACGTCGCCGCGAGGCCGTAGGTCGTGTTGCAGGCGTAGTGCGTGACCGTCGACGCTCGTTGCGAAACCGCCTTTGTGACGTCGAGGCCGCGGTGCGTGACATACCGCCCCGCGGCGGCGCACTGCCTCACAAGTTTTTGCACATGTACGGCAACGCTGCGCGCGCGCCGCCGCTCGGCCCGCCTCCGTCGATTGAGGAACGAAACCGCGCTGCGCGCGCCCCAGACCAGGGCGCCCGTGCCGGCGGCCGCGACGCTGCCCTTGACGACGTATTCCGTCGTGGTCGCGTTGGACTGATCTGCCTGCTGCACGTCTGCGCCTCCAGTCACGCGCAAGGCAGCCACCTGCTTTGATTTTACATTGGACTGTTGCTGCACTTGGCTGCCTTCAGCCACACGTAGTGCGGCGCGAGCGCGTTTCGACTGCAATGCGGCAACATTGCTCGCTATGAGGACTGTAAGAATCGTATGCAGACGCATCGCTGTCTTCCTTTCCACTACAGCTCGCTCAGAGCGCCGCTTGCTCCCAGCCACACGAGCTTTTGGAGCGCCCGGTTGTCACCGACGGAAACCTGCAGGCGTGCAGCGACAAACTGAGGGGTGCTGGGGCAGTTCTGCGGTTGATTGTATGACGCCTGTGTCGTGCGGGTTTCGCCCGGGCGCAAGCGCTGCGCTTTGCTCTGACCTTTGTATCATACGCACACTGCGAGACAAGACCTCGCACAGCTCACCGAGCAACCCACAGCCTTACTCAATCAGCGTCGTAACTCCCGAGCACGCGTAACCGACCAGCTCAACAGACACAAGCTCTCAGCACGCGAAACCGCTAGCTCACAGCAACGCTGCGACAACAGCGGCACACGACACCAGCACGAGTCAAACCATGTCCGGCACGGACTTCCTCCAAGCCATGGCGGCCCCCGCGGTCAAGCCCGCGGAGACGGCGCCGGCCGCGAAGGTCTCGGTCACCGAGGACGACGTGCTGGCAAGTCTGGAGAAACTGAAAAAGGATGCCGCGCCCGCCGCGGCGCCGAAGGAGGGCTCGATGGCCGCGATGGCGTCACCAACCAACCAGGCGTCGGTGATGAGCAAGGAGCCAAGTAGCGACCCGTTCGACGGGCTCTGAACGAGCGCGGCGTCCGGTCCCTCTGCACCGGATAACCCGACCGCTGGACTAAGGTTAAGTAAAGCTACCATTGACGCGAGGTTACAGCATACGCTTAGTCGCAAGGGGGGAGGGGACCTACATGACCTTGATGAGGACGCCCTCGGCGCCGACGCCCGGCGAGAAGCTGAAGGCCAGGCCTTGTTTCAACCCCCGCTCGCCCTTGGCCAAAGCCTTCTTGTGGTCGTTCAGGATCAACTCCAGGACGAACATGACCGACGGGCTCAGCATGTTGCCGTAGTTGCTTAAAATGTTCCACGAGTACTTCGCCTGTTCTTCACTTAACCCCAGGCCGTTCTGGGCCTCTTCAATAATTCTACGACCGCCCGGATGGATGGCCCAGAAGTCCATGTCCGACTTCTGGAGGGAATGTTTCGCCAGAAACCCTTCCACGTAGCCGCCCATGTTCTTGGCGATGTACTGGGGCAGGTACTTCGATAAGACGCAAGAGATACCATTTTCATTGATAGAAAGTGTAATCCCGTCCTCGGTCCCTTCCATCAGCCACCCGTGCGTGTCCACCATGCCGAACTTGCCCTTGGCCGCCGCGGAGCCGGGGACCTGGCCGCTTATCACGGCGGCGGCGCAGCCGTCGGCGAAGATGGCGTGGAGGATGGCGTCGTTCACATTATCATCGAAAGTTGTGTGGACACTACTTATTTCGACGCAGACCATAAGGGCCAGTTTTCCCGGATGAGATACGGCATAATCGTTCGCGACCCTAAAACCGTTCATGGCCGCCGCGCAGCCCATGAAGCCGATCAACGAGCGGTCGACGTCCCTCGACAGTCCCAAGGTCTTTATGAGTGAGCAGTCCAACCCGGGACCCAGGAACCCCGTGGACGACACGACCACTAATTTGCCAATCTCCGAAGCTTTGACCCCGGCATCTTCAAGCGCTCGCGCGCAGACGTCCGTGACGAGCGGCACCGCGACCTCCCGGAACTTGTCGAGGCGCTTCTCCACGGGCATCCTAAAGTTCAGGTCCCCGTCAAAAAAGTTCTCGTCGCCTTCTAACTTCTGCTCCGGCGTGAAGTCCGGCACGGCCATGTACCGGTAGTCGATTCTAGAATTCCCATAAATCCGCGCGAGCACCGGCTTGATGCTCGAGCACTCGGGGCAGCTCTCGGCGACCTGCAGAGCCTGCTCCTGGCTCGCGCGGTAGGGCGGGTTGCCCGTGGCCATGCCCATGATCGTCGGGACGACCGCGTCCCGCGTCTTCGACGCGGCCTGCGGGCGGAGACGTGTGAGTCGAGGGCGTGGTGCGCATCGATGGCGTGCGTGCGTGCTGCCGAGTGCGGCAGCGCGCATCGATGGCACTTGGGGCAGGAATTGGTCGACTGCCACCTCTCCGGGGCAGGAATTGTTCACTCACCATGGTCATCAGAAGCAGCGTCGCCAGCACGACGCACGCTGCCACGGCGACCTTGAGCTCCACCGCGAGGCCACTAGCCACCGCTACGGTCTCCATGCTGCCCATGCTGCTGTGACACAGATGGAAGCTCTTTTGGAGATGCTGGCGCGAAATGAAGGAAAGGCTAAGTTTCCCCCCGAAGACGAGCTCGCGAACCGCGCCACTATCGCTCCGGGGGCGCCTGGCATCGCCTCGGGAGATCCTGGAGTGGCTCGCTAGCGGAGCCGCAAAACCCGCACTTAAAACCCGACCCGCTAATCGAGAATATCGAGCTTAAACAACCTTAACACGTTACGGCGCTCAACCGCGGCCGCATACGTCGCCCTCGCGTCGCCTGATTGCGTTTCGCAGTGAATCTCAAACCGCAGCCGGCGGTGTTCGTCTGCCTAGCCCTAGAGCTGCAGCATCCAAAACAACTCACGCCGCAGCGCGCACGCTCGAAAGTATGGAGGACGACGAGCCCCGGCCCTTCGACGACACGGTCGACGAGCGCTTCTACGATGAGCGCCGCGAGCGCACGCAGCGGCGGCTGCGGAAGCGCTACCACGCGGTGTACGTCGCGCCGCGGTGGTCGCTCCCGCGCGGTAGGAGCGGCTCCCAGGCGGAAGACAGCGACGACGACGGCTCCGACGACGGCCAGCGGCAGCATCGGGGGTTGTTATTGTGCGGCGTGTACGAGCGCAAGCAGGACGCCGACGCCGCGGCAGGCGGCGTCGGCGCATTGATCCTGCGCATGTTCCGCGGCACGGACGCGCGGGACGGCAGCTGGTCCCTAGCGCACTCGCTCCCGGCCGAGATCCTGGACTTGGTCCGGTCCTACGGCTGCGCGGGCGACATCGAATTGCGGTCGATGGGCACCGGGCTCCAGCGCGAGCTCCGGAGCTGCTGCGCGGCCATGCTCGAGCGCGAACGGCAGCGCTACGCCGAGTCGCTGCAGTACATGACGCCGACCCTGGTCCTCAAGGCGCTGAAGGTCGCGGGTCTCACGCCCGTCATGTCCTGTTTTGAGGCGTGCGTCATTCTCAGGGACCTGCGGCAGGAGGACCTCGAGGTGCGGCTCCAAGAAGCCGTCGACGAGGCCGCGAAGATCCGAGAGTTACACTTTCCGCCGGGAGTTTCGGAAAGCGGTGAACTCTCCATGGTCTGCGACCAGCTCGACGCGCTGGTCGAAGAGTGCGAGGCCGAGGTGCGCCGGCGCGCGGACGGCGGGACCTTCTCGCCGCGGCCGGACCCGGTAGGCCCGATAGTGTTTCCGCAAGCGGGCGAAGACGGACCAGATGGGCGAGCGGAGCGGCTGTCTCTCAGAGCCATACTGACGGACCGCAACCTCATCAAGCTCGACACGTGGCTGCGGGGCAAACCGCAGCCCGCCCTCCTCGCGCGCTTACTACACCAGGAGAAGAAGTTCGCGATGACCCGGAACGACGAGAGCGACAGCGACGACGACGAGGAGGGCGTGGCCGCGTGCTCGCTGACGGAGTCGAGCGGGACGCTGTGCAGCGTGTTCGTGGCGCCCGTCGCGGCGCCGCGCGGCGCGCAAAGCGGCCCGCTCTACGCCGTGCTGGGCCGCCACGACGAGTGCGGCAACGGGGAGGGCGACGACGACAAGTGGCGCAGTCGTGTGCTCGGCTTGGCGTTCGGCGACGACCGTGTCCGGGACGCGGTCCGCGACGAACTGCTGTACGGGGTGAAGGACGAGCTCATGGGAAACAACGACTGGTGGGGCGGCATGGTGCTGGCCCCGAACCGGCCGTGGCCGAACCGGGTCGACGCGGAGGCGCCGCACTCCGTGCTCAGCTTCTACGAGGACGCCGTCGACGCGGCCGTGCTGTTCGGCGACCCCCCATCCATCTCGGCCCTCGGCGCCGGGCGCGCGCTGCGGGCGGCGCTGCCCGAGAACCACGAGCAGGAGCTCCCGGCGGAGGTCTTCGGGGGCGTCGCGTTCGACGGGCGCGAGTACGCGATGCCCAGCTTCCCGGCGGGGCCGCGCGGCGACATGCACGACATGGCCCAGCCCTTTTTCGTCTGGGCGCGGCACGGGGCGACCGCGCGCGGCTACCTGTTCGGGAGCGACCCGCACGAGTGCTTCGTGGACAACTTCCTAACCTGGGCCGAGCCCGTCCGGTTCCACCCGAAGCCGAAGCCGGCCAAGCGGCGCGCGGCGAAGCCTGCGACGCGGAAACGGCGCAAGCGGGGCGGGCCCGGGTAATAGAGTATCAAACATTTAGCCGAGCCGCCGGCATTTCCGCCGGGGGACCGTCCGCGTCGGCGCGCTCAGCCCGAGCCCCGCTAGTGCAGAACGCCCCACGGCGGCCGTCCCGGGATCCTCGGCGGCGACGAACTCGCGCAGTATCGAGACGACGCCCGGCGTCGCGACCTCCCTCCGCGCGGCCGCGGACAAACCCGCTAGGCGGTGCAGCGCAATGGCCGCGTACTCCCGGAAGGAGTGCCGCTTCCCAGGGTAGGCGAAGTCGTGGACGTGCTCGGCGTCGCCCTCCTCGTCGATTAAAAGTGAGACGAGGGGCTTCACCGCGTGGTGGTCGTACACGATCTGGCGGGCCTCGGCGTGCGCGCACAGGCTCGCCAAGCACCAGGCCACGGCCGTCTTGAGCTCCGCCAAAGCCTCGCGAAATGGGCTTTGCGCGTACCGCGGGTACCGTAACCGCAAAATAAACACGAGCGCTTCCACGAAGCCCTTGTTGTCGTTATCCGCGTCGTAGGGTTCCCCCTCTTCGTTGGACGCGACGCGCAGCGCCCTATTCGGAGTCCGCTGTTTGCCGCCGCGGCGCCGCGGCGCCGGCGCGTGCTCCGCGATGTTCCCCAGGGCGTTCGCCGCGATTGCCGCCCGCAGGAACGACTCGCGCCGCCGGTTCGACGCCGTGTGGATGACGTCGGAGTACATGTAGCGCACCGTATCGACGACGGCGCGCTTCAGGGGGTGCACGGCGCCCGCCGCCACCAGCGCCTCGGCCCTTTCATTACTATCCGTCGCGAGCCCCGCCACGACGCGCGCCGCCGCCGAGAACAGCATATTGGGCTCTGTATAGTCCGTCGGGTCGTTGTCCGGGTCCTCCGCCAGCATGACCACGAAGCGGTCGACGCCGCCCGCGGCTCGGGCGACGCGCGCGGCCCCGTCCCCAAAATAGCAGAAGTCGCTCAGTAAGGCCACGGCCGCGTTGCGCCGCTCCTCCTCCGGCCGCGCTAACGCCACGACGCACGCCTCCACGGCGCCCGCGTCGAGGAACGCCTCCAGCACGCCGTCGTCGTCCGTCCTCTTCTGCGGGAAGTTCCCGGCGTCGTCCGTGACCGCCGCCTGCAGCATCGTGAGGCCGCAGAGCTGGCCCGCGGCGTCGCAGGCGTGCACGAAGACGTCCAGGTCGTCGTCCTCGACATTGGCAAAGGCCACGACGGCCCCCGCCAAAGGTTGTGCAATCCCGGCCTCCACAAACGGCCGGAACGCCGGCTTCGAGTCGCTCAACAAACGCGTGCAGCACTGCGCCGCCAGGGCGAACAGGACCGTTTCGTCCTGCTCCAGCTCGTCGTCCGGTGCGCCCGAAGCGTCGCCGTGGCCGGCTTTCAGGATAAGGGCAAGCGGTTCGATGACGTTCGCGTCCACGAGGCACGCGACGCGCTTCGAACAGTCGCACCGGCCCGCGCTGCGGCCCGGGTAGCTCTGGGGTCCTCCCCGGGCCTCGAGGCGGATCGAGGTGAGCGTCTGGAGCGCGTCCTGCCGCGCGTCGCCGTCGCCGCACTTGAGCACGGCGGCGAGCGGCGCGGCCACATACAATGCGAAGTTGTCGTCGTCATCAGTATCTGGCCGTTTTCTCCGGCGCTGGGGCATGCCGTCCTCGCCCCACGTGTACTCGTCGTCGTCGTCGTCATCATTTGATTTGGCCCAGTGCGGGCACTCCGCGACGGCCAGCAACGCGAGCGTCGCGTTCTCGTGGTGTACACCGTTCGCATGGTTCGCCGTGATGTGCTGGACGAAGACGTCTACCAATGGCAACGCGAGGTCGCCCTGGGCCGCCGGTCCGCACTCCTCGGGGTCCGCCCGGACGCACGCCGCCAAGATGGCCACGGCCAGGTCGCGCACCGTGATGTCGTCCTCCGCGTACAGGTCATCGCCCTGGATGTGCTCCAGTAACGCTTCCACGGCGCCCGGGTACCGCACGAGGGCCTCGCCGGCCTCGTCGAAAGCATAGTCTCCGCACATGCTGTCCAGGCATTTCAACGCGTCGGACGGATCGTCCGTACACAGCAGCTCCTCGACGAGGCCGCGCAGGACGACCCAGCCGCTAAAGCCCGTGTCGACGGGCGACGCCTGGGCGCGCCGCGCGCGCCGGCAGTTCGAGCAGTTGCAGCGGGGGTCCATGGTTCGTCCTCGACCAGCTCCCTCGCGGTCTTGACGAGCGCCCTGCAGCGCGGTAGCTGAAATGAGCACTCGTACGAGCAGTCTTACGAGCACTCGTTTGCGAGCAAGGATGTGCTTACTTAAAGTTAGGTCCACGGAGCTTTTTGAGTGCGCGGGTTTTACGCGGTGTGGCAAGGGAAGTAGTCCAAGGTGGGGGCCCGGAAGCCGGCGTGCGCGCACGGGCCTTAATAAACGGACCTTGGTGGACTAGTGAACTCGTCGCGGCTCCCACGCGAACTTGAAGATCACTATTTGCTATTTACACACAGCCTGCCACAGGCCAAAACCAATCTACCGCTGCACCGTCACGACCAGGTCCGAGAACGCCCGGAGCGCCGCATCGACCTCGACCTGCGACAGGTCCTGGCGCCACATCATCTCCAGGAGCGAGTGTTGCCCGTCGAAGCAGGGCGACAGCGCCCGGAACACGTGGAGCAGGCGCAGGTGGTCCGGCCGCTTCTGCGCCAGCCCGCGCGGGGGCTTGCCCCGCGCCGCCGTCGCGACCGCCTCGAGGCCCGGGGGCGGCGCGGCGTCCACGCGCAGCACGTACGTGTGGAGCTCGCGCAGCGCGCCCCGGCGCAGCAGCGCCAAGACGCGCTCCGTCGCGGCGTCGCGCGGCTTCGCGGCGGTCAGGCTCGTCTCCAGCACGTCCAGCGCGTCGCTCAAGCGCTTGCAGGGCCCGAAGGCCGCCAGGACGGCCGTGTCGGACGCGAGGACTCCGTCGCGCGCCTCCACCGGGACGGGCGCGGGGACAGCGTCCGGCGCGTAGACGGCGTCCGGCCGCACCACGGCGATCACGCGCGCGCGCTTCCACTCGCACAGGTGGCGCGCCAGGCGGTAGACGCGCGGCAGCGGCAAGCCCGCGCGCGCCGCGACGGCGTGGAACGTCGCGAAGGGGTCCGCGTGGGCCACCAGCGCGCGCAGCTGCGGCGCCGCGTTCTTCGGCAGGTCCCGCAGCGTGTCCTGCGGCGACTCCAGCAGCAGTAGCGTCTCGTAGGGCCGGTAGCGCCGCCGCCGCCGCCGCCGCCGCGCCCGGCGCGCCGCCGCGAGCCGCGGGTCGACGTCGTCGTCGTCGCCCGCCGACGCGGCACGATCGTCTTCGTCGCTGGCCGGGTCCTCCGGCGGCTCGTCGTTGGAATCGTCCGCGGAGTCCTCCTCGGCGTCCGAATTCAAGGCCATCGGGGCCAACTTGCTCCGCACGGCGACCCAGCCGTTGAATAATGTCGTGGCCACGCCGGTCTTTTGGGCGCCGTCCAAGATTTGCGCGAGCTCGCGCGCGAGGGACGACGCCCGCTTGAGCGCCTCGATGGACGTGTCGTCCGCGGCCAACATAAGCGCACTTTCGCGCGACACGTAGCCGCAGCGCCGTTCTTCGTGGCGGAGGGCCGCCCGCACGTCGCGCGCCGCGCTCTCCAGGCTCTCGAGCGTCCAGGCGTTGTCACAATCGCCGATGCTGGCCGCCGTCGCCGCCCAGAGGACGTCGAAGCGCTTGAGGCGCGACGTGGTCGGAGGCGCGTCGTCTCTTTCAACGTCCACTTCGCCCCACAGTACGTTATCATCATCATCTTCGATTTCGCCGACCTCCGCGGGGCAGCTCACCACGAGCAAGCCGTCCAGCTGCACTTCTACTAATTGATCGGTCTTCGCCCGCGTCTGGGAAAAGAGCTTGGCCAGGTCTTTGGGACTCAAGTCCCGGAACAAGCGGCCGCCGTCGTCCTTGTTCGGGTTGGGGTCATATCTTAAAGCGAGCCGGGGCCCGGCGTCCTTCTCTACGACCAGTGCCAAGCCGCGCAGGCGAACGCCGGGGGCCTCCATGGCTTCGGCCCGCGGCGACGCGCTGCGGCTTTTGTGCTTGCCCTAGCTTTGTGAGTTTTTACGCTCTCTCCGCGCCGTTTTCGCTGATAGCAGCCTGAAATGCGAGTGCTTTGGGCTTGGCCTACGCACAGTCGCAGCGGTAAGAGCAACGCCGAGATTACGATCGCACAGGTGGTGCGGGTTTTACTTTGTTTTCAATACGGGTTTTCATTCGTGATATCGTCGACCGGCTGGTGCGCATCCGACAGCCTTCGATAGTTTTGAAGCTGCTGCAGACGACCTACTACTACCCAGAACAGTGCCAAAGCGCAAACAGCAGCACGCGCCGTGAACTAAGCAGAGATCTATCGAACGGGCTCTGGAAAACGCGATCAAGACATAGAAGCGATATAGAAACAGTAATGGCGCGCAAGCCCACCGCCAGGAAACGCCGCCAGCCCGCCGCGCCCGCCGCGCGCAAGGCAGCGCCGGCGACAAGCAAACGCCCCGCCACCAGACCGGGCGCCGCCTGCCTGGAGCGCTCGCTCACCCGGGATGCGACGCATTTTAACTTGGTGGCCCAGATCGTCCAGTGGTGCGGCACGGCCCGGCCGCTCGCCGCCCTGGACGCGACGTCCCGGACGTGCGCCCAAGCGGCCCGGACGTCCATCAGGCTCGCGCTCACGGTAGAAGCGGAGGCCCACCCCCTCGTGCCGCTGGTGACGAGCCACGCGTCGCGACGGAATTTATCAACGGCGGGCGCGGGCCGCCGCCTCGTGCTCCTCGAGGCCCCGGGCGGCGCCCACGCCAACATTAAGATAGAGGCCGAAGGGGGCCCACTCTACCGGCCGCAGTCGGCGCCCCCCGGCGTGGTGATCGTGGCCAGCGGCGCCCCGGACGCCTTAGCCGACTGCGGCGTCCTTGTCGTAGACACCTCGAAGCTGGGCTCGGCGGCGCGGGCGCGGCGCATTACACGGCGGCTCGCTTTGCAAACCACAAGTCAACAGGGCCCCGAAACCCCGGGAGTCGGCACCTGGAGCCGCCTGCACCTCGAGTTCGACGCGCTCCGGGAGGCCATCGCCGAAATGGGCCGGCGGACGGCCCTGGACTTGGATATTGGTTCGGACGCGGCCCGCGACCTCATCCTGGCCGTGGGCGCCGCATCAATTGACGTCGCGGACGGCCGTATGACCCTGCCGGCGGTCCGGCGCGCCTGCGCCGCCGCGCCGCGCTCCGCCAGCAGTAGCCGCGGCGACCGCGCGTCGCGGCGGCACACGGACGCCGAGAAGTGGTTCGCGCTCGCGTTGCAGGGGAAGGTCCCGCCCTTCGTCGCCCTGGAGGATGACGCGGTCGGCGTGGCGCACCCGCGGTTGCTGGCGGCGCTCGTCGCGCTCAAGCGGTCCGCGGAATTACTGGAGGGGCCCCGGGGCGCCTACGCGGCGCCGCGGTGGGCCAAGCGGGCGTTCCGGCTCCCGCAGCTCTACGCCTTCGAGGCGGCCACGGGCTCCTCGACCGCGACCGACGCTACGCCATGCGGCTTCCTCGACGCGCTGGCCCTCGTCGCGAAGCCCTTGAAGGCCGGCGACCCGGTCCTGCTATGCGAGGAGCATGGCGGGGCCTCGACGCGGGCCTGCGTGATCGTCCGCGTGGCCCGGCGCAACGACGTCCGGGCGGAGCTGGCCGTGCGGCTCGTCGCGGTGGGTGCCGCGCGGAACTCGGAGGCCTGGCGGCGGGCGGAGGCCGCGGCGCCACTCGTCGTGGCGCGGTGGCGGGTCCGCCGCGCCGCGCGGTGCGGCGTCGCCGCCCTGTGCCGCGCGGCGGCCAGTGAAGGCTGCGCGGCCTTCCTGGACGAGCTGGGCC
>Ga0302122_10001491_pt1 | contig 14822 bp, 7 predicted proteins | sample CB21_SCM_MG_FD_203115 | JGI IMG/M metagenome (GOLD analysis project Ga0302122, IMG submission 203115) | Marine microbial communities from Western Arctic Ocean, Canada - CB21_SCM | ecosystem: Environmental > Aquatic > Marine > Oceanic | place: Canada: Western Arctic Ocean | collected 2017-09-28
GCTATTCGGGAGATCCTGGCGACGGTCCCACCTGAAGTAATAGCCAAGTACTACGGCTGCGGGTCGCCCTTGCCGCAGGGCATCGAGGGCCTCAGCGTGCTCGACCTGGGTTGTGGGAGCGGCCGCGACTGCTACGTCGCGTCCAAATTAGTGGGACCCAAGGGCAAAGTCACGGGCGTGGACATGACGCCGCAGCAATTAGACGTCGCGAAGCGGAACCAGGCGGCCTACGCCGAGACTTTGGGATACGCGAACATGACGTTTGTCCACGGTACGATCGAGAACCTCGAAAGCATCCCGAGCGATAGCATCGACATCATCATTTCGAACTGCGTGGTGAACCTGAGCCCGGACAAGCCCGCGGTGCTGCGGGAAGCGTTTCGCGTGCTCAGGGCGGGCGGCGAGTTCTACTTCTCCGACGTGTACGGCGATAGAAGATTGCCGAAATCTATAGCAGAGCACACGGTCCTCGTGGGCGAGTGCGTCGGCGGCGCCCTGTACGAGCAGGACTTTTTGCGCATCGCGCGCCTGGTTGGTTTTACGGATCCTCGCATTTTAGATAGCGCGCCTATTGATATAAAAGACCCCGCGCTCATCGAACTGGTCGGCGAGGCCAACTTCACCAGTGTGACCTACCGGCTCTTCAAATTACCCGAGCTACTCGAGTCGCTCTGCGAGGACTACGGCCAGGTCGCCGTGTACAAGGGGACGATTCCCGGCCATGCACACGCGTACCAATTGGACGACCACCACCGCCTCGAGACGGGCCGCCCCATGCTCGTGTGCGGCAACTCGGCGGCCATGGTCGGCGACAGCTGGCTCGGCAAGCACTTCACGGTGACGGGCGACCGGTCGACGCACTTCGGGCTCTTCCCGTGCGGGCTGGAGCCCGTCGCCGCGGCGGCGGCGCCGGGCGGCGGCGGGAGCTGCTGTTAGGAAAGGTATATTACAAATTAAAAGAGCGCCTCCACAACAACACCGGGCCCCTCGTCCTCGCTCGAGGACTCGCCGCGGGACGAGCCGAGGAAGGCGCGCGCTTCGGCCACGCAGCGCTCGCAGTGGCACACGAACTTCCAGCCGCGCGCCGCGAGTTGTGTGCGCCGCGCGCGGAACTCGGCGTCGAGCTTAAGGTCCGGAAGGTAGCAGAAAGTGACCTCGTCGCCGGCCGCGATGGGCTGCAGGGCCCGGAGGCGCAGGCCCACCTGGGCCTGGCGCACGCGGTCGCCCTTGACTAACGCGTCCGCGACCGTCCCGTCGGCGCGCAGCAGGCCCTGGACGACTTCTAGAATACAATTCGGCGCGCAGGAATGCGCCGCCGTCGAGGCCCGGTCGAAGATCTCGAGCGCGTCGTCGTCGGCGCGGAAGCCGTTGTACTCCCACGCGAGCGTGAGCCGTGCCACCAGCGCCGCGTCCGGCGCCAGCAGCCGCAAGGCCGCGTCGGGGTCCGCGACGAGGCGCCGCCGCGCCTTCGCGGCCGCCGCCGCGGACGGCTGGACGGCGACCGCGACGTGTCCGGTCAGCTCGAGCGGCGGGACGGAGCGCAGCGCCTCGGTCTGCAGGAGCTCGTTGGAGTACGCGGCCTCGACGCCGTCCGCCGTCGAGATGGTGATGTGCGGCGCGCGCCCGTCTCTTAGGAGCGCGGCGACCGCGGGCGTCTCAATAACCACCGCCACCGCCTGGCCGCGGGCGTCGGACGCCTCGGACTCGATCCGCAGCGTGCAGCGGGTGCCCAGGAGCGGCAGCCACGCCGTCGTGGCGGGCTCGAAGACGAGCGTGAGGTGCCGCTGGCCCGTGACCGTGGGATGCCGCGGCGGCACGGCGGCGGCGAGGGCCGCGACGCTGGCGGGATCGAGCACCACGCCAACGTAGCGCGCGTGCCATGCACTAGTGACTGCCGCGAGCTCCTCGTCCAGGTTCGCCGCCGCGGCCGGCGCCTTGGGGGCCGCCTTGGCCGCGATGGCGTCGATGACACTCTGCAGCGCGCTCTGCAGCGTCCACAGGGCCGCGAGGTGCGACCGCGCGTGCTGGAAGCCGAACGGGCTCCGCCGGTGCGCGGCCTCGACGCGCGCGGTGAGTTCCGCATCGTCGTCTAATCGTGAGCGCACGAGCGGCCGCTCGTCGGTCACCGCCGCGCCGGTTGCAAAGACGCGTGTGGCGTAGAGGCAGTTGCCCTTGAGCGGTGTCGCGCGGACCTCGGTCATTCTTGCACCCGCCGCCTCGTGCAGCAGCAGTGCAGCCACTGCACAGCCAAGTCGCATGCAGCGATTGCGTCAATCACCCAGCGAACAGATTGTGAGCTCAGCACTGATGAGTGCAAACAAGCCACCGGTCCGCTCCTCGATGCCTTGTGCCACGGCAGTCCCTTAGTGCTTCGAGGAGAACGTATTTTGCATATGATGAAAGCTGAGTGAGAAACCCGTATATTGTGGCATTTGCCTTTTTTGCTCGCGCATAACTACGAGCCTACAGGTTTCTGGGCCGGCCCCACATCCGATAATAGCGACAAGCCCGGCGGCCCTAGTAACTTTTGCAAACCCGGCAAAATAGCGCAGCGGCCGCCGCAAAACGCCCCACGCCGTAAAGCAGGAGAGGCAGCACACCATGGGCCAGGTCGGCAGCCTGCCCGACGGCAGCGAGCTCAAGGCCCCCGAAGAACGGGTGGGCCACGACGAGGCGGTGCGCGCCAACATTGGACTCGTTTTTGTCAAGCCCCACGCCAAGAAGGACGACGTCGTGGCCTTCGTGAAGGAGGAGCTAAGTAAGAAGGTCAAGGTGCTCGGGGGCTGTGCTGTCGGCGCGGACGCGATCAAGGAGGGAGAAATCATCGACAAGCACTACGCTATGATAGCCGGTGCGGCGGACACTGGCGTCGAGGGCGTCAAACCCTCCACAGAAGCTAAAGAGGAGTTCCAGGAGGCTTTTGGGTGCAACTGGGACGACATGCTTGCTGCGGGCAACGTCAAGTCCGCGACCGAATGTGCTGCCGAGCTAGGGAAAGGTGATAATCCGATGCCCCCCAAGGACCTGATGAATATTTGGTCCACGTGCGGCGCGACCGTACGAATGGCCTCGGGCGTCTACGTCGCCCGCCTGAAGGGCGGCGAAGAGGAGGAGGAGGAGGAGGACAGCGACGAAGAGGGCGGCGGCGGCGGCAACACCTCCCTCTTCTGTGTGAACGGCTTCTACCCCGCGTTGAAGGCGGCCTACGAGAAGGACGGCGCGGAGGTCCATTTATTCGTGGTGGCCTGGGACCCGGCCAAGCTGAGCTGGGCGGCCTTCAAGAATGACGTGATCGGCGCCACTGACCCCGCCCAAGCGAACGCGGGGTCCCTGCGGCAGAAGATCCTAGAGCAGTGGGAGGACCTCGGCTTGCCGGAAGCGCCGAACGGCACGGACAACGGCGTGCACGCGAGCGCGGGACCTTTGGAGGCCCTCAAGGAGCGCTTGCTGTGGTGCGGTTTTGAATTAGAAAAAGACCCGACGGGCGCGCGCCTCGTCGAGCTCGCGGTCTGCGACGAGTCGCGGCGGCCGGCCCTCGACGAGCTGCTGACGAACCCCGACGTCGACGTGGCGGGCTTCAAGGGCAAGGCCTTTGATCTACTGGAGAACAAGGACACGTCGGACCTGTACGTCCTCGCGAACAACGTCGCCTTCAAGGAGGAGCTCGCGGGCGTCTGCTAGGCGGGTGCGGGCCTAAGTTCCGGGCCGGGAGAGGGTGGGGTCCGCCGCGCCCCTACGCCGCGGCGACACGTCAAACTAAAACCCGCGCGCTTGCATGTCGAATTAATTGCGCACTGTCATGCGAGGGAAGCTTGTGCTAAGAGCTAGGGTAATGCGCCGCAGATAACCGCACCGATCGATAAGATTGTCGCAGCGCTGCGCCTACGTAGTTGCAGCACACGCGAGTTGAAAAGGGCAGCCTCGCATGATCTATTATATATGATTTATTACTCACCAAGGAGGGGAAGCTTATGCTAAGAGCTAGGGACTAGAGCCCCCCACGTCGCAAGGGGATCACGGATGCGCTGGCTCGCACCGCTGCTGCTACTCGTCGCGGCCGCGAGCGGCACCAGCGGTGACCAGGGCACCACACGCCAGACCTCGCCACCGCCGCCGCGGACGGGCAACGCGACGGCGCGCGACAGGACGCTCCTCCGGCGCGCCGCGGCTATTGACGCGTGGTTCGTGGCGCACCACCGGCAAGCGCGCAAAAAAGAAAAAGTCCCAACCCCCAAGGCCTGGACCGTCACCCGAAAAGAGGACGTCCGGGGGCCCTGGCGCGAGATCGGCAACGAGAGCCGCATGAAGCGCGTCTTCCGCGCGCGAATTGGGGACATCCCGGTCATTGTGAAGCGCCAGCACGGGGCCCAGTCCGGCGCCTTCAAGGGCGACGACAACGGGGGGAACACGCTCTACCGCGAAATCATTTATCTTGAGGGCTCGCGGGGCGAGCCGGGCATCCCCAAGTTGTACGGCGCCTGGTTCGACGGCCCGCACGTGCTGTATGTGACCCAGGACTGCGGCGCGCCCCTCGGCGACGGGCCGCCGACGCGCGTCACGGCCCGGCGGGGCGAGGTCCACCCGCCGGCCGTCCTCGCGACGGCGTTCGCGCGCCGCGCGGCGACGGACCCGCTCGGGCTCGCGAGGGCATTGCTGGCGTGCTTCGGTTCCTGGACGGCCGCGGGCTGGCTCCAGGACGACTTCCGCGCGCAGCAGTTCACGATGGACGGCACGGGTCGCGTGTACCTCGTCGACGGTCCGCAACTCCTCGCGAACTGGCCCCTGGGCCGCCAAGTCCTCCAGACCTGGTCGTCGCGCCACCGTGGCACGAACGCGGATTCGGCCGCGCGCGGACGGGAGTCGGTCCGGGGGCGGGACCTCAATTTGTACCGAGAGCCGTGCGGGCGGGATGCTGACTGCCCGTTCACCCGGGAGAGCCATAGCTGCCACACCGCGGGCATCTGCGAGCGCGGGTCGCGGGGGGCGCCCGAGTCGCGGGGGAAATGCCGCCATGGCTTTTGCCTCCCGCTTTCCGACAAGACGCACGTGTGGGACGTGGCGAACCGGCCCTGGCTGTTGCCCTTCATCGCGGAGAAGGCGACGGGCGCCGAACGCGACTTGTTGCGGAGCCTCATGGGGGCAGCGAGCGCCGAGCGACCGGAGGACCGGCCGTCGTTCCAGGAGCTCGTGCGCCGCATCGACGTCTTCGCGAAGCAGGCGCGGAGCCGTCGTCGGCGACAGTTACTAGTATAATTAATAGAACTTCAAAAGCCGCTACTTACGCGTTTTGTAGTTCTCGGAAAGCTTCTTCTTCGAAAACAGTCCCTTGAGAATGGACCCCGACGCCTTCTGCTGGTCGGGCGCTGGCGCCGCGAGCATGCGCGCATCTAGCGCCGGCGCCTTCTCCGTCAATTGCCGCCCCTTGGCGCGCGCCGCGGACCCGTGGAGCGTGCCGACGGCGACGCCCCGTAGTAAGAGCGGCTCCTCGAAGTCGACGGCCGCCTCGGACCGCAGGATGCGTCGCGCGAGCGCCCGCCCCGAGAGGCGCGCGGCGCCGATTAACACGCCGCCGTCGTCGAACGCCTTCTTGTCCTCGCGCCAGACGCGCCGGAGCACTCGGACCGTCACGTGGTCCGCGTCGTCGTCGGGGTCCGCCAGAGTCCGCAGGGCGTCGAGCTTCGCGTCGTCCTGGGCCGTCCAGCGCGCGCAGGCCGCGGGCTCGGGCGGCGCCTCGTCGAGGGACTCGGCGTCGGCCGCGAGCGCCCGGTCCGCCGTGCGCGGCGGCGGGCTGGATGCGGCTCCCGTCGACGCGTCGACGGAGACCAACAGGGGTCCGACGCCCTTCGCGGCCGCTTGGAGTTCGGGCAAGCTCGAGGCCTCCAACCGCAAAGACACCTTGAGTAGAGGGAAGGCGATCTCCACCGGCCGCGGCCGAGGCGCCCTCGTCGGCGGCGACAGCGAAAATGCGGCCACGACCGCGTCCCGGCCGAAGCCGCGGTCGCCCAGGTCCCTCGAGGCGTGCAGCTCGAGCCGGACGCGGTCCGCGAGGCCCGGCGCCGACCGCCACAGGACGCGCTCGCGCCAGCACGGCGCGCCCCCCGTCCGCAAATGGGCCGTCGGCGCGCACCGCGGCTGCGCGGCCTCCCAGCCGCTTAAGGCCTTGCGCGCGCTCTTGCTCCGCAGGAGCTCGTCGCGCTGCGCGAGCGCGGGCCAGTCCCGCGCCTCGACCAGTTTTTGATCAGAATCGACGCCGAAGCCCAGGTCCCCGATCAAGAAGGCGTGGTCCGCGCCGTAGGCGCAGTCGAGCGGCGGCCGGCCCGCGTCCTTCGACTCCGACGGCCAGAGCACGTCCTTTGCGCTCCTCACGGCCTCATGAACATCGAGCGGCGCCGCGTAGTCGCCGCAGCAGACGGCGCAGAACGCGAGCGTCGCGCCGCTGAGTAACGTAGCTGTCACGACCGCGGCTCGCGGCGCCTCAATTGCTTGGACGCCGTCCTTGACCACGGCTGACGCTCTCACAAAAACGAAGACGTGTGCCCGGTGGCACGTGGCGTGCGTCGCCCGCCAGGCCTCGCCCCGGCCGGGGAGGCGCGCGAGTAACGCCGCGACGCACTTCTCGCCATCCAAAGAATCGCCCTGTAAAGACGCGCACACGACGTCGAAGCCGGCGGCTCGTTCCACGTCGCTCTCGCATTTTTTACCTACCGGTAACGCGGCCGCACAGGCGGCCCCCAAGTCGTCGCCCTTATCTAAACGTATCGTACCGCACCAGACGCGCGCCTGCCTATCCGCGGGCCCCTGGTGCCGCCGCGGCGCTTGAGATGAGACCTGGCGCTTCGACCCACCCACGGTATCCTCGAGGTGCTCCCTTTCTCTCGCCAAAGCATCTAAGCGACTTCGCAAAGCCTCGCGCTCCCGCAGCATGTCCTGCACGGTTATGCGCAGCTCCCGCCGCCGCACCTCGGTTTGCTCATCATGTGATACACAACCGGCATATAAATTGCCCTGGGCTTCTTCTCGCGCCTTTGGCGAAGGTCGCAAGTACTCCGGCGGAATTTGGACGCCCACCTCCGGCCGGTCCCCATCCAAGTCCACGTCGTACGTCTCGTTCTCGTGGGCCCGGGCGACCACCCCTCTACACGTCTCCAGGCCCCGGCACAAGGCCACCTCGACGGCGTCGCCGGCCTTGTAGCTCCGCCGGAAGAACAGCCCCGTGGCCGCACTCCGCCAGAAGCGCGCCTCGCACCGCTGCACTTCCTTCAAGCAGACTTCTTGGGCTTCCTTTCGGCGCCGCTCCAAATCCGCCCGCACGTCTCTTCTACCATCCGCCTCGAGTCTATCACCCGCCTCAAGATCGCCGCAGACCACGTGCCTCTTTAATAGAGAAGCGGCCTCGTGCTGCTCCACGTCCGCCGCGCAGCGCATCCGCAGCGCGTCTTCCAAACACCGCGCCATGTCCATTGCTAATCGATCCAAATGCTCGCAGTTCTGGGCTAAAGCGCGCGCCGGCTTTCTCGCCACGGCCACGACGGGGTCCTGCTCGATTTCGTGGTCGTCGCCGTCCGGGCCCCGCCACCGGACCACACCATCTACCACCAACGCCTCGAACGCGGCTCGGCTCTCGCTATCTAAACATTCCACAAGCCTCAAATTCTCGTCCACCACGATTTCATGGAGCGCCGTCCCAGAACCGGTACAATAAACGACGTTACTTAACCGCCCGAAGTACCGCGCTTCACTCTGGACCCACTTTTCATTGAAGTATTCGACGCGCCAGCGGCACTTAATTGAACCCTCCCGGCAGCACTGCTTGTACAGGGCTCCCGACGTCGCATCACAGCACTCCAACAAGTGGATCGTCTTGAAGTCCAACGGTAAATCACCTTCCCACGTCGGCTCGTCCCGGTCCGGGATGGCCACCCTTAGAATACGCTTCGAGACGTCTATCGCATAGGCCGTGGCGACGAACCAGTTCAGGTTGTTGTCCGCCACGTCCACGACCCACTCGATCGTAATGTTGGACGGGTCCGCGGCGTGCTGCTGTAAAGCGGCCGCCTCCGCCGCACTGATATTGAGTTGGGGCAGTTCCGCCGTCGCGGAGGCCTGGCACGCGGCGTCGAGCATGGTCGCTGGCTGCGCCATGGTCGGTGGCAGCGCGCCGGGCAGCCTTTGCACGTGTGCGCGAGGCTCGGTTTTTTTGAGTTTGGCCCGATCACTGTCTCGGTCGGTTTTATGCGGCGCGCGGGAGGGTTTGATGCACGAGGCCGGGGCTGGCTCGCGTGGATCACCTCGCAGAAAGGCGTCTTGACGCCGTGACGCACGAGTTGTGTTGTAGCTATATATATGCGATGTGTTTGTGCTGTTTTGCAGTTCGAAAAACCCGCGGAGCATCACGGTCGGAGCACGGTCGGGGAAAGAAATTTACTTCGGTGTCAGACGCGTCTCGATTCCCACGCGTGGTCTCCGGAGGTGTGCTAGGACACCTATCCGCGCAGACGCACGGCTCGGCGTCGAAGGAGCGGGCCACGCGGCCGCGGGCGCCGCAGCGAATACTACCCCACCTTACCCCCCCGGCGCCGTCCGCTGGCCGTCGTAGTGGTAGCCGTAGGTCGCGAGCCACCACTCCCGCGGCCGCGGTTTTCTGTTGACCGCCTTCGCGCCGCCCGGGACGCACATGGCCCGCAGCCCCTTGAGTTTTGTGAAGGCCGCGGGCGTCTCCAATGGCCCACAGACGTGCTCGACGTCGTCATACACAACCTCGCCGCAGAGCCGCCGCCGCCGCAGCTCCACGCGGACCTTTTCTTCGTCCAGCAGGCCCTTCACGTCCAGGCGGTCGCAGAAGAGGCGGTGGGCCCGCTCGTAGACCACATTATCTAAAGCATAGGCGTCAAACGCGGCCCGGCAGGCGTCGGCGTCCTGGCGCAGCACTTTTGAAGGGGAGCAGTCCGTCGCTAAGGCCGCGGAAGGCCGCGACAGCGCGAAGTCGTCCTCCTCCAGATTATTCACGTTAAACTCCGCCGCCGCGAGGAGTACGGAGGCATTATAAGCCTCCAAGAGCCCGACGAAGGCGTGGGCTTTCAACGTGTCTACGGCCGCATCGACGTGGGCGTTTTCCAGATACGTGGTGTTCCGGTAGCCGTGGCACCCCGTCACCATGTCGCACGTGCCGGAGATGTCCGACCCCGGTTTCCTCCGACAGTGCTGCACCTGGGGGCACTCCGCCGAATCGCCGAACATCTTTGTGAGCACGTTGGCGTATTCCGGGAACCCCAGATACTCCTTAAAAGTCCAGCTCTTCTGGCCGATCAAGGACGGGTACAGCTTGCGATCGTTCGGGTGGACCCAGAGGCCCGGCCGCAAGTGGTAGGCGTCGTAGTTCGGGTTGTGCCCGCGGTAGAAAAAGGCCGAAACGCCCCTCACGAAGGGCTGCCGGATCATGGTGGCGCTGGAGGCCCCGACGCCGCGCTTGTGGCAGCACTCGTGGGGTCTAGGAATGTTCTCGACTAAGTCCTGCGTGCTCTTGGCGCAGAACCGCGCGCGCAACGACGGTTCGCCCGGCCGCGGGAAGCGGTGCTTCTGCGAGCCGCCGTAGGTCATGTTCTTCGGCAGGGCCACTCTATCATAAACCGTTTTCAGGTCCCGTAAAACACCGACGGTATCGTCCTCCGCGCCTTCGGTCATCTTTTTTTCGACCATGCGTTTTTTCAGCTCGGCCCAACTGACCCCGGTCTTGGCGAAGAACTCGACCCGCTTCGCCACGGGCCAGATGGCGTAGCCCCGCGCCCGCAGCGCGAGCTGCGAGCCCCGGCCCATGCCGGCCGTCGCCGCGAGGGTGCCGCTCTTCGTCGCCATCTTCACCGCCTTGTGCCGTTCCGTGGCGTCCTTGATCTTGACGGGGTGGAAAGGTTTGGTCGGGTGGTAGGCCAGGCCGAACTTGGCCAGATCCTTCTCCGTCGGCGCCGGCCGCATGGCGTAGCGCAGGAAGGAGACGACCGTGGACAGGTACCACTCCCGGCCGCAGCAGGGCACGAGGGCCATCCTGCCCATGTTCGACGTGTGCTTGCCGATGCCCTGGACGAGCGGGCACGTGGATGCGGTGGAGTGGCAACTCCCCTCGGCGACGCACACGTCCCGCACGCAGCACGGGTTTGAACTTGCAATGGCCGGGTTCCGCGCGCAAGAAATCTTCTTGGCCATGCCGGCGAAGGCCGTGCCCCCGGCCTTGGGCACGTGCGTCCAGTGCACGATGAACACGTCGTCCGAGCACACGTCCTTGCCCGCCTCGAAGCGCATGCGCGACTGCTCGAGCAACTTGTCCATGGGCGGGAGGTCGTGGACCGCGTCGTTGATCGTGCGCCGCTTTTCAAGCGCGGGCGGCGCGGTCGTGATGGGCAGCGTTGTGGAGCGCTCCTCGAGCGTCGCGGCGAGCCCCGGCTGCTCCAGCTCCCGCCGCGCTCTAGGTGGTGGCATCAAATGGTCGTGTTGCGTTGCCACGTGGATGTGCGCGTACAAAAAGGTGGCCACGACCACGGCCAGCAGCAAGAGCGCGATCCAGGGCAGGATGCCGGCGCTTTGCCGCTTTTTTCGTCTGGCTGCAGCCATTTTGCTGCTGGGCTGCCCCGCCGCACGCAGCCCTTGGTCGATGGAGCTCTAAATTACTTCAGAACGAAGGTCTTGCAGCCATGTGATATTCAAGGGCAGCGTCGCCGCCGTGCGCGAGCACAGTAGCGACGAGCTCGAAAAATTTATGAAACAAAACCCGCCTGTCCACCGGCTCGTGGATTAAAAAAGATGCGGCCCGCGCCCGCCGCCGATGAATCGGCGAAGCGCTGTGTCGCCCCCCGGGCCCTGCCCACTAGTCCTAGCACCGTAACAAAAAACACGAGTCCTTAAACCCCCGCTACACGCGCCACACACCTATCGACGCGATGCTAGACATAAAATTGAAAACAACTCGACACTTACGCGAGGGATAGGAAAAGTCGCCCGTCGCAGGCGATTTTGACAGCCGGTTAATCGAGGAGATCGGTTAATCGATCTCCTCGATTTTAGGACCTTCATCGGCCGCCTCGGGCTCGGGCGCGCCACCGCCCGGCATGCCGCCGCCCATGTCGGGCATGCCCCCGGGCATGCCGCCGCCCGCACCGCCGCCGAGCGCGGCCAGGATGGGGTTCACGATGGCCTCGAGCTCCTTCTGCTTGGCCTCGTACTCCTCCTTCTCCGCCATCTGGTTGGCGTCCAGCCAGGAGGTGGTCTCGTCGATCTTCGCCGTGACCGTGGCCTTGTCGTCGTCCGACAGCTTGGACGCGAGCTTCTCGTCTCCCATGGTGTTCTTCATGGAGTAGCAGTAGTTCTCGAGCGAGTTCTTCGCCTCGACGCGCACGCGGTTCGCCTCGTCCTCGGCCTTGTACCGCTCGGCCTCGTCGACCATGCGGTCGATCTCGTCCTGGGACAGGCGGCCCTTGTCGTTCTTAATAGTGATCTTCTGCTCCTTCCCAGTGCTCTTTTCGACCGCGGACACGTTGAGGATGCCGTTGGCGTCGATGTCGAAGGTGACCTCGATCTGGGGCTGGCCGCGGGGCATGGGGGGGATGCCGTCGAGGTTGAACTTGCCCAGCAGGTTGTTGTCCTTGGTCATGGAGCGCTCGCCCTCGAAGACCTGGATGAGGACCCCGGGCTGGTTGTCCGCGTACGTCGAGAAGGTCTGCGACTTCTTGGCCGGGACGGTGGTGTTGCGCTTGATCAGGGCCGTCATGACGCCGCCGGCCGTCTCCAGGCCGAGGGACAGGGGCGTGACGTCCAGCAGCAGGAGGTCCGACAGCTTCTCGGACGAGTCCGACCCGGACAGGATGGCGGCCTGCACCGTGGCGCCGTAGGCCACGGCCTCGTCGGGGTTGATGGACTTGCAGGGCTCCTTGCCGTTGAAGAAGTCCGCCAGGAGGGACTGGACCTTGGGGATGCGCGTCGAGCCGCCCACGAGCACGACCTCGTGCACCTGCGACTTGCTCAGTTTGGAGTCGCGCATGACCTTCTCCACGGGGTCCATGCACTTGCGGAAGTAGTCCATGTTCAGGTCCTCGAAGCGCGCGCGCGTGATCGTGGAGTTGAAGTCGATGCCCTCGAAGAGCGAGTCGATCTCCAGGTGCGCTTGCGTGGAGGACGACAGCGTTCTTTTAGCTCTCTCGCAGGCCGTGCGCAGGCGGCGCATGGCCCGCTGGTTCGTCTTGAGGTCCTTCTTGAACTTGCGCTTGAACTCCGTCAGGAAGTAGTCGACCATGCGATTGTCAAAGTCCTCGCCCCCCAAGTGCGTGTCGCCCGCCGTGGCCTTGACCTCGAAGATGCCCTCCTCGATCGTGAGGAGGGACACGTCGAATGTGCCGCCGCCGAGGTCGAAGATCAGCACGTTGCGCTCGTCGCCCTTCTTGTCCAAACCGTACGCGATGGCCGCGGCCGTGGGCTCGTTGATGATTCTAAGAACATTTAATCCAGCAATGGACCCGGCATCCTTCGTGGCCTGGCGCTGGGAGTCGTTGAAGTAGGCCGGCACCGTGACGACGGCGTTGTTCACGTCTTTCCCGAGGTACGCCTCCGCGATCTCCTTCATCTTGATGAGGACCATGGACGAGATCTCCTCGGCCGCGAAGGTCTTCTCCTCGCCCCGGTACTGCACGTGGATCACGGGCTTGCCCGCCACGCCGGACGTGACCTTGAAGGGCCAGTGCTTCATGTCGCTCTGCACAGCACTATCAGTGAACTTGCGCCCGATGAGGCGCTTGGCGTCGAAGACCGTGTTGAAGGCGTTCATGGCCACCTGGTTCTTGGCCGCGTCGCCGATGAGGCGCTCCGTCTCGTTGAAGGCCACATACGAGGGGGTCGTGCGATTGCCCTGGTCGTTCGCGATGATCTCGACGCGGTCGTTCTGCCAGACGCCCACGCACGAGTAGGTCGTGCCCAGGTCGATGCCGACGGACTCGCCGGTGACGTTCGACATAGTTGCGGTTGGTTCTCAGCCTGTGAAGGGGGACGGGTGAGCGGCGCGCTGTTCGAACGCGGGCGCTTCTGATCTTGGGTGTGTTTGTGGCGCTCTCGCTCGGCTGGCGTATCGCTGTTCGACCCGTAGACCGCGCACCCAAGCGCTGGGGAGCTGTGCTGCGCCGGCGCCGCGTCTAGAATCGGGCGATGGCGTTTGGCGCCTTGTCCGCGATTGCGGCGCGCCAGGGGTCTTACGGAGTGGGATCGGTTGTCCATGGCCCGTGCAGCACTGGCTGGACGTTTTGCGAGAGTTTTAAGTGCAGCGGGTTTGATTGCGATGCTGGAACGCACGATTAATTATGCTGGTGCTGGTCTCTCCAAAGAGGACGACAGACCCGAAGGAAAATTATTCGACAGCGCACGGGCTCAAAACTTGGTTGCGGACTCAATAGACGTCCAGCTAGCTTTGGCTCCTTCCAAACACCGACTCGTACCTTGTTTTGATGGAGATGGTGCTGTGAAAGCCGCGCCAGGCGCCGCCAGCCTAGCATAAGCGGGCGAGAACGGGCTTTCGAGACGCATGTTGGGCAAGCTGATAGGGAAAGAACTACCAATATTCTAATTACCTCGTCGTCGCCGGCGGCGTCCGACGCGGCCTCGTCTGCCGGGGACGCGGCGCCCCGCGAAGCGCCTCGACGCACCGCGGTAGAGGCGCCGCTCATTGCCTCTTCTTGTCGTCGCGCGCCTGGACCGTGACCATCGTCCCGAAGATCTGCAGGAGCCCAAGGCCGACGAGGAGGAGCGCGCCGCCGACGAGGGCGACCTGCTTCAAGTCCGTCCCGCCCTTTTGCGCCTGCTCGCCCTCCTTGCCGAAGAAGGTCGACTTGTCCTCCTTGATCGGTCCGCGCGGCGGCCCGCGGCGCGGCGCGCCCTGCGCCGCGGCCAGGGCGCAGATCAGGCCGACCAGCGCCGTTCTTAAAAGTTGAGTGGGGCGCATCGTCTGCGGTGGGCGCGGCGGCTGGCGTAATCTCCGCGCTGTGTGCTGCGGCTAGGAGGTGTGGTTGCGGCACTGCTACTGGGCTTTGGTGCTTTGGTGCGGCGCGTCGAACGTCACTTGCCTCGCTGCGTCGTGTGGGCTCGACGAGAATTACCCACACAAAGTGCAGGCTGACACGCGTCACGGGTGTCTGGGCCGAGTGCAGTGAGGAGAGCAAAAGCACTCTGCAAAATTGGTATTGCAATCAATTCGCTCACGCAGCGCCAGCTGCCCTAGAGACGGTGGCCAGCCACATTCGTGGTTGTCGCATACCCATCTATAGAAATGCCGCTCTACAGCCCTCCGCAAGGACCAACGCGCACGCATCAGACTAGATAAAGAAATGTCCGCCCTGGCCGCCGTCGCCGGCGTGACCTGCGTGGTCCCCGCCTTCAACGCGGCTTTGACCATCGACGCGACCCTCGGGTCGCTGCTCGCTCAGCGCACGGACTTAGCACTGGAGGTGATCGTGGTCGACGACGGATCTAGTGACGGCACCGCGGCCCGCGCGCAGCAGTGGCAGCGCCGCTTCGAGGACCGAGGACGGAGCCTCCGCGTCCTGGCGCAGCAAAACGGCGGCGCGGCGCGCGCGCGGAACGCGGGCATCGCGGCCGCAACGTACGAATGGATCCTGACGCAGGACGCCGACGACACGAGCCACGCGACCCGCGTCGAGGCGATGAGGCAAGCGGCCGACGCCTGTAACGACGCGTGGACCACGCTCTTCGGCTCCCAGTTCACGCGGTGCCCGGCGGACTCAACGGCGCGCTACGCGACCTGGGCCAACACGCTCTCGGCGGAGCGCCTGCAGCTC
>Ga0302122_10001493_pt1 | contig 14821 bp, 8 predicted proteins | sample CB21_SCM_MG_FD_203115 | JGI IMG/M metagenome (GOLD analysis project Ga0302122, IMG submission 203115) | Marine microbial communities from Western Arctic Ocean, Canada - CB21_SCM | ecosystem: Environmental > Aquatic > Marine > Oceanic | place: Canada: Western Arctic Ocean | collected 2017-09-28
TTGACTTCTGCAATTGACGCTGCAAAATTTTTTAATCTCTGTACGCCCACCATTGTATATTCGTTTTTATGTAGATGAATGTCACCAAACATTAATTTGTGAGAAGCAGTAGCCATTGGCTCTCCCAAAACACTGTCGCACAACTGAGACACTCTTTCCGACATCGAACTTTCTATTAAACACTGACGTTTGTCGGACGGTATAACCATTTTTTTGTGGTCTCCTGTTGTATCAATGGGTAGACAATGGTAGGTTTTTGGATTCGAAACATGTACAAAATGCGCTTGGTCATTTGCATTCGAGGCGGCTTTCTGACGCTTGACAATTTTAACCGGTTGTTTATCAAAAACTTTCAGTGAAAACTGTTTCTCCACTTTGCGTTCATAATCGTCGACAAACACATGTGTATCGGAATTGGAAAGTAATTTGGATGTATAAATCGATTGGTACCTACCTGGCCCTACATTACAGCATCCTAAAGGAGCATCAACCAATATTACATCCCAACGAGTGTTGGTAACCGAGTTAGGCAATTGAGCACGTATATCCAAATCTATGTCCCACAATTCAGTACGACGCATGTATTTGTCGTACGATTTCACTGTGTCCGTCGTATAATGGACAGTGTACGCTTCCAAAAAGGGGTATTTTGCAGTGATCATGTCGAACCATAATGTGCCAGCTTTCTTCTCCGGAATATCATCTTCAATGAACACCACCTTGCCATCGGTACTGTCGTGCCAAAATGGGCTGTCGTTACCCAGTCCCCAGACCAACAGATTCCCGTTTTTTGGCAAAACCGACAATATTTCCTGAATTTGTTCAGGACCCATTTGCGTTCCTTCAGGCGGCTTCGTGACGCGTTTCCTATCGATGCCATTAGTGTTTGTGACTTTCAATTTACAGTATGCTATAAAGTGATATATTAGTTTATCCGCAACCAAACAAGGGATGCCCAATCCAGCAGGCATCATAGCATCAACATCAGAGCGTGGTTTTGATTTGTACGGGTTATCCGGAAAATCATACTCTCGAAACCAATCAATCGTCTTCTTTCTATTTAAAGGAGGAAATTCCACATAGGTTTCCAGCCATTCCAAAACATTTTTCCTGTTTTCTAAATGTTTTGCTTTAGATATAGTTTTCCTCTCTTTACCAAAATTATTTTTGACTATTACAAGGTCATTTTCCGGTTCCATCCAAAGTTGTTTCAGAGAATAATTGTCGCCTGTCCCAAAGGGGTGATTGTCTTCAGTAATGACATGAATGAATCCGAAATGTCTTGCCAATTTCAGTCGGTCAAAACCACTTTGATGGTCGTCCAAAATAAGTAGCGTTGATGACATGTCCAAATCTTTCCACACTAAACCCAAATCCTTCAAATCTTGGAAATTTTTCCCACAGAAGGTGGTATGTTGCGTCAGCTTTTTGAATCCACAAACTGGATCAATGGAAATAATATCCGCGTGGGGTAACACCTTCCGAATCAGTTGTGTAGTGACGCCTTTCCACACACCAGACTCGACGATGGTGGTAGGTTTCAATTCGTTTAATATTGAAAAAATTGCATATTGGTGGGGAAGCCTCATACCCCCATTGTTATTTTTGAAAGCATAATGTTGTTCGAAATCGTTGAATTTTGTTCGCAGACGAGCGGGTGACCATGGCGAAATGCCTAAATGGAAGACATTTTTACCATCTATAGGGTAAATACTAGCCAGTTTTTTCTCCAATTCGTGTAAAGGAACAGTCATCGGTTGTTGGAAGTTAAAATCAAGTGGTTCAACACTGTGATAATCGAACCCCAAACCTCGCGCCAATCCAAAATAACAAGGTCGTTCGTTTTCACCTTTGCTCCGAAGACTAGTTAATGGTAAAAATTCGATGATTGTTGTATTCACCGGTGCAAAAACCATATTGGACATACCGCCCCCATGTGGACCAATTATGACTGAAGCTTGTTCAAAGACTTTCCTGTCTACTCTCCAATCATTTTTAGGATTGTAAATATGAAGTTTATTACCAAAATATCGACGTAAGAGGTCTAAAACTTCCTTTTCATTAATCACTGAGCGTTTCGTCCCGGCCTTCCGTGGTATGTAGATTATTTTATCACCTTGTTTTGTTTGAGAACCCAACGATGTGAACGAGTTAGATGGTACGATTCCCAATTTAAATTCCCCCGGCCACACAGTTGCAGCAATGGACGTTGCGGAGATTGCCTTGTCTATAATTTTAAAACGTTTAATGGGTAGAAAACACGATTCTATTATCAAGTCCCGCTGCAAATTGTTCATAACTAATATGCCAATTTCGGGATTTTGTTGAAGATAAGGACATAATAGTCGAGATTTAGGGTATGTGTCAAAAGTAATATGTTGCATTGAGTTTTGCCATATTTGAACAAATGATACAAAAGACTGTTTCAAAAACGACGACGATGTTGATATTTCAGATGTGTGTTTTTTCCAGTACCATTTGCCAAAGGTGTAAGCAGATGTCGCATTGAACAAAAGGCCGCTTTTTAATATTGTAGCTTTCTGAATGTTTATTACACATAATTGCTTGGGTGTCTGCCAGACGACATCTTGATATACCATCGACGTGTGTTTGAAATCAAGACAGTATTTTTCTCTTTTTTTTTGTGGAGTGTTGATAGACCACAATCCAACTTCCTTAAATCGTTGGATTTTATTATCTTTACCAACGATGTAATTGTTATGAACAATCACGACGTTTTGCTGTTTATTTTGTCCAAAATATAAGTCACCTGACGGGAATTCTTGTCTCGGTAACTCTTTGTGTTTGATGGTGATGCTTTTAATTATTTTGTTAAAAATAGGTTGATTAAGTTGTGGATTGGTCAATAGTCGCCGGTTCCATTCTTCCAACAGTGATAATGTGTTCTTTGTTCTTTGCAATGCCATAAATCCTGTACAATAGTATTTATTACCGTCAAGTTGTGCAAAAAGGTCAAAGTCGCCCTTGAAAAAGGGTCGAGGGTCTGATAACCAAACAGTATCGATGTCTGTATAGATGATTCTTTTTTGAACTTTTAAAACACGCAATAAATGCGCTGCTCGTCGACTAACCAGCTTTTTGTACTGTGGTGTATCATAAGATAACGCAATTGGGTCATTTGAATCTGGATATTGCGATTTCCAAACGTCTATGCCATCAACGTTGGTATATTTTTTGTAAATTTGTTCGTCTTCCGCGATTAATATAACGTTCATATCCAAGTTTAACTTTGAATAGAATGCAAACCAATTTGAAAACATATCATCAAAGCCAATAGAGACTGTTACAACAACAGTCCAATTGTCCACTTCGACAGCGATATTATTGGTTTCAGTGGTTTTCAACTTATCTTCGATTCCCGCCTTGGCCAGTTTTCCACCATAGCTTGGCTCGACATTTGCCTCTGGTGCTAAAAACAAACCAGCTCGGATGTAGCCAGAAAAGGGCGCAATATGTTGACATTTTGCAATCAACGCCCATTGTATGACCGTTCGTTTCAAACCCTCTATGGTTGGATTTTTATCCAGATGTACAATAGACCCATCCACAAAAAAGGCCGAAGGATTGTATGAGCGCCAGCGTTGTTCCTGCTCAGAAGAATCTGTCCACAAATGTGTGTTTTTTCCAGAGCCCAACCATTCAAAAACATCTTTCTCATACTTTTGTGCTTTTTTGTCATCTCCCTTGAATCCATAACAATTTGGACAATCCGGGAATGTCTTTGATTTACCGTTGCGGATTTGAGCACATCGCATGTTATCAGGACTAAGGGCAACCTGTACAAGGAGTTCTTTGCGAAGCGTTAATTTGTTCCACAATTCGCGAGCAGCAACTGGATATTCGCTTTCAAAATCTTTTGGAATGACGTTGGCCTTCAGTTCAATACAATCTGCTTCAGGTAATGTTAATGACGGGTGTTGTTGATCAATCCAACTCAAGGTAGAACATGATTGACTCACTGGTTTGAAAATGTCATTTGGTTCAAATACAGTGGTTAATGGTAGAGTATCCCACTGCATTCGAAAGATTCTGTTGGACCTTTTTGCAAGTATGTAAGTTAAAACGGCACCTTTCCACCTGTCTGACCAACCACCACATCCAGAGGAACAACGATAGCGTAAATATTTTGATGCAGGTTTGGTGACTGCATTCTTATTTTCTATGGTGGTTTTCAACTTATCTTCGATTTTCGCCCACCAAAAATCGGCAGTTAATTTATTTAAAATATTTTGACGACGATTTCCTTCAAAATATGGTGCGAAAGTATTTCTCCACGCTTCTAATTTAGCTACAGTAATCGAATCTGAATCCAAATTGTCTATTTTAACCACTGGAAAGTCGTTATACATGGTATCTCCAGGAAATTTAACAATAATAGGAATGCTTCCAGCAAGTAGAGTTGACCACAATGTCGGATTTGGGTCAATACCACCCCCGTGAACACAGAAAACAAATGGAAAATTTCCAAGTTCCTGGTGAAACTTATTTTGTATAGCACCCGATTTACAAAAAGATTTCCATGGACCGTTGCAATTATTCAGAGCCGTTTTCCTGTCTTTCCATTGGTCAGAACCTGAGCGGACACGATTTGTATAACGCACAATCAGAGGGCGCTCTCTTATTGGGCGTTTATTAAATTTGTATTTTATCTGTGATGTTGTCATATGCATGATAGCGTTGTCTTCTGCAGGATTCATACCTAAAGGAATGGGCGATACTTTTGGACTTGATTGTATTTCATCCAGATGTTCCACAAAAATGTGAACAATTCTGGGGTCGGCAATCCAAGATTGCCATGTTGAATATTTAAATTTATGTGGTGTTGGCCAGTTGGACTGTACACGGTATCTCTTGTCTGTTTGAATGGGTGTCGTTAAGTCATGGTCGCCTAATATCAGTACGAATCTTTCGCTTTGGTGTAAACAAGGCAATATGGTATCATGGAAGTTTTGCAATTGTTCTGTTTGTACAAAAATTGAACGTGGACTTTTTGTCATATCACCATAAACATTTTCTATTGGAGCTCTTCGCCAATGTTGCCATCGCGTGCCAATAACCCAATCGCAACGCATGGGAATACCCGAAGGACCATCTTTACGAACAGATTGTACCAATGACATTAATTCCCAATCAAAACTGGGAATTTTGATTAGAGGATTGAATATAAATGGTGATTTCCGTAGACATTCCACATTTGGTTGTGTAGCCAACGTGTCCACTGTCATTGTTGGGGGTTTCTGAGCTGTGCTTTGCAATGTATTGACAAATACGTGTATCTTTTGACTGCCCCTTCCCAAATAATGGTGATTCCAGTTGGTTGTCAAATATGGCCATCTTTTTGGCCCATAGATACGATGGGCATTCCAGACCAGTTCGTCATTGCCGTACATAACACCAATGACCAATGAACCACCCGTCCGTGTCACACAGCGTGCCCGGGCAATTTCAAGCACATCCGCCCATGGATTAAGTGCATCACCGTACCTACCAAGACCAGCATGTTCCACAGAAGAAAAGGTCACTATGCTATCAAATGTACCAAGAGTTTCTGCAAAGTACTGTTTTTTAAATTCTTCAGGTGTGAATGTACTGACATCTGGATGTTGGGAAGTTATTTTTCCATATTCCAAGGTTACCACTGATTTTGCCCCGGCGGCAAGAGCACAGGCTTCTACCCAAGGTCGTTCGGAACCTATCACGAGGACACGGCCTCCTTTTAAATTTGGAGCGTGACGAAGACCGTCTAATAATGCATTTGTTTCGCTCACAGAATAGGAACCTTTAAGTTTTCCATCCGAACATTGTTTTTTTTGCGCTTCTACCATTTCAAATGACCACACCGATTCTTTGGCCGTGCCGCCGTGATACACCTGATTAAAATACCAATTTTTAGTTGGTATGGCGCCGTTCAATGTGTATCCCTGGACCATGTCGGAGGGTATTTTTTTGGGAGCTTTTTCTTGACCATGACCTTTGCTTGAAAATAAAGTTTCACTGAAAAGAGAATCGCAATCTGAAACAACTGAGCGTTTGTTGAAAAATTTACCTTTTATTTGTTTCACAGCAATATCACACAATGCACCACATTCTCTCAATATGGAATTGTATTGAGATGTTTTCTCTTGTTTTGTCAATCTGTCAAATTCTACAAGTTTGTTGTTTTTTGCCTCGAAAACTTTTCCGCTTTTCCGATTTTTCAAGACTATTTTACCATCAAAACGTCCAGTCTCCCATTCCGCATGTCCGGTTCTACCATGGTCCCATTGACCCTTGCCGATAAGACGATTGTACTCTCTGTCTGACGACGATTTCACCATTTTACCACCTTGGGCAACATTACCCTCTGCATCTGTTTGATGAATCACTGAAATTGTCTTTGTAGCATCGATGAGTGCTACTTTGGAATTGTGATAAATATGGTCCACCAACCAATTGTCATAACCGGGACGACCAACGACGAACGCTGGAATTGTCTTCCAATCAATCGCGTTCTTTGTCACTGTGAAATAATCTTGCGCATCTGGACGAAACAACGCACCTCTTTTAAAATGCGCGTCGAAATTAAAGTTCGCGTGTTTTGCGTCGTGGTTTTCAGACCACGGGACATTGGTACGCTTCCCCACCATCAAAAAATCGCCTATCGGTTGAACAGCTTCAATAGTTTCCACAAAATCCGATGTGCCTATAATATCGCCGTTGACGTATGTATATGTCTGAGCATCAGGACATTTTTGAAACATCTTCGTATACATGTCTCCTAAAATCGGTACACCATGTTCATTTGTTTTTGCATTCGAAATAACTTCGAACGTCACCCTGTTCATTTTGGACCAAGTGTGTAGTGTATTGTCTTCGATTTTTTGTCGTAGTGAGTCACATTTTGGACACTTAAACGTGGTAAAGACGACATGGGGTTGACATATTTTGTTTTCAAGCACTTGTATTTTCGGTGTAAGCGCATCTAATTTCGTGGACGGTTCAACACTTCCGAGGTTCGTGGACGGTTTGCTGAGTTCCGTCGGTTCAACACTTCCGAGGTTCGTGGACGGTTTGCTGAGTTCCGTCGGTTCAACGTTTTCTAGGGCTTTTTCTGGCGCCGACCGCAACATCGTCGTATTCGATTCCCAGTACACGCGCCCATGCCAGATTTCTTTGATTTTGCGCCGACTAGGCGGGTGATGGCGCGCGGCAAACACCAATACCATGCAGATAAAAGCAGCAGCAATGACAAAAATATTTTCTTTGGTACGTCTCATTATATAGTTTTGCAACGATATATATACTCGAAATATAAACGGTATTTAGTATTTAAGGATTTGTTTGTATTACAAATGCAACGCACACTCGTCACTGATGGTTCTAAATCCAAATAAAGTGGTACTACATATATGGTAACGGATTTGTTGGAGGCGCTGCTCGCCAATTAGAATGTCAACAAAACATTGTTTGTGTGTATGACATCGACCCAGAAAAATGTATGCCAAAAGGTACAACTCTTGAAACCGTAGCAGCATGTGACCTTATTTTTGTAGCTGTTCCTACTCCCAGTCGTAAGGATGGCACGTGTTGGACTGGACACTCGAACACTATGACTCGATAGAACCCTTGATTTTATCCGTGTCTCCCGAAAGTGAAGTGTCCATTGGTGACGTAGCCCAGTTGATTGCGAATGAATTTGGTATTGACATTGAGTACGACCCGACGAAAGCAGATGGTCAACATCGGAAAACAGCCAACAACTCAAAGTTAATGACTCTGATGCCCCACTTCGAATTTACGCCGATTGAAGCGGGAATCGCCAAAACTGTCCGCTGGTTCAAAGAAAATAAAGATAAAATACGTAATTGACCAACCCACAAAACTACTTAAGTGACTTTTCTTCAACACAGATGGACTTTTACTGGCTAACATTTTTTCTGGCCCTCAAAATATCGCTCATATTGACTTATTTGAACTACCGAGGGGCTACCAACAAAGATATTGCACAAAAGACCTTTCAACGGAACTATCTCACCGTCTACACCCTGGCGTATTTCGCCGACTGGCTCAAAGGCCCCTACGTCTACGCACTGTACGAATCATACGGTCTCACTGAACACGACATTGCCCTCCTCTTTATTGCGGGCTTTGGCGCTTCCGGTCTCTCGGGGCCCCTGATAGGTTCGTTGGCCGACCGTTTTGGACGAAAGAAATGCACGCTCGCCTACTTTCTCATCTACATTGCCTCCGCCCTGTGCAAACCGTTCCCACAGTTCCATGTTCTCCTCCTCGGACGCATTTTGGGCGGCATTGGGACGTCCCTACTGACAACGACACTGGAAAGTTGGATGGTTGCCGAACACCATCGCCAGAAATTTCCACAAGATTTACTGGACGACACCTTTGCCAAGGCCACGCTCTGCAACTCGGGTTCCGCCGTTTTGGCTGGTCTCTTGGCACAGGCGACCGCTGACCAGTTTGGGTACTTGGCGCCGTTTATGGTGGCGATTACGCCATTGACGGCTGGGTTTCTTTTCTGCTGGAACCACTGGGAGACAGATTCGCCACAGAACCAACAATCTCTTCTGACAGGGTTTCGAGAAGGTCTCCAAAGCATGGACGACAACCTCTGGATTCTGGGCATCACCCAATCGCTGTTTTTAGGCGCGATGTATACGTTTGTATTCCTATGGACACCGGCGTTGGACGCGACAGGCGAAGACGTACCCTACGGACTCGTGTTTGCCATCTTCATGGTGATGATTTCCATTGGTTCTGCCATATTCAAGCGTATATCGCAGTATACGGACAGAATACCCTACTGGCTCTTTGGTGGTTCGGCCGTCCTAATGGCAGTAACCATGACAAATATAGGCAATCCAATGACCACATTTGTCTCGTTTATTTTGTTCGAGGTCATGTGCGGCATCATGTTTCCCACGTTTGGCTCGTTACGGGCAACCTACATTCCAAACGAACATCGAACGGTTGTCATGAATTTGTACCGAATACCGCTCAATGCGTTCGTGGTCATCGTTCTACTGAACAAGAAAAATATGTCGTTGCAGGTTGCATTTGGCGTCTGTTGTGCAGCGTTGGTAGCGTCCGGCATCCTGTGGCGATATTTTAAACCCGAGACAAAGGTATCCGACGGGAAAGAGTACACCAAAGGAACGGTGGATGAGGAAGAAGAGTTTGGCTTAATAGAAGAAGAATTAGAATCAGATGTATCAGATGATGATGAAATGCTGACATAAGACATTTTATTATATTTATATTTTTAGGATTTTTTACGCGCCATGACCTCGTGGTCAGACCATGTATCTAACGTACACATTTCAGTCACCAACTTGTCAAACGTGGTCTCTAATTGCCATCCTAAAGTAGCACGTGCTTTGGACGAGTCCCCGAGCAGCGTCTCCACTTCGCATGGGCGAAAATAGCGCTCCGAAACGCGGACAAGAACGCGGTCGTATTGGTCGGTCGCAATTTCGTTGACGCCTTCGCCTGACCAAGTCAACTGCCAGTCAAAATGTTTCGCAGCTTTCTCCACAAAATCACGAACGGAGTACTGCTCGCCCGTAGCAATCACGTAATCATCCGGCGTGTCCTGTTGCAGCATTAGCCACATCGCTTTGACAAAATCGCGTGCGTGTCCCCAGTCGCGCTTGGCGTCCAAATTACCAAGGACAAGTTCATTGGCAACGCCAGCTTTGATGGCCGCAAACTGGCGCGTAATCTTGCGCGTGACAAAGGTTTCACCGCGTCGGGGTGATTCGTGATTAAATAGAATGCCCGAAGAGGCGTGCATGCCGTAGGATTCGCGATAATTCTTGACAATCCAGTGGGCGTACAACTTGGCACAGCCATACGGAGACCTGGGATAAAAGGGTGTCGTTTCCCGCTGGGGATTCTCTTGAACGAGGCCGAACATTTCGGACGTGGATGCCTGATAAAAGTGAGTCTTGTCGACAAGACCAGTGACACGAATCGCCTCTAATAATTTCAGAGTGCCAATGCCGGACGTTTCCGCTGTATATTCCGGCAGTTCGAAGGAGACCGCAACGTGTGATTGTGCACCCAAGTTATACACCTCGAGTCGTTCAGGGTTCTCGGCTTTAATTTTGGTAAGGACACCAATCAGGGACGACGAATCGGTCAAATCGCCGTAGTGCAACTGTAAGCGGTCGTAAATATGGTCAATTCTCGGCGTATGAATGGCCGATTGGCGGCGAATGATGCCGTGAACGGTGTAGCCTTTTTCGAGTAACAGTTCGGCGAGATAAGAGCCGTCTTGACCAGTGATGCCGGTGATGAGTGCAACGGACATTTCTTTGTACAGACAGACATAAATACGACATTCAGGGTTATTTATACATGGATTTATCCTGCACGATGAGCAACCCGTTTGCTGTGGACGGAAACAGTTCTTTATTGTTCATAAACGCTATTGTGAATGTCGCAAAACATCAGACTGGTGTGACGTGTGGGAATATAAAGGAGTTAAGTGGAGTGAGTCCGAATTAAATTTGCGAATTTATGTATATACTTATATACAAATTTTACTTATACATAGATGGAGATTATCTGGTGTATATTTGCTATTGTGGTGATATTGTTTGTGTCTCGTTCTCGAGACATTCGTGCATTGGGATATCTGGAACCTACAAAGTCTGTATATATTCGGGGACGTCTTACAAATATCCGAGTGAAGATTGACCAACGTATTGTGGTAATGCTAACCACCCACAATAGAATTGGTTACGTTAAAACGTTTTCTCAATGGATTAAAACAGACCCTACGTTTGTATCTGGTAAAGTGGATTTGGTTATCAGAGATGATGCCTCTTCTAGCTATCAAAAACAAGATTTGAAAAAATGGTTTCCATCAGCCAAGTTATTTATGGGAAAGAAACACATTCGTGCAGACCAAAACACCCGTTTGAATTTTGAATGGTTTGTTAAATCTAAATATGATTTGTTAGTAGTGATAGATAGTGATTCGTTGTTGGATCCGGGTTGGTTCGATTTCATCACTAAACATATGCCGAAGACCGGATTTGCATCACTCTACCATTCTAATGCTCGACATCATAAAACACACCATTGTAACGATGGTGTGTGGTGTCATCAAACGTCAACCGGTGCTTTAGGAATGTCCATGTCCAAAGAATTAGCGGAACGCATGTTGAACTCAAATAAACAACAATTGTTTGATTGGGGAATTATAAATTGGCTCAAACAGAATCAAATCCCTATTCGTGTTCCACCAAAAAGCTTGGTCTTGCATTACGGTTATTATGGCCAGAATAATTCACCTGCAAATATGCAGGAATTGGCGGATGGTTTTAATTTACGTTCGGTAGCATCGTCGATACGCCCTTGTGTAGATTTTTGGATGTCAGCTAAGAATCCAAACAATATTTGCCCTAACGAATATTCCAACTAATCATAGTGGCGCTCTGTGATGATAGTTGACCGATGTAAAGTCTTAACAATGTAAATTATACAGGTTGTACACCTTTTGACTTGTAAACAGCCTTGTTAGAAAGGCGTCGGATAAGGCACAAAGAGAGTATCGTGATAAACATATGCATAAAACAATTGACATTATATATTCTATATATTTCTAAAATACCAATGGTTTTAATTCTTCTAGTTTATTTTTGCCGGCTCCTGTAGGTTGTCGCTTAAAACTGCGCGCTGTAAACCATTGAGACGAATCATCCGAATCGGAATCATCCGAATCGGAATCATCCGAATCGGAACCATTGCTATATATGATTGACGTGCTATCGCCGTCACCGCTGTCACACGATAATCCAGCAAAACACATATAAAGAACATAACACGGCAAAGATATGAGACAGACAACCCATTCGAAAACACACTGTAAACACCCTTGGCAAAACCCCTGACAAAACGCGAGACAGACAATGCAGCATAATTTTTTCCTCTCTCCGGTACTCAACATTATTATTCACCAGCTCGTTTATATAGATTTGAAACCCCTACAACGGTTGTACCTGTCTCCAATTTGCGGACATCCATTTCACGCTTCACGGGTTCTTTTCGCCATTCTTGATAATCAACTGACCTCTTTTTACAATTGACGGTGACGTTTGTACAGTGGACGTGTTTGTTTTTGAAAAATTCAGCAATAAATTCTGACACGTGCATATTCACCGCATGTATGGTAATGTGGCGCGCATTCGCACTACTACACACTAAATGCGTAATTTGACACGAATTTTTAATATTTTGAAGTGTCAATAATTCCAACGAATCGAATCCTTGGAACATTGAGAAAATAGGCATGTGTCCTTCGATGGTGAGATATTCAAGTTTTGCAAGCGTCCTTATTTGTCCAATTTGTTTTTTATTTGGTTCACCGATGGTCAGAAATTTCAAGTTGGGAAATGTAAATTCAAAACCCATTGCGCTTGGAATTTCTAATCCACACACTTTTGATGTTCTGGGTTCGGTGGATTCAGCGCAAAGTTCTTCTAATCGACGCATGTCCTTGATACGATTCCCCTTGGACGGACTCCACACTATCGCGTTGTGCTGTTGTTCTATTTGCACTTGATAGCTCAAAAATTCTCCCGATACGCCTTGGGTTACAATGTCTCCTAAAAATGTTAAGACTGACGGATCGTCGTTTTCTTTTATTTGAATGTATACTTGACCCTGTGCAACTCGGATTCTTTTGTAGACGGCGTTCCAAACGTTTTCATATGGACAAGGCTCATCGTCAGATTCGCTGGGCGTGTCATATTCGTATTCTTCTTCTTCCATGGCGAGTCTTTGAATCAAAAACCCGTGACAGCAAATTTTGATTTGATTCAAATCAAAATCAGTAAAAAGACAAACGTGTGACGGTTTTGATGTCGCGAAGCGCCAAAATTATTTAAAGAAACAAAGATTCAGTTTTAACGTGTAATATAATTTCTACCGTCATAATTATTTCCGAGAAATTTCTCGGAAGCGCGCATCTCGACAGTTTGCTCACTCGCTCGGTCTCGCCAAGAATTCCATCCAGTGGCCGCTTCCAAGCCATCACATAGGGACGCTGAAAATAAAAACTCGTCTTGAGGCGAGACACATTGCTTGTAGAATTGTCCCTCCAAAGCCCGGCGATTTTCCGCCGTTCTTATCGTATCCGTGACCGTAATAGTGGGATTGTCCAAACATTCTGTCTGGTGCCAGTAATCTTTGGGATAAAACAAGACTTCACCAGGTTCCAAGATATCCGTGGTACAATCGCCGTGGTAACAAATCGTCCATTTTTTGCGGCCGCGCACGTGCAAATGCCACGAGGAACTGCGTAACCCATCCGAATGGTTAAACATGCCGGCACCAGGCGTTCCTATAAGCAAGACTTTCCAATGTGTTTTTACATTAAACTCTTCTATTTGCGCGGGCGTCAGGGCTTTCAACCACTGTTCGCGAATAAACCACGGGTGTATCGTAAGCGCGAGTTTTGCCCAGTCTTGTGGCACCAATTGTAGATGCAGATATTGCGGCGGACTCAGTTCAGACAATGCCTTTTCAAAAGTGTACAGATAGAGACCTGCGCCTTGTTTGTCTAGATTGTTTCGAAAGAAATCGGCAATGCGCTCACCGTACATCTTCTTGAGCCATTTTACCGAACCCGTGCGTTTTGGATATTGTACGGCATTCGTAATAATGAACGGCTTTGAAGCGTTAAAAAGCGCGGGATGTGCTGTGAAATGGTCGATATCCACTTTGGGCAAATGTGCGGCATTTGTGAGACACATTAAAATCAAAAGCAACCACATTTAGATAGTAATGTTGTACGTAAATATCATTGTTTTGGGTTTTGTTTGGATTTCGGCAACTCGTATGTAACATATTCATTTTTCTCTACAAACGGTCTTAGGGGGTCAATGGTGCTGCCATGCTTTAGTCTCTCTTGTAAGAGTTTTGACACAGCTGTCGGGCCGGCGAATTGCAACTCGAACCATCTGCGCGCGCCTGGTTTTCCGATGACACGATTCACGACCGACGGGTCATCAAATAGCCAATATTGATTCTCGGGGCCGCAGTGGTACTGGATATCACAACCAATACAGTTCGGATGCACGTCCACGCCGCCAAAATTACGCATCGCGTTGGGGTGTACAAACTGCATTAACGAGAATTTGGGCAATCTCCACAGGGCAGCGGCCTCCAATGTAACGCGGCGCTTGTTGCGCCCTATGGGGTGCAATTTCCCGTACAATTCGGGGTGCAAAGCCACCACACACAGGCAAAAAATTTCGTCCTTCAGCATTGCGTCTGTTGTGGGCACTTTCGCCCACTCCTGCCACACCTTTTTGTATGGAATACCCGCCAAAAGACGCAACACGTAAAACGACGCCATTTTTTCATAGGGCTTTAAGAAACCGGGGTCTAAATCGAGCCTCGTGGCGGCTTCGGCGACCGCCTTTTTACAGTAGGGTCGAGTCAACTTGGAGGCACAATACTCGTAAATATTTTCGGGCCCGTCGGTCGCCTCAAACCCCAGATTGTCGGCCCATTCATCGAACGTAAAGGGTATTTTCCAGTCGGAGATGGTCATGTAGCCCGTTTTGTAGGTGTTGCCATTGGGATGCTGCCAGTCTTCCTCATGCCACACGGGTTGCCATTCAACGTCGCGGAAGTATTGCATTCACTTTTTAAATCACTGGTTAAATATTTGATTTGATTCAAATCAAATTTCGGACTTGTTCACTTTGATTGCAATCAAATTTGATTGCAATCAAAATTTCGGACTTGTTCACTTTGATTTGATTCAAATCAAATTTGATTGCAATCA
>Ga0302122_10001494_pt1 | contig 14813 bp, 13 predicted proteins | sample CB21_SCM_MG_FD_203115 | JGI IMG/M metagenome (GOLD analysis project Ga0302122, IMG submission 203115) | Marine microbial communities from Western Arctic Ocean, Canada - CB21_SCM | ecosystem: Environmental > Aquatic > Marine > Oceanic | place: Canada: Western Arctic Ocean | collected 2017-09-28
GCAAAACACACTAGGGGCTAGTGGCGCAAAACCTACTAGGACCTGTGTGCCCCGTACCGTTAACGGTACGGGGCACGAATCGGCGCGCCGACGCGTTTCAGCAGCAGCGGCGCGCCGCACCGGCCGTATCGAACGGGCAGGAGCGTGTGGGAAGCTGAGGTAAAGTTTGAAAAATCTAATTTTTCTGGGAACATGACAGGAAAGTTTTTATAAGTAGCTTACCCCTCAAAGAAACCACCGACTACCTCCGCGTCCTCCCCTTCGATGACGACGCAGTCGTCGCCCGCGTCGCGAGGTACGTGTGGAACATCTCCTCGGCCTCGTCGGCGGCGCCGGGCCGCGTCCACGCCATCTCCTTGATCGTCTCCTGCAGGTCGAAGACGTCCGTCTTCAACACGCGCGTCACGGTGTCCCGATTTTCCCACTCCGCGATGCGCATCAGCAGGGACTTGCCGCCCGCGCCCGCGGAAAAGCTCGAGGACGCCCGGATGCCCATCATCAGCCGCGAGGACCGCTTCGCCGCTTCTACTTTTTGCGCGTGCTTCTTGGCCAGCCCCACCCACTTGAGGAACGTCACGGCGGACGCTTTCTGGCCTTGTTTGTTGAGGCGGGTCCAGACGACGGACACGTCGTGGTCGTTCGCGAGGGACGGCCGCGCCCTTAACCCCCCTCGTAGCGCCGCGTGGAAGTCGATGAGGGACAACGGCGCCACCTCCCTCGCCGTGTTGTACGCGTCCAGTCGCTCCTCCAACCTTCCGACGGCGGCGTCCTCGTTCTCGTCGTCGTCGTGGACCTCGAGGGACGCCCGCGCCGCCTGCTGGAGGCGCGTGTGCAGGACGTGCAGCGACTTGACCCGTTCGTGGTCCGAGATGGGCTTCAGGTCCGCCTGCCGCGCGCGGGCCACCAGCGCCTCGTGCCGTTCCGCCACGCGCACGCCGCCGTCCACCAACGCCAAACAGCACGCGGCGTCGTAGGCCCGCTCCTCGCCGGCGCTCGGGTCCTCCCGCAACGCGACCCAATCTAGTGGAGACCGTTCTAAATAGCTGTCCTGGCCGTCGAGTTCTACTCTCGGACCCCAGGCCCCATCAAAGTCGCGCAGCACGCGCCGCACCATGGCCGCTTCACACGTGCGCGCCAGCCAGCCCAGCAGCGTCTCGCCCCGTTCATCGTCGCGCACGTTCGGGTCCGCGCCGCGCCGCATCAGCAGGTCCATGGTCGTGATAAAGGATTCGCGCGTGGGCCCGGACGTCGCGCAAGCCCGGGCGCAGGCCAGCCACAGCGCGGTTCTGCCACTACCGTCGCCCGCGTCCAGCAAATCGGGTCGGGCATCGAGTAACGTCGTGATCGCCTCCTTGTCGCCCTTGGCGGCCGCCAGGTGGTGCGCGCACCGCGCAAGCGCATCCCGCGCCCCGAGCACGCGATCCAGTTCGCCCCGTCGTTCCGCGGCGTCGAGCAAACGCTTCAACACTTGGGGCCGCTTCGGCACGACGCACATGTGGCACGCGCCGCGGCCCGCCCGGTCGGCGATCGTGGGGTCGGCCCCCAGGGCCAATAACAAGTTCACGGTGGACAGCCGGTCGTTGAGGATCGCGAAGTGCAGCGCGGTGCGGCCAGAGGTCGGCTCGCGCGAGTCGATGCCGACGCCGTCCGTGCGCACCGGGCGGTCCGCTGGCGGCCGCAAAATGCCGAGGACCACGCTGTCGTTGCCGCAGGCCGCCGCGCCGGTGAGGGCGGCCGTCCGGCTCGCGATCATGGTACCTGGCGTTGCTGGGCAGCCTCGACCGGTGTCGGGCGCGCTGGCCGATGTTTTTACGAGAGGAGTTGGGGGCGCTGAGTCGTACCCGCACCTTTTCTGCGCTGACGCAGGGCGTTACGCCCGACTGTGCACTAGATGCCCGCAAACCTAGCCCCCGAAGAGCAGTAAACACTAGTGAGAGCCATTTTTGCCCTCTCCCCGCAGCGCGGCTCTCCCCGCCAAAGCAGCTCGGTTGAGCCGTCTCTGGAGGCGAAGCACTGCGGGCGCGAGACGAATCTATCGAGAGGAGGCTGCCTCAAAGTACAGCAGCGCGCGCGGGTGCGCCAGCCTCGACAAGACTGCACACCCTTGGCAGCCCCAGACCACCGCGTTCCAATGTCCGCCGCGTCGACCAAGGAGGCCACCGCCGAGGGCCACACGGTCACCACGGTGGTGGCGGGCACCGATGCCATGGCGGCTCCGCCCAAAGGAATAAAAACGCCGATCCCCTCGCTCGTGCCGCGCTGGCGCGCCATGAAGCAGATCCAGAACGACCTGGCGGCCTTCGACACGGGCATAGACCCCGGTGGTGAGTACGTCCAGCCGCGGCCCTCCTTCATGGACCCCATCGGCGACGCGCCCCGACGGGGGCCGCACAGCGTGTCCGTCGCCTGTCGCACGACGCGGGCCCGCCTGGCGGCCGCGAACAAGCACTTGTCTCACGCGAGTCTCCTGAAGCGGCGGCGGCCGCCGCCCGCCGAACTCCTGAGGCATCGCGTGCTGGTGCGGACCGCCCTGTCGACGGTCGGCTTTCGGGACTCGGAGAAGATCGCCAAGGCCGGCAACGGTGGCATGCGAATGTGCTGGCCCGCCATGCCCGCCGACAGCCTGCATCGCCTGCGCGCGCCGCCCACGCAGGCGATGGTGGACGCCATGCGCTTGCGGGAGACGGAGCCGCCCAGCGTGGAGGCCTGGAAACCGGCGGGGAGCGGAGGTCTGTAAGTTATCACGTGTTTATCCCGTGAGGCGGCGCGCTCGCTATCGTTCGGGGCTATAGGCAGTCACTGGCACAACTTGAACACGCATAGTAACGTAAAACTTGGGTCTTAGAGGGAGATACAAACTACATGCACCCGGCAGCGGGCACCTTGTCCTGCGCCGCGCGCGTGTTGATGACGGCGCAGAAGGCCGACCGCGGGCTCCGGCCCGGCGGGCCCGGCTTCCGCGGCGCGTTCTTCCGCGGAGGAGTGCGCGCCGCGTTCTCGTCCTGCGGCTTCAGCGGCTTCCGCGCGCGTACGGCCGCGAGGAGATCGCCGGGCCGGGCCGGAACGACGACTTTCGCGGGCTTCTTGCGGCTCCGCGGCGGCGTCCGCGAGCGGCGCGATTTTATCGCCGCCATCAAATCGTTGCCTGGAGCCGCGGCGCGGGGCCGGCGCGACTGGATCGCCGCTAGAAGGGCGCCGCCAGGAGCGTCGCTAGGAGCGGCAGCGAGGGGCTGGCTCGCGTCAGACCGCGCCTGGATCGCCTCCATCAGGGCGTTGCCAGGAGCGGTGGGCCGCATCGCGTCGGACCGAGAACGGATCGAGCTCATAAGGTTGCCGCCGGCGGGAGCGCCCGTCGGCCGCGGCGCAGGTGCGGCCTTGTCAGACCCCGCCCGGATCGCCGCCAGGAAAGCAGGCGGCGGCGCGGCGGCCTCGACGGCGGGAGCCTCCTCGCGCGCCGCCGGCGCCGCGACGGCGTCGTCGGCCTCGGGGTCGAAGGGCCCGTCGGCGTCGAAACAAAGCGGTGCGCGCTTCGCGGGCGGTAAATTACCCGTCTCGTAGGTCCGCAGCTTGTCCTCGAGGCTCTGCTTCCACTGGGCCTTCGCCGTGTCGGTGAACGCCGGCAGCGACACGTACACGGCCCGCAGCTCGAGTAATGTCAACCGGTCGTAGGCGTACCGTCCTCGCAAATCGGCGACGTGGAACTTCGAGACCCGCCCGGGCTCAGCCCGACACAGCCACAACGCCGGCGTGGCGAACACGCGCTTCGCACACGCTTTGGACAGCCCTGCCGCCTCCAGCTCCGCGAGCTTGACGCCCCTCCACACAGACGGCGGCACCAGGCTCCGCACGAAGCGCCGCGCCGAGTCCCGAGACTCCGCGTGCTCGCTCAGCCACTCCACCCGCGCCTTCTCGCTCTCCTCGATCTGCTGGGGGTGGTTCTGGATCACTTTGTCCCACCGTTCAATCTCTTTTTCGTTCACTAACGCGTTGCCCGCGCCCGTGAGCAGTAACTCGGCGGCCTTCTGCAGGTGCTTCCGCGCGGACGCCAAGGACACACTCACGGGCTCCTTGTCGGCCAGGCGTTTTCGTAATGATTCGTTCGCTCGTTTTAGTCTCACGACCTCCTCATCATCGACTGTGGACGTCGTCGTGACCTTGGCCCTGATCTCCCGAATACGTCTATCATGCGTCGCTTGCAGCACGGCGGCCTCGGCGGCCATGGCCTCCCTCGACCGCTTCTCGGCGCGCGAGGCGTTCACGGCCAGGCTCTTGCTCAGGTGGGTCGCGGCTTTGCGCTTCAGGTGGCGCGTCACAAGCACACCGAGGACGACGAGCACCAGCAGCCCCGCGCCCACGAGCTTGTGCCGCTCCACTTCCTTTGCCGCGGCTTTTAAGCGCAGCTGGCCGTCCTCCTCGCGCAGCGCCTCGTACAGCTTGTCCACGACGCAGGACCGATCCCCGATGCCACAGCCGCCGCCCTCGTACCGGCTCAGGTGGGCCTCGGCGAAGCGCTGCGCCGCGACGATGAGCCTCTCGCCAGGCTCGGCCCGCAACCGCGCGTTGGCGCCGTCGATGGCGATGGGCACGGTCACGCCCGCGGCGCCGGCCGTGGCGGCGCCGTCGAAGGCGTCCACGCTGGGGGTATACGGCGCGGGCGCCCGGAGGACGACGGGCGGTGCGGCGGCGCCCCGCTCGCCGCGGGCCGCGCGGATGGCGGCAGCCCGGCGCGCGAGCGGGCGGCGCAGGTCGTCGTCGCCGCCCGCGGCGGCGGCGAGGAGGACGGTGGCCCAGCGGCGGCCCATTGTTGCCGTGCCGGTGCGCTTCACTGCGGCTTCAGTCTGAATGCCAAAATGTACCGGCTTCGTGAAGCGCGCGAGTCGTCCGTCCGGCCCATGGGAGCTCCTCGCGAGTCGTCCTCCGGCCACAGCGCGAGAAATGCCTACTGTCGGATGCTTCCAAATTCTACGTTCAATTCGGGTTTTGACATGAGCGCGGTGCGCGCCGCGACGGCGCTAAGCTGCTTGATTGCTGTTGTTTACAACGCAAATCGTCTGCTTTTAGAGCCTGTCTCCAGCGCTGCTGACTTTACCCGCCTGAGCAAGCTAACTTGTTTGGAAGCATGGACTCCATCAAGGCATTCCTCGAGGCGAACCACGTGATCATGGACGTCTGCGTCGTGACGTGCGTGATGGCCGCTTTGCATCGCAATTACCTGCACAAGGCCGCGACCATCGGCGCGGGCTGCTTCGCGTTATCCAAGATCTGCGCGCCCACCGCGACCATGTACGCCTTATTCGCGCTCGTCGCCTACTTCGTGCCGCCCTTCTTTTCGCCCGTGTTCAAGAAGCAGCCCGAGACGGGCGCGGTGTTCGTGACGGGCGCCGACAGCGGCATGGGCGAGGCGACGGTGTTGCACCTCTGCCGGGCCTCGGGCTACGAGCGCGTCTACGCGGGCTGCTTCGCGCCGGAGTCCGAGGCGAAGCTGCGGAAGCAGCTCAGTACTCAGCAGGCCGTGAAGCTCAGGGCCGTCCCCCTGAACGTCTGCGACGACGCCTCCGTGGCGAACGCGGCCAAGGAGGTGGAGAAGGATTTAAGGGGTCCGGGTAAGGCGGCGAAGGGTCTCATCGCGGTCGTACAGTGCGCGGGCATGGGTTATAACGGGCCCGGAGAGTTTATTCCCATCGACATCTACAAGAAGCAGATGGACGTGAACTTCTTTGGCTACGTGCGCGTGGCGCAGGCGCTCATGCCGCTCGTGCGGTTGGGCTGCAAAGTGACCAAAAGACGTGGCCGCATGATTTTTACCGGTACTGGTGGTGGTGTGCTCACGCCCGTACCACCTTTATTGACGGCGTACATGGCCTCGAAGTTCGCCGTCGAGGCGTTCGTGCGCAGCTTCCGGGTGGAGATGCAGCTGACGGAGAAGCCCATCGACGCGTGCATTATCTCGCCGGGCTTCGTCAAGCCGACGATGTTGGTCGAGAACGGCCTCCGGCTCAACGAGGCCATGTGGGCTCAGTGCCAGACGCGGCTGGGCACGTCGCAGGCGCGGGACGAATACGGGCCTCTCCTCGACCGCTTCATTGAATACTCGCTCAACGAAAAGGGCACTCACGTCTCGGAAGTGGCGAAGCGCATCAAGCTCGCGCTCGCCGCGGGCCGGCCCTTACATGGGTACAAGGTGGGCCCCGACTCGCGCGCGACGCCCGTCACCGGGCTGCTGCCCGTGCCTGTGGCCGACGCGGTCATGAAGTTCGCGGTCTTCGGCCGGCAGGGGGCGTTTTGAGGGGGTATCTACCGGTCTGTTTTTGCGGCCCTAATACTTTTTTAGAGCCATAAAACCCGTCATAACTTTTTGCATTGCAATCAGCGTTCACGACGAGGCAGCGTCAGAGGTCGAGGGTTGACACACAAACGAAGCAACTGATGCGCGTGAGCCGCCGGGCAGCCTCCGTTGGCGATGAGGCAGCCATAATGAATCTCTTTTGATTGCTGCCAGTGCGCAACAGCTGGGGCATTGCTGTCGAGTGCGCGACACAACCATAATGAACCTCTTTTAAGCGGGGGCATTACTGCCGAGTGCGCGACACAACTATGATGCTGCGCACAGTCATAGCGTTCGCCGCGGCGACACATGCGTACGTCGTCTGCCTGCCCTACGTCAGCTGCTTCGAGGTGCGTAACCGGACGCTGGTCCTGCAGCTCGAGGCCTACTGGTGCCCGCCGGGCGGCGGCGACTTTGACTGGGAGGAGGGGCGTGCGCAGGACGCGCACGGCTGCGTGTTCCGCGGGCTCGAGCTCGTGGCGCGGATTGGCGCGTTCGCCGGGGACGTGCGGAAGGCCGTGGAGGCGGGCGTGTTGGCGCTGGGCCTGCCCGAACCAGAGATTATTCAAGACACGATCTTGCAAGCACGGAACGCTACCTGCCAGGCCATTCTGAGCCTCACGTTGGCAGCTCGGCAAGACCTCGGCGCGACGTTTGCGCGAGGCTGCGACGGCGAGACGGTCGCGCTCATGGCCGACAGGGAAGACTGGGAGGCCGAGTGGACTAAAGATGGTGAAGAGAAGGCCTGGGAGACGTCCGCTTCCGTGGAACGGCGCGCCCCCTCCGAGGCGGCCTCTGATATTGTGGCGGCGTTAGGGGAGGCGCCGCCGAAGTTCTGGCTCGCGGACGTAAGCTGGCGGAGCCCGCACGTCGCAAAGCGCTGGCGCGGGTGCTCATCCCGATGGTCGCACGCCATGTATGAAGCCTTGGCCACCCACCCGGCGCGCGTCTTGAAAATCGATGAAGCGGATATCGTGTTCCTCGACGTGGAAATGGCCCAGGAGCGGAACTGGCCCGCGATGCACGCGGGCCCGCGGGCGTCGAACATGCTCCGGTGGCGCGGCTGCCTCCCCGGCGCCGACGGCGACACCTACGGCTGGTTCCCCGACAAGTGGCCGCCGCGCGACCACGGCTACGCGTGGTTGTTGGAGAAACTCGACGAGCGGGGGTTGCAGAGCCACGCGAAGCTCGTGGTCTTCGACATGCGCGGCGACCCGCGGCCGTCGGCCGTCGAGCGCGTCGTTATCGCCGGGGCCGCGCTCGCGGACGGCTACCGCGGGGTGGCGCTCCCTACGCCGCGGTTTCCCGGGCAGCGATACGCGCCGGCCGCGGCCTGCGCCGGCACGGGCGTCGTTGCTTTTCGTGGGCGTGATACGCATATCGTGCGGCCATTTCTGAGCGCTCACAAGACAACGCGACAAACTGTTGTTACGGTCTGCCGCGACCAATACGACGTGAGCGAGTTTCAGCCGAAGACCTGTGACAATGCGGACGACGGCGTCGCGTGCTGTGTGCCGCCGGACGGCTTTGATGCGTACTCGGCTCTGCTCCGGAACGCGACGTTCGGCCTCGTGCCGCGGGGCCACTCGCGCTTCTCGTACCGGTTCCTAGAAATCTTGGACCACGGCGCTGTACCTGTGATTATTTCGGACGGCTGGCGGCTGCCCTTCGACGATATTATTGATTGGGCGGGCGCCGCGTTCCGCGCTTTTGAAGGGGACGCCCCGCACATTGTCGAGGCGCTGCGGTCCGCCGTGCCCGGCACGTTGGCCTGTGATATGGCGAAGCGCGGCGCGGAAATCGCGCCCCTGCTGGGTAGCTTCGAGACGGTCCTGGAGCTTTTATTGCGCTCGCTGAACCGACACCTCGCGTACCGCATTTACGAAAAGGGCGGCCACGTCCTCGTCGATGCGACGCCCCGATTAATTTAATTATGTTTTACTACGTAGTTTAGTCGTCTACTATCGGCGGCGCGCCGGGCGAGGCGGGCTCTTCGGGGGCTTCCTCGAAATCCGCAAAGTCCTCCTCCTCGAGGTCGTCGTCCTCGGCGCCGTCCTCGGCCTCGCTGCCCTCCCCGCCGCTGCCGCTCTCCTCCTCGCCGCTCGCCTCGTCGCCGGAGCTCTCCTCCTCGGACCCCTCCTCGCCAGACGATTCCTCGGAAGACGACGCCTCCTCGGCCTGGCGAGCGAGTAGGGCGATCTCGGCCAATTTGGCCGACCGCCGGTCCAGCTTGCGCTCGGCCGTCGCGGCCATGCGCTCCTGCACCTTGGCCCACTTGGCCTTGGCCTCGCGCGCTAATGCAGCCGTGCCCGTCCTCGCCTTCCGCAGGGCCTCCTCCTCGGCCTTTCGTTTCGCCGCCACCTGTTTCGCGACCTCGGGGTTTCCCGCGTTTTCCAAATCCTTCATGGCTTGCCTAGCTTTGGCCTTTTCCTTGATGGTCGCGAAGTCCTCGTCTTCATAAATCTTCTCGAAGTCGTCCGAGTAGCTCAACCACTTCACGAGCTTATTCCTCTCTTTGTCTCGAAACACTCGTTCCTTCTCCATGGAGCGCGCGCGCATCATGTTCGACGTCAGGTCGGGGTCATCTCTAAATTTCACCGGGAGCTCAAAAGCTCCCTTCGTGACGTCCTGGCGCATCTCCTCTATCTCGTCGAGCATCTCCAGACCCACGCGCCGCGTGTGGAGAAACTCGGCCATCAACGGGTTCGCCCTATTCTGTCGCACCACGGTAGTGCACATGGACATGCTCCTCTGGCTTATGATACGTTCAATAATCCACTTCTTCTTCTTGCGCACTCGGTGCAACTCGTTCTCCTGGTCGTGGTTGCGCTCGTGGACCATCGGGGGTTCTTGTCTTGTCTCGTCGTAGTCCAACAACAGTCGTCTTAGGGGCACAAAGGTCGACGACTCCTGGCCCGCCTGCGTGGTCGTAGGAGTCGCGCATGCGTCGAGCGCACCACGCCATCGCCGCGACACACACGCTGAAGGAGGACACCGCGCTTCACCTCGTCGATGGCCGCGACGCCGCCCTGCACCTTCCGGCGTGCTGCGATGAGGTCCCAGAAGGCCTCGCCCCCGAACTTGGCGCGCATGCGCTGCCGCAGCTGGTAGCCCGGCCCCAGGAAGGCTGGTCTACAAGACGTGAACTCCTGGAAGTCTTCTTTGGAAATGGCCTCTTCGGATGAGTCGGCGATGACCGTCACCAGGTCCTGCAGCAACAAGGCACTTCTTTCCGTCCCGGCGAAGGCCTCCGTCGTGATGTCCACCACTAATTCCAGGGCTTCCTCCCGATCGAGGTAGCCGGACTCGTCCGCGTCGTACAGCTCGAACACAAAGTCGCGGAACTCGTCCGCGTCCAGCGTGCAGATGTTCCAGACACTTACTACATAAGCCTCGAAGTCGCAGGATCCGGAAATGTGCCAGCCGCGCATGTACTCGAGCCTGCGTGAGTCAGGTTATCACCACGCCATCGCGCAGACTTCCACGCCGACGCCAACATGCAGAACACCCGGTTCGCGAAGTCCGAGTGCTTCAGATCCAAAAACTCCATGAGCTCGCCCACGGCCAACGTGTTGGAGCTGTCCGCGTCGGCCGTGCGGAAGAGGGAGTACAGCACGTCCACCTCGCAGGGGGCCAGGTACAGGTACTTGAAGATGCGCTCGGACGAGGGCGACCACCGCTGCTTGCTGAGCTTGAAGGCCCGGGCGGACAGACATCTCGCTTGGTTGGGCGGGTTGAGCAGGATGAAGGCGCCGTGCTTCTGGCACTTCTTGTACCACCGGTTCACGGCGTTATCCGCCGCGCGCGCCTTCCACGCCTGCCACTTCATTCTTAATTCCTCGAATTTCTCCGCCAGCGTGGGTTCCGCGGCGGGCGCCGGGCCCGGCGCGGGCGCGCATGCTTCACTGAAGCACGCCGGCGCCTCGGCCTCCGGCACCGCCGGCGCGGGCGCTTCGGCCTCGTACGTCGCGAGCCTCAATTCATCGCGAGCCTCGTCCGTCGCGATCGCGAGCGCCGCGTCGTCGTCGGTTGCGATCGCGAGCGCCGCGTCCTCGTCCGTCACGATCGCGAGCGCCGCGTCCTCGTCCGTCGCGATCGCGAGCGCCGCGTCGTCGTCGGTTGCGATCGCGAGCGTCGTGTCGTCGATCGGCGCAACCTTGGCCATCGTTACGGGAGGCTGTCCTGTCTATGAGAAGTGAGCAGCAGAGGCTGTCCTGTCTAAGAGAAGTGAGCAGCAGCCTTTTCGACCGACTAGTGTGCTGCCCGCGTCCTCCTCATGAGGCTGTTCGCGGCGCTCATCGGTGTGGCTGTGGGCAGCCAGTTTGCCCAGCTAGCGCTGTACAAGGAGCGCCGTTTGCGCGAAACCCGAATTAACAATTCCCATTTTCTCACCCCAGCTTTCCCACACCGATGTTTCTTAGCGCATCGTGCGCGTACGCTCTAGACCTTAACCTCGGACTCGTCTGGATACGATTGCACGGGTTTTAAAAATCACGCGTGGTTATGCGGGCCATAGGTGGCATTACGCGTCCGCTGCACAGTGCTGCACCAGCGCTTTACATCTCAGGACAACTGATAACTCAAGCTGCAGCTATATCACTCACACATTGGAGCAGGCAGCAGGGTGACAGTGCAGCAGTCGAGCAGAGGCGTGGTGCAGCCGAACACAGGCAGCAGGGTGACTGCGCAGCAGTCGAGCAGAGTTGTGGTGCAGCCGAGCAACACACGAGCGGTCATTACGACCGACTCACACCATGTCGGCCTGGACCGGCTTCGGCGACTACGTCGAACAGCTCGGCGCGCCGATGAGCGGGCAGGGCGACGCGGCGAGCTTCGAGGCCATGCTCGAGCGGGCGCTCGCGGCCGAGGCGGCGCCGCCGCCCGCGACCTACGAGACCACGGTCTGCATAATTGGGGGCGGCGTCGGCGGCCTCGCGACGGCCGCGGCGTTAAGCGACGCCGGCGTCGCCTCCTTGGTCTTCGAGCGGGACAAGGCGCTGGGCGCGCGGCGCGCGGGCTACGGCATGACGCTCTCCAACGACGCGAAGGGCCCCCTGGCCCAGCTCCAGATCCTTGACAAATGCCGCGAAATGGACTGCGTGTCGACGGCGCACTGGGTCTTCGCCGGGGACGGCTCAATTCGGGGCTACTACGGCCGCGGGTTGTCGGCCGACGCCGTGGACGGTGCCGGGCGGTCCGGGAGTCTGCGGGTGCGTCGGCAGCAGCTGCGCGAGGTTTTGTGCGCGCGCGTCGCGCCGGACAGCATCCACTGGGGCCACGTTTTGCAGAGTATAGACGAGGCGGAGGATCACGTCCTGGCGACGTTTGCGGACGACACAACATGTAAATGCGACATCTTGGTCGGCTGCGACGGCGTGCGCTCCCGCGTGCGCGAGCTGCGCGAGGCCAAGTTGAGGCCAGCGTTACGGCGGCCGCTCGCAAACGTCGGTGTCGGCGTCGTCGTCGGGCTCTCGACGTTCCGCCACGAGCTGGTAGAAAAGCGGGGGTTTTACGTATTGGACGGCGGCGCGCGCCTCTTCACCATGCCCTTTAGCGAAAAAATGACCATGTGGCAGCTGTCCTTCGGTAGTGGCGAGGTTGATTTGCAAGCGCCGGATATCGTAGGGCAGTGCGACGCTTATGTCACGAAGTGGGCGAACGTCGGCGGCGTCGCCGCAAAACTCGTGCGCGCGACGCGTGCCGACGACGTCTGGGCGGCGCCCTTCCGCGACCGCGGCGCGATGGCCGTGGAGGCCGCGTCGCGGAGCCGGGTCACGGTTCTGGGGGACGCGTGCCACCCCATGACCTGCTTCAAGGGCCAGGGGGCGAACCAGGCCCTGGCCGACGCCGCCCTGCTCGCGCGGCGCCTCGCGGAGCGCGGCGACGTGCCAAAAACCCTGCGGCGCTTCGAGCGGGAGATGGTCCAGCGCGCCGGGCCCCGCGCGGCGGCGAGCCACCAGGCTGCCGTACTCTTGCACTCGCCGGCGGCGTTGACGGCGGACCTGCCCTCCTTCGCGCGCGTCGGGGAGGACCCGGCGTCGGTCTGTGAAAAGCTCTCGCGCGCGGGCGTCACGGCGGCGACGCCGGATCTGGAGGCCGCCGTGCATTCGGTTATTTATGAATAAAGCTTAGTTTGTTACTTTCTTATGGAGTAACAACTGCCGCTCCAGGCGGCGCGCTCGAAGACCGGCGGCCGCGTCGTCGCCGGCAGGCTCTTCCGCCAGCGCCGCGCGAGGAACGAGCCCATGACCGAGTGGATTGTGGCCGAGATGGCCCCGGGCAGCTTCGCGGCCGGCGGCAGGCCCGCGGCGCCGGCCAGCACCACGGCTAAGGCGGAGTTCTGCATGCCCGTCTCGATGGACACGGTCCGCCGCGCGGCCTCGTCCAGGCCCGCGGCCTTCGCAAATGCGTAGCCGAGCCCGAAGCCGAGCCCGTGCAGGCACACGAGCGCGCCCAGGACGCGGCCGGCGCCGGCGGCCGACGTGGCGGCGGTCTTCGCGACCACCGAGCCGCAGATCCAGGCGACGAGGAGCGCCGCGGTCGGCGCGAGGAGCGGCTGCGCCTTGTCGCACTTTTTCGGGAAGGCACTCCGGAGGACCAGTCCTAGAGCGACGGGTGCGAGCACGACCTGCATCGTCGACGCCGCCAGCGCGGCGCGGTTCATTTCGGCCTTGGCCCCCGCGCAGAGCGAGGCCAGCAACGGTGTCAAAAAGCACGCGGCCATGGTGGAGCAGGTGGTCATCGTGATGGACAAAGGCACGTCCGCGCGCGCGAGCAGCGCCACCACATTCGATGCGACCCCACCGGGACAGCACCCGACCAGACACACGCCCGCCGCCTGTGCGGGCGGCAGGCCCCACAGCGTCGAGGCCAGGACGGCCGATGCCGGCATCACGCAGAACTGCGCGAGGAAGCCCACCGCCACGGGCTTGGGCCGCGTCGCGATGCGCCGGAAGTCGCTCGTTTCGAGCGTGGTGCCCATCGCGAGCATCGTCACCGCCAGCGCGGCGGTCACCTGGGCGCCGTCCAATCGTAAGAGCGTCGGGCCCAGAGGCGTGGCGCCGACGAGGGCGGCGCCCGCGACGAGGGCCGGGAAGGAGTCCGTGATCCGCTTGCCGAGGCCCATTGTGATTGGTGCCATGGATGCTCTCAGCGGTGCTGTGCGCAGCGGTGCTGTGCGCAGCGGCGGCGTCCGCAGAGCGGCAGCCAAGGTGATGCAGAGGGAGAGGCGAAGCATCGCGCTCATGACTGATGGCGTCCAGGCACCAGAGCGGCGGAGCGCGTGCAATTAAGGTAGCTGCTTTGTGCGGGTTTTACTTGACGGGTTTCGCGTCGAAGAATTCAGACGTGATATCGCAAAGCTCGCGCCAACCAGACACGCGGCGGGCTCAGAACCTACATCCGATATATCGTCGAAACGACGAGCCACCGCACGGCTCGTCGCGCTACCGCCTACACTTTTACACGACCTCAAATGCTTGTCGCTGCGTTGGCTCTTGCGGGCACCGCGCGCGCCCTTTTGCCCATCCCGGTCCCCAAGAGCGGGACCATTAGCACGCAGTGGGGCCCGACGACCGCCGAGTTTAATGGGAACGGCTGCCGCGCCTTTGCGGTCGAGTTCGAGGGCGGCAAGAAGCAAGAGATGGTCTGACCAGTGCTACTCATCATTGCGTCGACCCTCACGCCATCGACGCTTGCGCCGGACTCACCAGTTGATCGCACGCAGGTCGTGACCGTCGAGGACTCGAACGACGCGCTCAACTACGTCGCGGTCGGCATCTGCCGATACAACAACTTCGAGGTCGCCGGCAACCCTGCGGTTCTCGAGGGCTGCCCGGCCCAGTACAGCGGCTACCGACAACCCTTCTCCGCAGGCGCGCTCCTCGCGCCCGAGGCCACGTGCTGGGGGGAAAATTACGCCTTTGTGGACACGGCGGGCTACTACATCGACGAGAATAGTGGCACGGCGGCCTGCAACCGATGGACTCAGCCGATCAAGATGATGGGCGCCGGCGCGTTCTAAGGTGCCGTGAAATTTGATTTCCGCACAGGCGCGGACAGCCAGGCTAAGTCGAAGCTCAAGATCGAGGTCCTCGCGTCCGACTCGGACGGCTGCAAGACGCAGGACGGCACGTACTACGTTTATATGTACGCGAAGCGGGACACGACCGTGACGGTGACGATCGACCAGGTGGATACGGGCAGCAAGTGCAAAAACAGCAAGGCGAACGAACGGGCCGCGCGATCCAGTGCGCAGAAAGTGACCGCGCTCCGACCGACTCGAGACTCGCTCACTGATCATTGATTGATTCGCACAGGGCGCGATCCTCTTCGGCATTCTCGTGAGCTTATGCCTCTGCTGTGACCCGTACCGTTAACGGTACGGGTCACACAGGTCCTAGTAGGTTTTGCGCCACTAGCCCCTAGTGTGTTTTGCGCCGCTCGCCAGAACGCTGTTCTTCGCCGCTCGCCTCTTCGCCACACCTAA
>Ga0302122_10001497_pt1 | contig 14809 bp, 24 predicted proteins | sample CB21_SCM_MG_FD_203115 | JGI IMG/M metagenome (GOLD analysis project Ga0302122, IMG submission 203115) | Marine microbial communities from Western Arctic Ocean, Canada - CB21_SCM | ecosystem: Environmental > Aquatic > Marine > Oceanic | place: Canada: Western Arctic Ocean | collected 2017-09-28
TATTTAAAGGCGTTCCGTTAAAAAAAATGCCCGTACCAGAAGACGAAGAAACAAATCCGTTAATGCAACGAAGTCGGAGAAATGTAACCACAGGCCTAAAATTTTTGGGCCCCCTGACACCCAAAGAAAAAGTCATTGAAAAAATAAGGAGGATACATTTTACACCCGACGAAGATAAGCAAGTGGCAGTTGACAAATTTTGGAGCGCCATGCTTACGGACTTGGAAGCGTATGAACACCAACTGGAAGATACGAAACCTTTTGAAAACACGTGCTACAAATATTGTACGCCAGGGTGTGTCAAAAAATGGGACAACACCTACTGGGAATTTAAAATCGCTGGCTTCCGAAAACGAACGTACGTTTCAGAGTACAAATATCCCGTCAAGCTTTTTTCTGTTCTACTGGTCTTCATTGCGGGTGTGTTTAAGCTCTTGAGAGCCAACCAAGATGGTAAGGCATCCTTTTACGGGAACCTGATTAACGTCGTCACAAATATCATTGTCATTGTTATTTTTTGGTTTGACGGCGAACGTGTCATGTTACTGCCCAAGTTCGGGGCCATCATTGTGTCAGTGGCCATTCTTTACGGAATTATGAAACACGCGGCAGACGAAGGCGTCGGATTATAGTATATAAGATAATATTAAAAAATAAAATGCTATCTATTATTGTTCCCTATCGAGCGAGTCACCAGCCAGAACGTTTGTTGCACATGTTAAATTTTATTCAGACAATGATTCACCATCTCCCCTCCGCGTATATTTATATCGTTGAACAGACAGACGACAGGCCCTTTAACAGGGGGGCTCTCTTAAACATAGGCGTCCATGTCGCTGGCATGGACGCCGAGGATGTCATTTGCTTTCACGACGTTGACTTATTACCATGTGCCGATATCGTCGCTGAATACCTCATTCCATTGCCAGACAAAACGGTTCGACACATAGGGAGAGCGTGGAAACGCTACGATTCAGATACGTACCTTGGTGGTATTTTACTGATGCGTCAATGCGATTTTATCGACGTAAACGGTTACCCGAACGATTTTTTTGGCTGGGGCGGCGAAGACGACGAACTTCGAGACCGCATTCAACACGCCGGCCTGAACGTAGAAAGAAATGTCTACGGAACAATTATCGACCAAGAAAACCTGACACTGGAACAAAAATTGTCACACCTCAAAAAAACCCACCAAAAATGCGTCGACAAGTGGGAACGGCGCGCGTGGCATCGCCAACACCCAGGACAGCACGGGTTTAAACAAGTCAAATACGAAATTAACAAAGTAAACATCTATTCACCACGTTGTTTACACTACTTTGCGGCATTTTAACCCGATCTATGTTGTAGACATATCAGAGAAGCGGCCAATTAAAATGTTAACGTATTATCTCTTTGTATTGTACTGTATGTTCCAAATTATATGGACATTTATACGAACGTGTTGTCCACTTTATCATTTCAAACTCAGCCGGTAGTATTTAGTGCTCCTACCATAAAGCAATGAAAGTCGTTCACATCTTACTCATGGCAGTTCTAACCTTTTGTTGGATTTGGCTACTACCCCTCCTGTGCATCGGTTTCCTTTTCAGTATTCCAGCCATTGTAGTCAGTCTCCCTATATGCATCACCATTTCTATCACACTTCAATGGTGGCAACACAACAAAATATATGTCGCGCATCCCATTCGACGCTTTATGTCGATGATACCTTGGCACCAGTGGTTCCCGTGCAATCTCATAGAGATTCCTAAAACGTCCGTCGTCGCCGTGCATCCACACGGTCTTTTATGCTGTGGAGCGCTTGCGGGTATACATTTTGTTCCAGGGTCAACGACGGTATTTTGCGTGGCACCCCTGTTGTTTTACATACCCATACTGGGCTGGTTTCTTCGCGTTCTCGGTTGTGTACCGGCCCACTACGACATCATGCTCCAATGTTTGCGGGCCGGCTATTCGGTGGTGGTGGTGCCCGGTGGTGTACCTGAACTAGTGATGGCCGAAGCGCGAAACGACCGACAATGGTTCCGAAGGCACGGATTCATTCGCTTAGCCATTTCAGCTGGTGTACCCATTTACATGGTGTTTGTTAGAGGCGAATGTTCGACATACCGAATGTTTCAGGGGCCGGCGCACGAACAACGTGTTCAGGCGTCATGGAAAACCAATGTACCCATGGTATGTCCTGTCTTTTTGGGGTGGTATGGGACATGGTTGCCTCGAAGAGTGCCTCTTACGCTATGTCTAAAAAAAACAGACGCTCGTTCAGCCGATGAATATTATGAAGAATTGAGTCAGTTGACTAGTGTATAAAAGCCTACCTGTTTTTAAGATGAATCCATCACAGGCGTTGCGTCAACAATTTAAAAAAGATTGCCAAGACCAGTGTATGAGATTTAGGTGGATTGGCAAAGCGGCCTTTTACCAGCACGATAGATGTGTATCCATGTGCGTTCGACAAACCATCGAAAGAGAACGACCACACGTATTTAAAGAAAGACGAAAAGGCAATGGCGAAAAGGAAGTTGGTTCGTAGAGACAAGGCGCTTCAATTTTTGTGCGGTTTACACCAAGGATATTATTATCCCAATCTAGAGCGTCATCTAACAAAGATTGCGATGGACAAACCCGCCGGCGCCGTGCACCGACCTGTCGAACAAGATACCATCAATATGACAGCGGAGTACGCCTCCATTGCGGGCATGTGCCCAGCGCTTAGAAATTGTTGACGTAACATCGAACACGAATGGGCGGTGTCCAAACAAAAAACACATGTACAGTTAAGCGATTTTTTAAAAATATTAATTAGTTAATGCTTTAATACGTTTTAGTAAAAAACCATTTTCAGTTTCTAATTGTTTTACTTTGGCTTCGGTCGCTGCCTTTTGAGCCAACAACAATTCAATCTGTTCTTGTTCTCTGCGAACGATGTCGCGCGCGTGCATCTTGGTTTCGCTCTCTTTGAGCTTCTCGAGGGTGTACGTTCTCAAGGACATTTTTCGTTGTCAGACCGCTTAAATAGCCGCCTACTCTGAACTGAATACGTGCCACATATTCTACTTTGTAATCAAATACCCTTTCTTTAGACCAGGCTCTCATGGAGCCCCACGTGATCGTCAATATCCTCTTGGACTACGTGGGCTCGCTCAACGCATGGTCAACTACGCGCGCGCTGTGTTGCACAACGCGCGCGATTGTCATGCAAAAAAGCCTCAATCGAGACGTCTGTAGTGCGCGGTCGTTTATCCCCGCTCACGTATGCATGTCCTGTTCTGTGAAGGTTGAAAACCCACGGTGGATAGTGTTTAAATGTTTGCCCTTAGCTATGCGACGCTACATCGTGACCTGTCACCACTGGCGGTGTCAGACGGCCTCTCTGTTTTCGATGATAGACGAATTGGCTACCGACAACATCTTTATTCTCAAGGCGCCCTTTCAATCGGATATGTCTATCGATATACCGCGTTCGGACGGCTCGACGACACTGGGAAGGTGTATCACGCACGGTCTGATGAATATCCGTGGCGAATACTGTGTCATGACCAACTGGTCAACGGTCGACGACAATTACTCGAAAAATGTGGCTTGGTCGCACTATTTCCAGGAACCACCCCAGTTTATATTTAAAGACCTGTCCGACCAGTAACTATGCGCGTAGCCGATATATTTTTGGCCTTTATGTTTGTTTCGCTCTTGTATATAAGCTTCGTTTGGACGAGGATTTCGGGGGCGTTGTACGAACCATTACATACATTATAACTAGCGAAGCGGCCAATGTATGTTCAATTGGCCGCTTCGCTAGATATTCAATGTATGTTCACGCTATTTAGCATATGTTCCCCCAGCTTTTTGTAAAATTTTCGTGCTTGCACATTTCGCGAATGATTCTTAAGGAGTCTTTCGCCTGTGGCATGATTTCTTGGATATCGACCAGCGTTTCGGAGCTCTGTGCGACGAGTTCCGTAATCTGCTGACCAATGGTTATTGACCAGACAGAAAGAGTCACGAGAATGATAAACATGATGACAGTGGACGCGGCCGTGGCATAGAACATCGACCAGCTAATCGGATTCCGCTTAAAGGAGCGACTTTCTTGCAGAGTTTCTAGCAGAGAATTATTTTCGACTTCCATTATGTCAGTGCGACCGATTTAAATAGTGGACTCACGCTGGCACCAGCTGGGCGTTTTCACTTTTTGGCCAGCGAGAACACACTCCATAAAGTGCTTCCATGTGACGAGATACAGCCTGTCGTCGTGGGATCGCGCCTTTGTCAAGCACATGTACAAGTTTTTGACACAATGTTGTACGTGGTTGCCGCCTTTAAGCTTTTCCACGACAAAGACCAGACGATATTGCTTGAAGATGCGACGGTCAAACTTGCCCACAGCGGGCAGACCCCATGTCAAAAACTCGCCCTCGGCGTAATTGAGCGTTCTGCCGTGCGTTTGGATGGTACGTTCTGTGCGTGGCGTGCACAACACCCAAATGGGGTGATGTTCCCACTGCTTGTAATTTTTAATGTCCTCGACCTTGGCGGATAACATCGACGTCGGGCCACGGGCCTGTTCGCGCCACCTAAACAGTTCTAGAAACTGCGTGAGCTCCGTGTGAATCGTTTGAAAAGTATTTGGTGCTCCCGAAAGCGCTTGGTCTTTGATAAAGTCCGTCGTAAACTTGGAAGTCAATCCGTATATTTCGCGCAAACGATGAATCAATTTTGCGAAAACACGTCTTTGTCGACGTCTGGACTTTTCCAGGCTCTCCACGAGCTCTGAAACACGCCTCTTCTTCTTGGGGGGCTTTTGAACGTCTACTGTAGAGACAGTAGGCCCATCAGAGACTGCGATGGCGCGTTTGCGTATAGTGATATCCATGGGTTGTTTTATTTGGCGCTTCGCGACAAGAAATTTCTTTGTGCAAAAAATAAATACCTCCTCGCGCGTTTGATTTAAACCAAAGAAATTTCTTGTCGCGAAGCGCCAAATCAATTTGTGTCAAAACAATGTCCACTCCACCTCCAGCCAAGCGTCGCCGTAAAATAACAGGCAATGAGAATCACGTCGAAAACGCACTAGAATTCGAACCAGAACGTGTCTCTGAAGCAATCCAGCTACTCAAAAGTGGCCAGGTCGAAGCGATTATCATTAATGCGGGTATTGCCATTAACTGTCCTGGTGACCAAATGGTTCGCTACTGGAATGCCAGAACTGTTCCAGTGCACCGAGTACCAGAGCCTAATAATTGGTCAGATATCGATGCCAAACAGTGCAAAGGATTGCCTGGCATCGCGGGCGGCATGTGGCACACGTACGCCTCCTCCGCACATGATTTTGCCATCGACTCTCAAGTTGTGGACGCCATCTTTACAGAGACTACTGGCACTTCTGACTGGGAAATCCGACCCAACCGCTTTCGCTTTAATCCGGTCAACAAGGACGACGGCTACAAAGCAGCCCATATAGAAGGCCCAAACGTACTCTCTGATGACTCGGGAATCTCTGCCATACTTTGTGTGTCCGCTGGACGAACATTTACCTATTACAAAGGTTCCAATAATGACCCACGCTGCCGAAAAATATTTGAGGACATGGGTGGCAAAACTTCTCTTTTTGTTCAGCCTACACAGGCTCAATTGGCCCCGTGGCAGCGGACAACGATTCAGACGACGAAGCCGGGGCAGATTATCCTGTTTGCGGACTCTGTGGCGCACGAAATCAGTCGTTTGGGCAAGAACTCATTGTCACTTTTCCTATCACCCTACGACCCGGCAAAAACAGTCTCTGAAATTGACTTCTACGCTGGACTCAACAGAAAGCAGGCCATCGATAAGAAAAAGGCTTTAGCTACCGCTCCACCACTTCCCACACGTCTTATGCTACCGGGACAGCGCAGACAACATCCCAAAGAGTACTACGGATTGTCCCGTCGAGACACGGAAATATTCGGCTCCCTCTTTCATTCGACGGGTTCCTACTGGCCTTCGGACAAGCCCACATTCTTTCTGATGCATATGATGGCGTTTAATGCTTTCAAACCGAAGCTGATGCCCTTCTGCTTCGATTCAGCGGGCAAATACAACTACGAGGTGATTACGCCGGAATTGGTGGCGGGTTGTACGGACTTTGACCAGAGCTACTTTGAACAACTACCTTTTGCGGATATTACTCCGGAAGAAGTTGCTATCCTTCGCGCCAAATATACGGGAATTCACGACAGAGCCTGGGCGCTCGTCAAATATTGGACTAAAGACATCAGAGAATGTTCTGACAACGTATGTAAACGTAGAGGATACTTTTAAATATAATAAAACTTGAATATTATTTACAACTTTATCAACACGCGCCCGAAGAGTTGTATGACTATTAGTCGATAGACTTATTGTTCTGGTTCGACTTTTTTTCATCCAGACACTCATATAACACAGTATTGCACATCGATAACTTATGCATGCTGGTGTCCGACTTCTCTAAAATTGTGCGAAGACGTTGGATGTACGGCTCCAAGTTGTTCTGTGTCCTCCGCGTCGCTGGTTTTCTTTTTTTGAGCAGAGGTTCTTGACCTTGTTCAGTATTGACTCTTTTTCCCAAGACAGTTCCCGTCGAACAATTGTCCTCTTTCTCGAGTCGGAGCAAAGTTTCCAAGATCATTTTCAAACCCTTTTGCATTATTTTGACAGCACCATTATGAAGGAATTGAAACATGTATCTATCTGTGCTGTAACGGCGTCGTTTTAGTTTGAACTTTGAACAAAGACCCTCGAATGTTGATTTAGAGACAGTTCCTAATCGTAAATTAGTTGCATCGTGGAAACTTTCAAAATCCTCAGAGTCCTCTTCGTCGCTAGAGTCCTCTTCGTCGCTAGAGTCCTCTTCGTCGCTAGAGTCATCAACGTCCTCTTCGTCACCAGCGTCCTCAACGGCGTCCTCAACGTCGCCCTCTTCGTCGCTAGAGTCCTCAACGTCTTCAGTATCTCCCAAGGCACTGGTGACACCAGCGTCGTCCTCCGTCTCTTCCGATGCATTTGCGTCATTGTCAGTTATTGCCAACAAATACGATACTTCAATAGGGGCAAATAGGGACGCAACATCGTCAATTAGGGTCTTCATGGGCAACGGAGATATGGGCACTCTTCGAGGCAGACTGCGTTCCGACACAATCAAGTCGTCCTTATTTATGTCCCATTCTATCGGTAACGAAGTCGATGCGAACATGATTGTTAAGATGATTGTTAAGATGATTGTTAAGATTTGATTTAAAAATAATATTTTAATTTAAATTCTTAGAAAATGTCCAATATGAGTTGGTTTGCAAAAAATTTATTTTTCTGTGTACAATTACTCCGCAAACGGCGCCAAGTAGATAGTCACGTTATCATCCGTCCATCGAAGAACACCACAGTCCATGAAGATAAGTGTGGAGAAGGCTGATTTTGGTTCTATGTACGCGAACATGCGTTTTGCAATCATTGAATCACATTGAAACGTCTGTGTTCCCTTTGGTTTTTCGCGGGCTTGAATGGCTCCTGCCCATCTGTCTTTAGAATGCTTCATGGTGACGGAACGCTTGGTTTTGTCGATGGTCATCGTAATATTACCTTTGGGCGGCATTGTTTTCCACATCGAGAGCCACTGTGTGCACGGCACGACCGTACAAATGTCCTTGGGATGTTCGGGTATTACGTTGTCGTCCCCTAGTTCTATTTTCGGAAAATGATATTGAAGAGCCGAGCAGCAATTTTGTACGGTCATCGACATTTTGGTGTCGTCGATAGCGAGTGTGACGTGCTGCCAATCGGTTAAAAGTCGCATAAACCCACGCATCGCTTCAGACACTTTAAACGTACACATTCCAACGACTGGCGTTACGCGGTGTTTCATGACGCGCATTCCCGCACCGCCGTGTGGAAAAATAACTACTTTTACTGTGGCACCGTCGATGGTCATGACAGGTGGCAGTTCTTGTTTTTTTCTGCCGCCCCATGCTTGATTGAGCCATTCTATAGGTAACTCTACAGCGACCATGTTGTTTAGTTTAAATCAAATGATGTGAATTCAAATTAACATATGTTCGACCAATTCTAAATTGCGTCTAAAGCATTCTTGTCTTTTATGTTCGATTGTGAAAGGTTATTCCAGTGTCCGTTATATGCGTCACCGTGGATGGAATGATTACACGACCGTTGTACAACGTCTCCGCTCCCACAATGAAACCGAGACGTCTAAGTTGAACAATGGTGAACAGACGTGCCGCCTTGTTCTGTTTAACTTTGTTTGTCCCGACGTTGGCAGCTTTTTTAGCGGCACGTCGCTTCCGTGTAGCCAGTTCTTTCTATTGTATAGCAATAAAATTATTGTTGGGTCTGTATTATTATTTATTTATATTATTGTCGATATTGGTTTGTGTAGAGTTTTTTTAAAAATAAGGAATTCCTTATTGATTGTGGTATACCGTAATGTTATTTTTTTTTATTCTTATTATTACTGCTGTGTTTGTGTGTTTGTATTGTTGTGTTGTTCAATAGTCATCATCAGATTCTTATTCAGTTGATTCATTAATGCTCTCAATTGTGTTTCCATCATTGTCAACGATAGCAATTTCACCCTTACCACCATAGTTGCCACCACCAGCATTGGTAGTGGAAACAGATTCTTGAGTGAGTGGAAAGAGAAGATGGATTCTGGACGATGTGTCACAGGTAGACAACCCATAAAGATAACTGTTCCCACTTTTCACATTCCCATCAACTTTGGTCTGAGCACCTTCCAACTCAATCAGTGCCTTAGGACCACAGGCTATTCCACTCAATCTACACTCTGTGATCACACAATTGATTAATCTTCCTCTTGTGTTCTTCGCCCACACACCAAACTGACCACATTGAGTAAAGGTCATACTGTCACACAACCAAGATAGTCCATTATAGGCAGACAAGCCAGACTCACTCGCTCCATTGATGGTCATATCTTGCATGTCCACTTCCGTTCCCTCCTCTTTTGTTCCTTCAATGCGAAATCCATCGCCGTGAATAGTAGTCTTGTCTCGACCAGCGCCAACAATCTTCATTGCATACTTGATCTCCATACGTCCCCCTGCCTCATGATCCCCCTCTTTAATAAAAAAGATCGTCGGTGCTTTCGTTGGATCAATTTCATACAGTTCATAGCAACGACGAAACAAACTGGCCAGCGAAGGATGGTTTGGATGTGGAAACTGCGTAAATTTACCCTTCAAATCTTTTGGCATTCGCTTCAACGAAGCGTGAAACATATTGCACAAACAACGAAAGTGTGTACGATCAATATGATGGTTTGGATCGTAAAGCGGTAGATCGAGAAGTTCAAAAATTCTTTTCCACCAACGAAAAAGATGCAGCGGTTCTTGCCCATCGCCTGGATGACATTCGACAATCAATCTTGAAGACAGATAGTCTATGCGACGTCTTTGTGGTGGTGGTGCGTTGTCGTTTGTCTTGGTCTTCTGCATATTGCGTGAGTGATTGAACATGTATTAAAATGCAACCTGTTGATTCAATTTTCACAAACACCAGGCTGAAAACCAGGGCAAAAATATATCAAAATTACACCGCTTGGCGTGTCATAGAAAGAACAGACACGTCACACGTCTTACATTTTTTCGCCGAACAGAGATTAGAGTGTCCGTTAGAACATTGTTTGGTACGTAAACGATTCAGAAGTGTGACCGCTTGAGATGGCTTGACAGAACTGTGTGTACGAACAACGGTGGGACGTGGAGTTTGTTTGAAACGGCCCATGTTTTTCCAGTTGTTTTTCAGCTTTTAAAATCCAAACACTATATAAAGAGAAAGACTATTGTAACGATGTTTCATTATATTTTGCCGACAGAACAGAGTGGACAAGATTTTCATCATTTTTTTCCAACGGAACCCAGTGGAATGCGTCCATGTCCAGAATGTAAATCTGAAATAAGTGGTCCTAAATCTTCTGGCAAATGTGGTGATTTACAAAAAAGACCCACGCGCGGCCAACAAAAAGCAAACAGAGAACACCCAGGACTGAATCCCAATTGTGAACATGTTTTCGAGAAGCCGATCCCCAAAAAAGATAAGCGATATGATGAACTACAGAAGCGAAATGACGAACTGCAGAAGCGAAATGAGGAACTACAGAGGCGAAATGAGGCTTTGCAAGCCGAGGTAGATGAACTGGACACATTACAACCATTGTCCGATAGTGACGACACGTTCGATGATATGTTCCCTAAGGCGCCACCATTGAGCGCGTCGTCAGATAGGAGTCTCTCTCTTGACGGTATGTTTGGCTCCGATGATGAACTTTTTGACTTCGACGAGAAAGACGACCAACGACAAGAAAAACAAGAGAATGTACAACTGCGTCAACAATTGGATACTGTCCGTCAAACACTTCAACAATTATTACAGCAAATACCTTAATCTGTTTCTAAATAACACAGACGACAGACTGCCATGTACGTCGATGCTACAGACACAGTTTCTGTTTCGTTTGTAATGCGTTTTGTAAAGGACGCTGGTCTCCCTGGATGTGCGCACCGTTTACACAGTGCACGCTTGTACTCAACATCGTCGGCCAGTGGTACGAGCTCTAATATTTCTCCAAATGGTTGTCGGAGATAATCGCCTGAGAGCCCGGCGACAATGACGTGCTTTTTGTGGGTTTCCACCATGAGCATGACAACTAGCGGCAGGAGGTCTTGCGATAGGATGGGCGACCGGCGGAGGGCCTAAGCGTATTCCGACTCTTCCGAGACATTTCGAGCAAAACTGATGCCCGCACGACAACGCTATCATATCAGACTGCTTCTCCATGCATATGGGACACTCGTTCTCCGACCCGAAAAGCTTGAGCCCACACATAGACGGGTGGGCTTTCTTGCACATGGGACATGGCGGCATGTTTTTTAAACGGAGTTTATTTAAATAAACAGTTTTGATTGCAATCAAAATTAAAAAAATTTAAAAAAAAAATGTTGACCAGCTTTGATTTGATTCAAATCAAATTTGATTGCAATCAAAATTTAAAAAAATGTAAGATAAAAATGTTGACCAGCTTTGATTTGATTCAAATCAAATTTGATTGCAATCAAAATTTAAGATAAAAATGTTGACCAGCTTTGATTCAAATCAAATTTGATTGCAATCAAAATTTAAGATAAAAATGTTGACCAGATTTGATTGCAATCAAAATTTAAAAAAATATAAGATAAAAATGTTGACCAGCTTTGATTTGATTCAAATCAAATTTGATTGCAATCAAAATTTAAAAAAATGTTGACCAGCTTTGATTTGATTGCAATCAAAATTTAAAAAAAAAATGTTGACCAGCTTTGATTTGATGTCGCGAAGCGCCAAATTTGATTGCAATCAAAATTTAAAAAAAAAATGTTGACCAGCTTTGATTTGATGTCGCGAAGCGCCAAATTTGATTGCAATCAAAATTTAAGATAAAAATGTTGACCAGCTTTGATTTGATGTCGCGAAGCGCCAAATTTGATTGCAATCAAAATTTAAAAAAATGTAAGATAATGTTGACCAGATTTGATTCAAATCAAATTTGATTGCAATCAAAATTTAAGATAAAAATGTTGACCAGCTTTGATTTGATGTCGCGAAGCGCCAAATTTGATTGCAATCAAAATTTAAAAAAATGTTGATTACCTAATTACTTTTCAAGTAGATATCTTTAAACTAGGAGCAGCTAGAGATAACGGTAATATTAATATGACTACTTTTACGTCGGTGCCATCAATGGTCATGACGTGCGGAAGTTCTTGTTTCTTTTTGCCACCCCATGCTTCTATCAGCCATTCTATAGGTAACTCTACAGCGACCATGTTGTTTAATTTAAATCAAATGGTGTGAATCAAATGGTGTGAATGGTGTATAAAGCACATATATTTAAATCAAATGTCGAAACGTTTTAGAGAAGGCCCCGTGGCCATTCATGGTAAACGTCAACGTTTGCCGTTCGACACGGTAGCTCCTATGTTCGCACCACGTTTGAAACGCAAGCGCGATGACGTTGACGAGGTTATTAAGCGCTTCCGTGCCTCTGAGAATATCGAACAGACCACCATCGGGAAAAAACGTTCTGCGGAATGTTTTGATGAAGAATTGCAACATCTGGAAAAGCGTATGCGCGCGACTGTTCCGACTGCGGAAGAAGCTATCGCCTTTTTATTGCCACATATAGTGCGCATGCGCAAGCTGTACACAGAATCACAACAAAAAGTGGCCGCACTAACATGTAACAACAACGTTATTCGCAAGACGTGTGCTTACCTGATTCAGGAGAAAAAGAAGTTGGAGAGTGAGGTTGCACTGGCAAATTATAGGTTTGCGATTTCTGGGCCAAAGCCTTTCGCCGTCGAAAGCAGAGCATGATTTCAATCGTCGCGACTACACCAGAGGCCGCCATGAGTGGATAATCGCGCTTTAGAGCTCCATACACTGTCCAACATATACCACCTACGCAACGTAAAATAATAGACCATAATTGTAGGGTTTGTGGGGATTCTGAACACAGTTGGGGTACAGATGCTGCTGTGGAACAGACAGCCGCGAATATTCCTAGTATATCCATGTCAAAAAATCCAATCCCCGATAATATTTCCCAGTATATAGGTATTTAAAATTGATTGAAATGTCACGCAGAGCAGGAGTTGGAAACGACGAATCTGATTCTATGATGGAAGATATCGAATCAGGTAGTAAAATGAAAACAAATACGATGTATGAACTCATGAAGTTACGCGACCTCCAGTCGTTTATTTCTAAAATATATTGGCTGGTTGTCCTCTGTTTTTTTGCAATGGGCTGTATTCTAGCATTGGTCTTGTCCGACGGCACCTTTTCGGACGTCTTTATGGCCGAAAACCTATTGTCATCCATCGGCATTTCTGCATATATTCTGTTGGTGGCGCTCATGGTCATGTGCAACAACCATGGCGAAATGCGCATCATCCTGTTGTTGTCAATTCTATTCTTTACGGGGTGTCTCTCAGGCTTTATGCTGGCATTACATCTCTTAGATATTAATATTACATTACAATCAAATAAAGGTTCATAAAGATTTTATTAATTTACATTCATTTTTCCACCACTCTGTGCCTTCTGTAAAACCTCTTTCTTCAAATATTGCCGCGCCTTGTTTCACAATATACTTGACCGTCGCGCGTTTTGTCGCTCTTTTTTGATTGGACAGTTTACTGTAGTGTATTTTCCCATCGTCATAGAGTCTTGGGACACCCTCTGTGTGATGCTCGTCACTAAAAGAAGTGATATCCACTAACAACAAGTCTAACCACGTTTTAAACATGGCAATAATGTCTTCGTCAGTCGTGGCATCGTATCTATCTGGACGTTTCGCACCACCACGCGGTGATTGTGGTGGCGTTTCTTGTGTGTCCTGCCATACGTACGCCACCGGGCGCCAATGCTCAATAAATTCGTACTGGAATGGTTCCGGGTCGACGGCACGTGAATTAGACCACCAATGTGCGAATGATTGCGGCATTTGACCGTCCAGTAGGACGCGTTTTTCAAAGGCTTTGGGCCATTTGACCCGTATGTACCGGAGCATATGATGGACACCACGTTGGGGCAAATTATCATCGGAAAGCCATTCAAAAGTCTCCTCTTCCGTTAACCAATTCTTTTCCATTTGACAGACGAAAGGATACCTTTATAGTGTTTCAGGATTCTGTTAATGTCGTATATATATTAAGTTATTTTTTCCTAGAAAATGATTATTGTTGCCATTGACCCAGGCATTCGCAACTTGGGATGGTCTGTGTACGACGACACCAAGAATCAATTTATCAGCTTTGGTCGTTACGACCTTCTAAAAGACCAGCCCAAGGCAAAGCACACTAAATATCCGGATTTGGTGCACGATTTCATCGCGGCATCGAAAGATGTGTTTGATTTGGCGGATGCGATTGTCATTGAAATTCAGATGACGGCCAAATTCAAAGTGATACAAACAGCATTTCAATGTTTTTTCTGGGGAAAATCGCACCTTATTTCGCCTCGTTCTGTTCGGTGTCACTTTGAAATTTCCATGGGCAATTATGCCAAAAACAAAAAGGCGTCCGTGACCAAAATCCCAGAACTCGACATCCCTACGAAAAACAAACTGTGGTTTGAACGGTTTGAAACAGCAAAACGCGACGACGTTGCCGACGCTATTTTATTGGGACTTTATTATTCACAAAAGGGCCGACAAAAAGCTGAAAAACAGCGACAAAAAGCTCAAAAGACCAAAAAGAGAAAAAGAAAAGGAGTATAAACTATGTTCATTATATGTTCAGATGTTACAGTACGTAATTGCTTTTTTTTGTTTCTTGTGGTTTATTCGCGTCTGGGTTTGTGTCTTCGGGGCTCCCATTCGCTACTGCAGTCGTGTCATAGTGCTTTTTTTTCAACCGGTAAAGGCAATGTCGACTTGGTTGTATAGTGTTCTTTCTCTGAAACTTTCAACCCTAATTGAACAATTGTAAAAATCGACCAGGTTTTGAATCAGATTTTTGATCCTAAAGCTTTAGATAAATAATAGATTCCAGTTAGAGAGCCGTTACGGGATACAAGAGGAAAAATAAAGTTACATTTTATATCACACACTTTTTGCCTAAAATTTATGGAACCGTTTTTCAAAAATAAATCGTTATGGAAAAACAACATCATCACAAACAAACGGAGGAAAAGGCTTTAGCAACACAACTAAGACAATTGTCTTTAGAAAACAACAATGCTAATGGAAACGAAGCAACACATGGTGACCTCAGCC
>Ga0302122_10001498_pt1 | contig 14809 bp, 29 predicted proteins | sample CB21_SCM_MG_FD_203115 | JGI IMG/M metagenome (GOLD analysis project Ga0302122, IMG submission 203115) | Marine microbial communities from Western Arctic Ocean, Canada - CB21_SCM | ecosystem: Environmental > Aquatic > Marine > Oceanic | place: Canada: Western Arctic Ocean | collected 2017-09-28
AGCCTAAACCAAGTCGCCGGCCAGCCTGACATTCTCTGGCAACACAGCAAGTCACAAACCAAATAGTGCCCGATCGGCGTTGGCTCAGGTTTTGGCTTAGCAGCAGCTAAACCCATCACGACCTTATTGAAGCGAGGTATCGTTTCCAGTCAAAATGAGGTCCTGGGTCAGTCTTTCGCTCCGGTGCTATATCAGAATGTCCAACAACCCGGTCGCTCGTAATTCGAGGGCAGATCGACCCGATAGCCTTGGTCAGTTGGCATAGACTATCGTATTGGTGGTCGGTAAAAATGCACGCATCGCTCCCAATCAGCTCGATACCCACCGAAAAATCGTTGACTTGTTCTCTGCCCTCAAACACCGAGACGCCGGCATGCCATGCACGGACCATGATCGGCACAAACTGGAAGATCTGCCCTTCCCGGCTCACCAGAAAATGAGCTGAAACACGGTTCGTCACCAACTCGTCGTATCCCGGCTGAGATGTTGGATTCAGGCGACCCATAAAAAGGTCGATCACATCAGATGTATCGAACTCACCCGGTGGCAGGCTGACAGCGTGAATCACCAGCAAATCAATCTCAACCCCCGCCGGACGCATATCGCAGTGTGGCGAAAGAAGGACGGTTGCGCCATGTGCGATTCCGCTCCGGCTATCAATTGCATACTCACGATCTTTCATCAGGCGTCTTTATTTAAACTGGCGTTACGCTCAAGGAAGGCACTCAGGAATATATCAGGCTCACCTCAGTAAACGGCGGTTTCAAATGCTGAGCTTGCGCCAGTGCACATTGATCAATATCTAATACTGACTGAGAAACCGCAAGGGCCCGGCCAAACTGAGTTCTTTTGGGGTGAAAGATTGACGTTTTACAAAAACCTACGGTGGAGGCCAACAAAAACCCCGCCAGAAGGCGGGGTTGAAGTCGTTCAGAGTTGAAACTATTCTGCCGAGTCGCTGGGCTCCGGTTGGTCTAACAACTGCACAAATGCCATTGGCGCATTATCGCCAGATCGGATGCCACACTTAAGAATTCGAGTGTAACCTCCGGCGCGTTCCAGAAAACGTGGCCCCAACGTATCGAAAAGTTTACTGACAGCATCACGATCACGCAGTCGTGCATAGGCGAGCCGGCGGTTTGCAACCGTGGGCTTTTTAGCCAGTGTAATCAGCGGCTCTGCAACTCGCCGCAATTCCTTAGCCTTGGGCAAGGTTGTTCGAATCTGCTCGTGGGTGAAAAGTGACACCGCCATGTTCGCAAACATGGCTTTACGATGACTTGCATTACGGCCGAGTTGGCGGCCAGTTTTATGATGACGCATAACCGTCTCTCCGGACTTTAATCAGTGTAGGCCTTCATGTTTATCCCGCTGCAGCGACGCAGGCGGCCAATTCTCAAGTTTAACTCCCAAGGACAGGCCACGCGTTGCCAACACGTCCTTGATTTCTGTCAGGGACTTTTTACCTAAGTTAGGTGTTTTCAACAACTCTACTTCAGTGCGTTGGATGAGGTCGCCGATGTAGTAGATATTCTCCGCCTTAAGACAGTTCGCCGATCGGACCGTCAATTCGAGATCGTCCACAGAGCGCAGCAGCACCGGGTCTATTTTCTCCTCCAGTATCTGGGTATCCGACTGCGCAGATTCCTCGAGGCGCACAAAAACCGAAATCTGCTCGTGCAGGATGGTTGCGGCGCGGCGCACCGCATCCTCGGCGTCAATCGCGCCGTTGGTCTCGATTTCCATGACCAACTTGTCAAGGTCAGTACGTTGTTCGACCCGCGCATTTTCGACGGTGTAGGATACTCGACGGACTGGACTGTAAGACGCGTCTAGGCGCAAAATTCCCACTCCGCGGGTTTCCGTGTTTTCAGGGTCAGATTCCACAACCTGGTAACCCCGACCTGTGCTAACCGTAATCTCCATATTAAGCTCACCTTCAGCCGAAAGATTGGCCAGCAGATGATCTGGATCAACGACTTCGACATCGTGATCGAGTTGGATGTCGCCTGCCGTCACGGCACCCGGGCCCTTTTTCGAGACTCTTAGCACCGCTTCATCGCGGTTATGCATGCGTACCGCGAGATTCTTAAGGTTTAGGAGAATGGCAATAACATCTTCCTGCGCACCCGGAACTGCCGAGTATTCGTGGCTAATTCCGTCTATACGCACTTCTGTTACCGCCGCCCCTGGCATTGAAGACAGCAGAATGCGGCGCAACGCATGTCCGAGCGTATAACCGAACCCTCTCTCCAAGGGTTCTAGGGTCACGCGGGCGCGGGTATCATCAACCGTATCAACGTTGATCACTGTTGGCTTGAGAAATTCTTCTCTGGCTTGGGGCATAAAATGCTTACCTCTGGAATGTTGGGTACGTCAGTTTCAGTAACTGATTTAACTGACCGGCCTATGGTCAGATGGCAAAAAAACAAACAATGGGCTTACTTGGAGTACAACGCGACAACCAATGACTCATCTATCTCCTGCGATAATTCCGCACGGTCGGGCACTGCCTTAAAAACACCCTTGAATCCCTTGGTTTCCACATCAACCCAAGGAACAAAACCCAATTGCTCTGCAATATCAAGGGCTGATTTGATTCGCAGTTGGGTACGGCTTTTCTCCCGGATCGTGAGCTCGTCGCCAGGTTTAACCTGATAGGACGGAATGTTAACCCTGGCTCCATTTACCATGATGGCGTTATGCCCAACCAATTGGCGGGCTTCGGCTCGGGTAATACCAAAACCCATTCGATATACAACACTATCGAGTCGGGATTCCAATAGCTGGAGTAGTTTTTCGCCTGTAGAACCTTGGGCACTTGCAGCCGCAACATAATAACTGTGGAACTGTTTTTCCATCAACCCGTAGATATGTCGCAACTTCTGTTTCTCGCGCAGTTGGGTCCCATACACGGTTATCCGTGGTCGGCGAGCACCTGCTTTAAAGCCTGGTGGGCGATCAAACTTGCACTTAGAGTCCAGCGAACGCACTGGGCTTTTTAGGAATAAATCCGTGCCGGCCCGGCGGGCAAGCTTACAAGTAGGTCCTCTATATCTGGCCATATTAGTATCTCTTTGTCAGACGCGCCGACGCTTGGGTGGGCGACAGCCGTTGTGGGGAACCGGCGTCACATCGGTGATTGAGTTGATCTCGAAACCAAGGTTATTAAGCGCTCGGACCGATGAGTCTCGGCCGGGGCCTGGACCCTTGATTTTGACGTCTAGTTGTTTCATGCCGAATTCCTGCGCGCTACGGCCTGCCGTTTCAGCGGCTACCTGGGCTGCGAAAGGTGTGCTCTTGCGAGAGCCCCTAAAGCCGGCACCGCCCGACGTGGCCCATGCAAGGGCGTTTCCATGTCGGTCGGTAATGGTGATGATTGTGTTATTGAAAGTGGCATGAATATGCGCCACACCCTCTAACACGTTCTTTCGAACTTTCGCCTTGGTGCGTTTCTTAGTTTGTGCCTTGGCCATTAATTAGTTCCTGGTGTTACTTTCGAATCGGCCGTTTCGGGCCTTTGCGCGTGCGTGCGTTGGTTGATGTCCGCTGGCCGCGTACTGGTAGACCGCGGCGGTGCCGCATGCCCCGGTAAGAGCCCATATCCATCAGCCTTTTGATATTCATTGACACTTCCCGGCGCAAATCACCCTCGACAGGGAGGGTGGCAACCTGGGAGCGCAGTCGATCTGCGTCGTCCTCTGAAAGGTCGTGTACCTTGGTGTTCCGGCTAATACCAGCGTTATCGCAGACCTTCTGTGCTGTGATTCGGCCTATTCCATAAACCGACGTCAAAGCGATTGCGACATGCTTGTGGGCTGGTAAATTAATTCCTGCTATACGTGCCACTGTTCTTGCCTCTTAATGTTGATTCTCAAGCGGTTAGATTCCTTGTTTAACCCTGGCGCTGCTTGTGCCTAGGATCTACACAAATAACCCGCACACTGCCGTTCCTGCGAATTATCTTGCAGTTGCGGCACATTTTCTTGACCGATGCGCGTACTTTCATTGACTCTCTCCTAGTATTTCCTAACGCGGCATACCCATGCCGCCTACCAACGAAGATTTCTTCATCAGGCTTTCGTATTGTCTGGACATCAGATAGGACTGGATTTGAGACATCATATCCATCATGACCACGACGATGATCAATAGTGAGGTGCCGCCAAAATAAAAAGGTACGCTCCACTTTACGATCATGAATTCGGGGATTAAACAGACAACGGTGAGGTAGACCGCTCCTGCCAGCGTAAGGCGGGAGACCACCTTATCGATGTAGCCCGCGGTTTGAGCTCCTGGTCGAACTCCGGGCACAAATGCCCCTGACTTTTTCAGGTTGTCTGCGATTTCTTTCGGGTTAAACACCAACGCGGTATAGAAAAAGCAGAAAAATACGATCATGCCAGCATACACAAGAGTATAAATTGGCTGACCGGGTGACAACGTGGTTGAGATATCTCGCAACCAGCCCATGCCTTCGGCCTGGCCAAACCAGCTTCCCAGGCTAGCCGGGAATAAAATGATGCTCGATGCAAAGATGGGAGGAATCACCCCTGCCATATTGAGTTTGAGTGGTAAATGACTGGACTGGCCAGCGAGCATGCGTCGCCCCTGCTGCCGTTTTGCGTAATTGACAGTAATCCGCCGCTGCCCCTTCTCGACAAAAACCACGACCGCGGTCACGCCGATAGCGCCCACGAATAGTGTTAACACACCGAGCGGACTAAACGCACCGGTACGCGCCAGTTCCAAAGTTCCAGCTACCGCGGATGGCAGGCCTGCAACAATGCTCGCAAAAATGATTAGCGAGATTCCATTGCCTATACCGCGTTCAGTAATTTGTTCGCCCAACCACACCAGAAACATCGTCCCAGTCACCAACGCAGCGACCGTGGTGATAGTAAAGCCAATTCCAGGGATTAACACCACAGGTGATCCGCCCGCCTGTTGGCCCTCTATCGCGATAGCGATCCCGAGGCCTTGGAAGGTAGCCAATGCCACAGTGCCGTATCTTGTGTACTGGGTGATTTTCCGTCGACCAGACTCCCCTTCTTTCTTTAACTGTTCAAGGTGGGGGATAACCGACGTCATCATCTGGATAATGATTGATGCCGAAATGTAGGGCATCACACCAAGAGCAAACAGAGACAGGCGTTTCAGGGCGCCGCCGGAAAACATATTAAAAACGTCGATAATCGAGCCACGAGTCTGCTCAAAAAGCGCTGCTACGGCCGTGGGGTCAACACCCGGAATAGGTATATGGGTCCCTAAACGATAGATAACCATCGCGCCCAGCACAAAAACAATACGCTGGCGCAACTCCGTCATTTTTCCAAGACCTGCGAGGGGGGATGCTGCCATGGTGTCAGGCCTCGACCTTTCCTCCAGCCTGCTCTATCGCCTCTCGCGCTCCACGAGTCGTACTTACACCGCGCAGCACCACGGCGCGGTCAATACTGCCTGAAGCGATGACTTTGGCTCGGATCGCATCATGTTTTACAACGCCAGCTGCCTTGAGCGCCGCCAGATCGATGTCGCCAGTCTCAATTTTTTGCAACTCATGTAGCCGAACCTCAGCCACCTTCTTCCGCACCAGCGACCGAAAGCCCCGCTTCGGCAAGCGCCTCTGCAATGGCATCTGTCCGCCTTCGAATCCAACCTTGTGATAGCCGCCAGAACGGGATTTTTGGCCGTTCATGCCGCGCCCCGCTGTCTTTCCCAAGCCGGATCCCGGCCCCCGCCCAACGCGTTTGGCCGGGCGGTGCGAGCCCTCGGCTGGCTTTAATTCGTTCAACCGCATTTCAGCTTTCCTCTACCCGAAGCAGGTGGGATACCTTGTTGATCATTCCCCGAACCATTGGTGAATCTTCCAGTTCTACCGTCTGATGGATGCGCCGCAACCCCAACCCTTGCACACAAGCAAGTTGTCGCGCGCCGCGACCGTACTTACTTTTCACCAGAGTCACCTTGATACGTTTCGCTGACATCTGTCTGTTTCCTATCCTGTAATTTCCTGGATCGACTTACCACGGCGTGACGCGACTTGACGCACATTACGTACCGTACCAAGCCCAGCGATCGTTGCCCTAGCGACATTGACTGGATTAGTGGTTCCAATAATCTTAGCCAGCACATTTTTTACTCCAGCCGCTTCGAATATCGCTCGCATCGTGCCGCCCGCGATAATTCCCGTACCTTCAGATGCGGGGCGCATCACGACACGTGCGGCGCCATGGCGCCCAACTGTCGCGTAATTCAAAGTGCCCTTTCGCAAATTAATTTTTCGCATGTTCCGCCGCGCTTCATCCATCGCTTTTTGGACGGCAACCGGCACTTCCCGCGCCTTTCCACGGCCAATCCCGACTCGACCCTTGCCGTCGCCGACTACGGTCAATGCCGAAAAACCGAAGATCCGCCCGCCTTTAACCACCTTGGCGACTCGACGAACGTTAATTAACTGCTCGATGAAACCGTCACCGTCAGAATTATGCTGGTCTGCTCTATTGGCCATATGACTGTCCAGTGCCTCTCAGTAGTTAAAACTGAAGGCCGGCTTCTCGCGCGGCTTCAGCCAGGGCCTTTACCCTGCCATGATATTTGAATCCCGAGCGATCGAACGCAACTCGCTCCACACCTGCCTCCTTCGCCTTGTCCGCAATGCGCTTACCTACCATGCTCGCTGCGGCAACATTGCCTCCGTTTTTCACCTCAACTTTTACTTGGGCTTCCAGCGATGATGCGCTCGCCAGAACTTTACCGCCCGAGGGGTCGATAATCTGCACGTATATATGTCGTGGCGTCCGGAAAACACACATCCGGTTTTCGCGGTCGCGGGCAATCCTTGCTCGCGTTTTTACGCTTCTGCGACGTCGGGCGGTCTTTTTTTCGCTCATTTTAATAAACTCTGTGCTTGGCGCAATTACTTCTTCTTCGCCTGCTTGCGAACTACATGCTCGCCAACGTAACGAATGCCTTTACCCTTGTAAGGCTCGGGTGGACGAAAAGCTCGAATCTCAGCCGCTGCCTGCCCAACCTGTTGTTTATCGGCGCCAGTAACTACGATCTGAGTCTGGACCGGTGTTTCCACAGAAACGCCATCTGGCAGGTTATAAACCACCGGATGAGAGAATCCCAGGCTGAGATTTAACTTGGAGCCCTGGGCTTGCGCACGATAGCCGACACCAATAATCTCCAGCTTTTTTTCAAATCCAGTGCTGACGCCAGTAATCATGTTGTTGATCAGCGATCGAAAGGTTCCGGCCAGCGGCCGTGCTGCGTCATTCGCGGCGCTGACCCGTAAGACGTCATCGGACTGCTTCACGCCCACGGTAGGGTGCAGTTCCAGGGCAAGCTGACCCTTTGGGCCCTTAACGCTCACTGCCGCCCCTTCGAGCTTGACTTCAATACCGCTCGGAACATTAATCGGGCTATTGGCTATACGGGACATTGCGAATACTCCAAAACTCAGAATTCAGATTAAAAAACTTTGCAGACCACTTCGCCGCCAATTCCGGCGGACCGCGCCTGGCGACCCGTCATCAATCCCCTGGATGTTGAAACCATAACGATTCCCAGTCCACCCCGGACCTGGGGCATATCCGATGCATTGCAATAGACCCTGCAGCCTGGCCGGCTGATGCGCTGAATCTCTTCAATTGCACCTTCTCCAGCGGCATAACGCAACCCGATGGTCATATTTTTGATAGCCCCTTCCCCATCGACGGTCACCTTGTCGATATAGCCTTCTTCCTTCAAAACCTTGGCGATGGCCTGCTTCATGCGTGAGCAGGGCATCGTTACACTCTTTTTCCTTGCCGACAGTCCGTTACGGATCCGGGTCAACATATCGGCAATAGGGTCAGACATACTCATAATTTATTCCTTGTGTGCTACCAACTGGCCTTGGTTACGCCGGGGGCCTCACCACGCATGACTACTTCGCGTAGAGCATTTCGGGCCAAGCCAAAACGTCGGTAATAGCCCCGCGGGCGGCCGGTTAGGGCGCAGCGGTTTCGCTGTCTCGTACGGGCCGAGTCCCGCGGCAGTTTCTGCAAATCCAGCATTGCCTGCCATCGATCGTCAAAAGAGAAAGATTCGTCTGTCACCTGATTTTTCAGTTGCTCACGTTGAGTGCGAAATTGGGCGTACAAATTTCGGCGTTTAACCTCTCGGGCAATCATTGATTTTTTAGCCATAAACAGAATCCTATTTGCGAAGCGGAAAATTAAATCCGCGCAGTAACGCCTCACCCTCTTCGTTGGTGCGGGCCGTTGTGGTTATGCTGATATCCATCCCTCTGATTGCGTCTACTTTGTCGTAATCAATTTCGGGGAAAACAATTTGTTCTTTAAGACCGACGCTGAAGTTACCTCGTCCGTCAAAGGCCCGCGGGGAGACCCCTCGAAAGTCACGGACGCGAGGAAAGGCAACAGAGATCAATCTATCGAGAAATTCATACATTTGCCTGCGCCGTAATGTGACTTTGCAGCCAATAGGCCAGCCCTCGCGAATCTTAAACGCAGCGACTGACTTTCGAGCCTTGGTTACGACAGGTTTCTGTCCGGCAATTCGCGTCATCTCGTCTACCGCGGCTTGCATTACCTTTTTGTCAGTGACGGCCTCGCCTACACCCATATTAAGAGTAATCTTGGTTATCCGGGGAACCTGCATGACACTGGAATATTCAAACTTCTCCATCAATGCTGGAACCACAGTCTTCTGATAATGTTCGTGAAGTCTTGCCATCTTTACTTGCCTGTCTAACGTCAAGTGACGTCGACCACCTCGCTGTCAGATTTGAATATTCGAACCCGCCGACCGTCTTCAAGGTGTTTTATACCAACACGGTCAGCCTTTTTAGAATTCGGGTTATACATACCAAGATTGGAAATACGGATCGGTGATTCTCTTTCGATAATTCCGCCGGTTTCTCCCTTGTTCGGGTTCGGGCGTAAATGCTTTTTTACAATGTTTACGTTGTCAACCAACACCCGCTCGTCGTCCAGCATTCGCAGAATGGTTCCCCGTTTCCCTTTGTCGCGCCCGGTCAGCACTACAACGTCATCACCTTTTCGAAACTTTTTCATAAAAAGAGCCTCACAGCACTTCCGGTGCGAGCGAGATAATTCGCATAAAACGCTCTGAGCGTAACTCGCGAGTTACCGGTCCAAAAATACGGGTGCCGACGGGTTGATACTGAGCATTGAGCAGTACCGCGGCGTTTCGATCGAAACGAATCAGCGAGCCGTCGGGACGACGCACCCCATGTCGAGTGCGGACAACCACTGCGTCAAATACTTCACCTTTTTTTACACGGCTATTAGGTATTGCCTCTTTGATGCTGATTTTGATGATGTCACCAATGCCGGCATAACGACGCTTGGAACCCCCCAGCACCTTGATACACTGCACTCTACGCGCGCCGCTATTGTCCGCGACGTAAAGGTTTGTCTGCATCTGAATCATCTTTTTTTTCGCCTGTTAACTTTTAATTTTTAATTTTGTGGTTAGATGCCATATCGGATGTCCGTGACATGGCTGCCCTACGAAGGCAATTTACTCAGCGGCACCTTCTGCCCGCCCAACCACGCGGACCAGGCGCCAGCTCTTTAACTTGGAAATCGGCCGGCACTCCTCGATAACGACCGTGTCACCTTCTCGGCACTCGTTCTGGTCATCATGAGCATGCAACCGGGTCGATCGTCTGATGTATTTTTTGTAAAGAGGGTGCTGCAATTGACGCACCACCAGAACCGTGATGGTTTTATCCATTTTTGCGCTCTCGACACTCCCCTGGACACTTCGGGCCTTCGCTGCAGGAGTAGTTGTTTTGTCGTCACTCATGATGTAATCCTGTTGATCTCGCTCATTTGAGTCTTGATTCGCGCGATCTGACGCCGCACAACCTTAAAACGCGAGGAATTTGTCAGTTGCCCTGTTCCGCGCTGCATACGCAGGTTAAATTGCTCTTTGCGAAGCTCAAGTAACTCAGTTTTGAGTTCTGTCGAATCCATATCTGTTGCTTTTTTATCTGCCATATCAGGCTGCCTGACGTTTCACAAATGATGTCGCCACTGGCAACTTGGCTCCGGCAAGTCGGAAGGCCTCGCGCGCCAGTTCCTCTTCAACTCCCTGAATCTCGTAGAGCATGGTTCCCGGTTGCACGAGCGCGACCCAAAACTCGGGATTACCTTTACCCTTACCCATGCGGACTTCCAAGGGTTTTTTCGAAACCGGCTTATCAGGGAAAACCCGAATCCAGACACGCCCGCCACGCTTGACGTGTCGGTTAATAGCACGCCTGGCTGCCTCAATCTGACGCGCCGTTAGACGTCCGCGCCCAACGCATTTCAAACCGAAATCGCCAAAACTGACGCGGCTACCCCGAACAGCCAGTCCGCGATTGCGTCCTTTTTGCTGTTTACGGAACTTAGTTCTTTTAGGTTGCAGCATTACAGTTCATCCTCAAGCCGAAGCTCTGGGCTGAGGTGTTTGAGAGACTTCCGTCTCTGCCGCCCCTGGTAAAATCTCGCCTTTGAAAACCCAAACTTTGACACCAATCACACCGTAGGTGGTATGCGCTTCGGCGAAACCGTAATCGACGTCAGCTCGCAACGTGTGCAGCGGCACACGACCTTCGCGGTACCATTCTGAGCGCGCTATTTCGGCGCCATTTAGGCGGCCCGCCACCATGACCTTTATTCCCTTAGCGCCGAGGCGCATTGTGTTTTGCACGGCACGTTTCATGGCGCGACGAAACATGATTCGTTTTTCCAGTTGCTGACAAACGTTCTCGGCGACTAAAAGGGCATCAAGCTCTGGCTTGCGTATCTCCTCGACCGCTATCTGTACGGGAACATTGTTGTTCAATCTCAGAACGTCCCGGCGCAGTCTTTCGATATCCTCGCCTTTCTTGCCAATGACAATTCCCGGTCGGCCGGTGTGGATGGTCACGTTCAAGTTTTCCCCAGCACGGACAAGTTCAATCTTGCTGACAGCCGCATTGGCTAACCGTTTGCGAATGAACCGTCGAACCATCTGGTCAGCGACCAGGTTCCGGGAATAGGCTTTACCGGTGGCAAACCACTTTGCATCCCAGTCCCGGATGACTCCGAGGCGAAACCCATTCGGGTGAATCTTCTGACCCATCTGTTAAGTACTCCCTGAAGCGCCATCACTGACGCTGACTGTGATATGACTGGTGCGCTTCATTATTGAGTTGGCCCGCCCTTTTGCCCGTGGCCGCCAACGTTTGGCAACCGGTCCCTCATCCACCATGATCTGGCTAACTCTCAACTCATCAATATCTGCGCCCTGATTATGTTCTGCATTCGCAATCGCAGATTCAAGAACCTTGCGGATGGTTGTCGCAGCCTTGCGTGGGCTAAACTGGAGCAACTCCAATGCTTTGCCCACCGGCATCTTACGAACCTGGTCAGCAACCAAACGTCCTTTCTGCGGCGAAAGTCGTACGAACCTGGCGATAGCTTTTACTTCCATAGCGCTTTCCTTTCCTTTCCTTCGTTCTACTTGGCCTTGCGATCGGCGATGTGGCCACGGAATGTCCGCGTGACAGAGAACTCACCCAGCTTGTGACCAACCATGTTCTCGGTAACGAGTACCGGCACATGCTGGCGACCGTTATGTACGGCGATCGTCAGGCCAACAAACTCGGGCATGATCATCGAGCGTCGCGACCAGGTTTTAATCGGCCGGCGGGACCCTTCTTTTTTGGCCTTAGAGATCTTCAACCAGAGGCTGTGATCCACAAAAGGACCTTTTTTTACCGATCGGGGCATATTTATTTCTTCCGTCTACGGATAATCATTGAATTGGTGCGTTTATTACGACGGGTGCGAAACCCTTTAGTCGGTACGCCCCAGGGGCTGACTGGATGGCGACCTCCAGAAGTGCGTCCTTCACCACCGCCATGCGGGTGGTCCACCGGGTTCATCGCGACCCCACGGACTGTTGGGCGAATTCCGCGCCAGCGTTTGGCTCCAGCCTTTCCGAGCTTGCGAAGAGAATTCTCAGAGTTACCTACCTCGCCAATCGTAGCACGGCACTCAATGAATACTTTTCGCGTCTCGCCGGATCGCAAGCGCATCAACGCGTACGTGCCCTCACGCCCTAAAAACTGCACGGAGGCCCCGGCAGAACGGGCTAACTGGGCTCCTTTGCCTGGTTTTAGCTCCACGCAATGCACGACTGTTCCCACGGGAATGTTTTTCAGTGGAAGCGTATTGCCTGTACGGATCGGGGCGTCGCCGCCGGAAAGTACGGAGTCGCCGGCACTTAAACCTTTGGGCGCAATAATGTAGCGGCGCTCCCCATCCGAATACAATAAAAGAGCGATATGAGCACTTCGGTTGGGGTCATATTCAAGACGCTCGACACGAGCCGGAATACCGTCCTTTGCGCGGACGAAATCAATCAAGCGATAATGGCGTTTGTGGCCACCGCCACGGTGGCGTACGGTGATGCGGCCAGCACTATTGCGCCCGCTGATAGAGTTTTTTGGCTCAACCAAAGAGGCGACGGGCTTGCCTTTATGTAACTCGCTCGAGACTACCCGAACCATACCCCGACGGCCGGGGGAAGTCGGTTTTTGCTTAATAACTGACATGCTTGTTATCCTGTAAACACTCTAACTGGTCAACCGGCTCAGGCGCCGCTACCCAGAAAATCAATATCGTGGCCTTGAGCCAGACGAACATAAGCTTTCTTCCAGTTCTTCTGCTTGCCTGGAGTACGCCCAAAACGTTTCATTTTGCCGCGTACATTTATGACTTGAATCGCCTCAACAGATACGCTGAACTGTTGCTCTACCGCTTCACGAATTTCCGGCTTGGTGGCATTCACCAAGACCTTAAAAACCACCTGATTGGCAGTATCAGAAGCGAACGTACTCTTCTCGGAAATGATTGGCGACAATAACACCTGGTGAATTCGTTCCGGGTTCATTGCAATGCTTCCTCGACTTTGCGTACCGCATCGACTGTGAATACCACGTTTTCGCTCCCGACCAAACTCACCGGATCCAATTGAGCAGCCTCCAATGTACCAACGCTCACCAGGTTACGAGCCGAGAGCGTTACATTTGGGTTGTAGTCGGCTGTCACCAGCAAGGTCCTGCCAATCACACCCATCTGCCCGAGTGCCTCGGCCATGTGGGCCGTTTTCGGTTTGTCCAACTGGATCTCATCGCATATACGGACGCGTCCTTGCCGAATCAATTCTGAAAGGATTGAACGGATCGCAGCGCGATACATCTTTCGGTTAACCTTCTGTGCATAACTACGGGGTGTCGCGGCAAATGTCTGGCCGCCGCCACGCCATATCGGGCTACGGCTGGTGCCAGCTCGGGCGCGTCCAGTGCCTTTTTGGCGCCAGGGCTTGGCTCCACCACCACTGACGGCTGAGCGATTCTTTTGCGAACTGGTACCGGCACGGGCACCGGCAAGATATGCCGAGACCACCTGATGCACCAGAGGCTCCTTGAAATCGACATTGAACACGGCGTCCGCCAGGCTGACCTGACGCTCGATTGAGCCATCCAATTTTACGACTGCGTGTTCCACGTTATTTTCCTTTTCCTTGTATTCCGTGAGGGATCTTTAGCTTGGGTTACCCAATAGAGGGTGCCTATGCGACTTTCACACCCTTAACCGAGGGTTGAATAATCAGATCAAAACCGCGGGGCCCAGGAACCGATCCACGAATCAGCACCAGGTTGCGCTCCGTATCTACCCGAACGACTTCTAGATTCTGTTGAGCCCGGGTAACGTTGCCCATATGTCCCGCCATCTTCTTGCCTTTAAACACCCGTCCGGGGTCCTGGTTCTGACCAATTGACCCTGCCTTGCGATGCGCCTTCGAGTTTCCGTGGGTCGCCCGCCCACCGGCAAAGTTATGACGACGAATGACGCCGGCAAATCCACGACCAATTGTCGTGCCGCGCACATCGACCTTTTGTCCAACCTCAAATAGGTCGACAGTCAGTTCAGCCCCGGCGATGTATTTTTCTGCAGTCTCAACATCGACTCGAAACTCCCAGAGTCCTCGTCCTGGCTCAGTGCCGGCTTTGGCGAAATGTCCGCGAAGCGGCTTGGTGACCCGAGTCGCCCGGCGTGACCCGGTAGTCGTCTGCAACGCGACATAGCCATCGGCCAGGTCGTTTTTAACCTGGGTCACCCGATTCGGCTCAACTTCGACAACCGTTACCGGTGTCGATACGCCGTCGTCATCGAACACACGGGTCATCCCAATTTTTTTTCCCACCAATCCTAAAGACATCGTGTCCTGCTCCTATCGGGTTCCAGCATCGCCTAGCCCAGCTTAATCTCAACATCAACCCCGGCAGCGAGGTCCAGTTTCATCAGCGCATCAACGGTTTTTTCGGTCGGCTCCACGATATCCAAAATACGCTTGTGGACACGAATCTCGAGTTGATCTCGGGAATCCTTGTATTTATGCGGGGAACGCAGAAGAGTAAAACGCTCAATTCGAGTCGGCAACGGAATTGGCCCGCGCACGACCGCACCAGTTCGCCGAGCCGTATCGACGATCTCTATCGCCGACCTGTCGATCATCCGGTGATCGTAGGCCTTCAGTCGAATCCTGATTTTTTGGTTGCTAACGTTAGCTGCCATGTGGGTAATATCCGTTAAGAGTCTGTGTTTACGTTATTCGATGATCTTCGATACCACACCGGCACCGACCGTCCGACCGCCTTCACGAATGGCGAAGCGCAGGCCATCTTCCATTGCGATCGGGTTGATCAACCGGGCAGACAACTTAACGTTATCGC
>Ga0302122_10001501_pt1 | contig 14802 bp, 15 predicted proteins | sample CB21_SCM_MG_FD_203115 | JGI IMG/M metagenome (GOLD analysis project Ga0302122, IMG submission 203115) | Marine microbial communities from Western Arctic Ocean, Canada - CB21_SCM | ecosystem: Environmental > Aquatic > Marine > Oceanic | place: Canada: Western Arctic Ocean | collected 2017-09-28
CCCGTTGCTCAATCCATGTTGGTGTATACATTTTTTGCGGCTTCGTCGTACATTGTGAATTTCCACCTGGCTATCCGGTGGTTTTTCCCCAAAGACTCCTTTAAATGGCTTCGCTACTTGGCGGGTGGTATTTATGCGTTGTCTTGCGCTTTGTCATGGTCTTGGCAATTGTGGTGGATTTGGAATACGGTGCTAGAGTGGTATCATTTTGTGTACATTGGACTTATGATGTGGATAGTGCGTGACGACATCATTTTGATGCGATGGCTCACGACTATTTAGTCGGCTGTTGTGATTATAAAGAATGTCCAAGTTGACAGCCATCTTTTTGGGCGATACTGCCGTAGGAAAAACGACACTTCTAAAACAAGCATCGGAAGGAAAGACCGTTCAAATCCAGCAGCCCACCATCGGAGTGGATAATATATTTTACCGCTCTGCCGACGTTACGCTGCAGTGTTGGGACACCTCTGGTTCGAATCGATTTGTCAAAGTCATCCCGCTGTTTGCTCGCAATTGTGATATTGCTGTGTACGTGTTTGATGTCAAAAGACCCCAGACATTACAGAACGTTCGTAAATGGCACAAGTTGGTATCATCTATTGAAGAACCACCTAAAATGCACATTTTGGTGGCGAATTTTGTTTCTGCGGGCCATCGCGTGCACATTGAAGGTTTTGAGGAGTTTGATGTATTGGATGGGCGCAACCCCTGCGACGTCATGGAACAAATTATTACAAAAATCTGCACACATCGCGAATCTTTTGACATTGAACTGGAGACAACTGTACAACCGTGTTGTTTCAGTATATGTTAAATTTAGTTAAACACCTGTATATAAAGAGAGACTTATATTGTATAAAAACTATGGGATATTTACCTGAAGTCGTTCGTATTATTGCAGCTCATGGAGGTGGTGCAAAAGCCATCGGCACCGGTTTCTTTTTATCTATTGATGGTAACATGATTAATGAGGAAGGTCTGTTGCTGACTAACGCTCACGTTGTGACTAATTCCCCCGTTGTCAAAATTATGACGACCTACATTGAGCATCAAGCTCTGCCAGTGACCGTTGTGGCCGTGAACCATGACCGCGACCTCGCTCTTTTAAAAGTAGAGCCCGAAGTTCAACAGTGGTTGAAACGTGTTTTGGCCCAGCGCTACAATCTCAGTCATATCCCCTCCTTTTCGTTTGGTGATTCTGATACCTTGCGCACCGGCTACGAACTGCACGCCATTGGTCATCCACTGGGTCTCGTCGACCAGCAGTTTACGTCGGGCAAGTATCAAGGATGTGTTCACTTGAACGGCGAAATCCGCGGCCTTTCTGGTGCTCTTATCAATGGAGGCAATTCTGGTGGGCCGTTGGTTGGTATATTTAATAACCCGGGGCAAAAATCGATAGCAGGCATGCATTATTTCGTACCTTCCAAGTACAAGGTGATGGGTATCAATACATTCAAGCTCACCGGCCAAAATGTTTCTGGTGAAAACGGGTTTATCCACGCGAATACGGTCAATAGAAGTTTGCCATCACTTTTGAAACCCCTCAAAGTGCGCTACAAACGTGAGAAAGCTGTCCAAGCCATGGTGAAGAACATGACGATCAAACAGATTCAAGCGGCGATGCCAGTTGCTCACGCCGTGGCCGACCATTTGACGCAAGATGAGCGCGATATTTTCCACGAAAATTTGTCGTCGTTGGAAACGGCATGGACAGAGCATGTTATCGGGGGACGTGTCGAAGGGAAAGCGCGTACATTTCAATCCTGGATGTGGCGTCATGTCGTCAAACCTCAAGCATTTCATACACATAGAGGCGGCCCACAATTACTCAGTAAAGTGTTGGCCTTCGCCGCGGAACAGGATTGGGAAGGTCTCCTGGAATGGAAGGGCGACCGTCGTTGGAAAGCGGTGCGTGAAGCCGCTGTGGACACGAGTGCGCCTGAAACGGCGCCTGTAGTGGTACGTATATTGCCACCCCCCGCGACTCACGTACATTCGCCCAGAGTTGGCATTTCGTCACACCCGATTTACACATCCGACATGTTGGTACATTATAAATGTCCCGCAGTGGCTGGAAAATGGGTCGCCACGGGTGGCGTGGTTGTAACAGACGTGGAACCTAAGTCGTTGTATGAAAAAGCAGGTGGCTTACCCAACGACCTTATCTTCAAATTCGAGAACAAAAATACGTCCGCCGAATTTTCACCAGCAGGCACATGGTATTCTGAAAAACGCGATTTACCCATGTCTCTCGTTGATTTATGTAACGATACGGACATTGGAACATCCATCAAATTGCATGTCCTCAGACAAGGCGGCGAGATCGTCACCATTGAAATGGAACACGTCGAGCCCACGTATAACGACCTTCCACAGATTCGACAGACGTACGGCTTCTGCGACGAAGGTAGATTCGAGGCACAACAAAAAGCACAAGTTCAAGGCATTGTATTTTCTCCACTTCGTTTGCAACATGTCGGTACATTCAAACTCGTCGATTTCATGACACCAGACAAACAGTTTGATTTCAAGGTCGTTGTCGAAGCCGTATCGCCAGAGTCACCCGCTTACGCGGCGAATTCTGTCCATGCAGGAGCCATCTTGACGCATATAAACGGCAAATTACTAGCAGATAACTGGGAAGCGGTCAAAAAACAATTGGCCCAACCCCATCCAGAGACAAATTGCTGGGTCATCGATACTGATTATAATGGTCAGAAAAATAAATTTGCTATGGCTGTACGAAAACCAACCATAGCATAGTATTTAACAGTCATTACAAAAAAAATAAAAATGAGCGAGTTTGTCAAGAGTGTCGAAGTGTCTTTCAAACGACCGGCGTCAAAATTGAGTGTAAAGACACCGACGACCAAGTCAAGCTCGAATCCACCTTCAGTAGAGCGTAGAAAACGTTACAGAAAACGTAGATTACACCATATATTTAAAGAACTCAAATAACGCCATTTTTTTATCTAACTTGTCATATAATTTAAAGGATACACCAAAACAAAAGACAATCGACGAGAACACACTTAAAAATAGATTTAGACAATTTGTTGTAAAAGAATGGTAAATCAAAAATAAATTCGGGGTATATTGACCAAACATTTGGCGCTTCGCGACATCAAATCAAAAATATTTAAGGTCGGTCATCAAATCAAAAATATTTAAGGTCGGTCATAACTATCAAGATGTCACATGAACTTGTGATCAAGGAGCTCAAGGCCAAGTTGTGCGCGGAGCGTAAAAAGAACAAAAAACTGCGCGCGGAGAACAAGGAAATGTGGGAAAAGGCCGAGACACATCCCTGCTGCAAGCACGTGCACAAAAAACGTAAATGTCTCGAGATATGGCCACATCACGCCTATTGTCAACATTGTGATTCGATGCGCCCCATGTTTTTTGGCGAAATAATGGACGATGAATGCACAAGGCGACACGTTTGGCTCTGTCACGATTGTCACAATGGAGAAGAGTCGACGTCATGGGGCCCACCTTACACTGTATTGTGTAAGGAATGCGTTGGCAAGCGTCAACGCAAAATTGACCGCGAAGAAAGGCGCAAAGAACTCGCAGAAGAGCGTGAATACTGGCGTCGCATAAAGGAAGAACAGCGCATACGCGATGAAAAACGAGCTGTAGAACAAGAAGAAAGACTCCAAAAAGCAATCGTGGAAGCGGAAAAACAACGTCTCATCGACTTGGAAAATGACAAGCGAAAACGCAAAACCGACAGAGATGTACGCGCACTAAAAAGAAAGCGCAGATATGACCCGTCCGGCACCGTTTATGAGGAAGATAAGCCAACCCCTAAACCCAGCAGAGCCGCTTTGCCAGATTACAGTAGAGCCGCTTCGCCAGTTTATAGGCCGGGTACGCCTGAATATTCCAGACCCATGGTTCAAAGACCAAAGTTACCAGATAACATGTTGCCAGGGAATTCATCCAATAGTGCTTATCGTTTAGAGACATTTAAGGAACGTTTAACCAAGTTTTATGAACGTGTCAATCCGGAGAATGTTGTGAAAATACCTTCCATACTTGAAAAATACAAGAACACGTTCGAGCTACTGTCAAGAAAACTACTGAAAAAATACCCGAAACAATGGAAGCACGTGATATGGCACAATCGATAAAATATAAAATTTAGTGAATATGTGTATTCTTATTTACATAGACAAAATTTAAATCAAACCATGTCTTGGCAGGTTGCGCGCATTTTGCGTCTTTGGCAAGTTTACCCGCACATATTACCTCCCGGGAAATTCGTCCTTATTGATGCCGAAGGCCATAAAAAAACGTGCACCGGATGGTTGCCGTGCCATCACGCCAACGTTCAGTACGAACTCGCTTTCAAACCGAACGGAGACATTGCGCGTGTCCTAGCGATGAACATGCTCCGGAATAAGAAGCGGGCCCCCGTCTCGGCCGCCGGCAAGCAACTCGATAAGGGCAAACTTGCTCCCATGGGCTACACCAAGGAAGCGTACTTTAAACAAGCGGAACACGCCTACCGTGACCAAGCGACGTGGACTGTAGCTGTTACCTATCCACATTGGCGCGTGTATAAGATGGACATTCCGCGCGTATTTGGCGCTTTGACCAGCGACCCAGAGTCTTTATGTATGCGATACTCGCCAGCGTGCATCGATTCACTCATGTATTCACCCGAAAAGGCATTGGCAGCTATAAACAGAATGCTTCAAACGTTATCGGAGCCTCCGTACGACGACTTGCAAGGATTTCACGACCGGATGCAGTGGCAATTGGATACACGATATTCGACGGGGACTCTAAAACAGCCGTCGGAGCACGTTCGTGACGTCCAACACTACCAAAAGATATGGACAACCGTCAACGAGATAGAACAGGCCAACATACTCAAGGACGCATTCTCCGACCCCGCTTCACTGCAACTATGGCTGGGCACCCCGTGCCAAGCAGCCATTAAAGGCCGTTGCGTTGTTGTCGCCACGCTCGAAGAGGCATTTGCTCTCAAATGTTTTGTGCAAACCAATATCTATATGTTGGACATACCTTTTCAAGAAGAGGAACGCAAGCAAATGGGACTCCCAGACATTCGCCTGTTGCCGTCGGGTGCACAAGTCGCTGTGCCATGGGCCCACCGCTGGGGCATTGTTCAATGGTTAGCACTGGCCGAGAGACAACCCGACTCACTCATGTGCATCGGTAGACTCGACCAGCCGTGCAGGGGCCGTGGCCAAATTTTTCGGCAGATGGTGGACGCGTCCTATCCTTGTCAGATAGGCCATCATTTTAAAATGAATCGTGTAGAAATGGTGTCTACTGAAGATGTTGTGGGGTTTGTTCATAGTTTAGATTTTCCGACTATACAGTGTTTTTCGGAAGAACCCATCGAAGGCATCGATACTGGAAGGCGTTGGATACCTAGGCCCAGACGAATACGCACGCTCACAAAACGTACGTGGGCGCAGGCCCAACCGCCGAGGATAGCGCTGCAAGAAGAACCGTTTACTTTACAAGTAGGCGACAATGCGTCCGTGGTCAACGTACGTTCTGTACTCACCCCTGTGGATGTTGGCGTCTACATATGCACCACAAATACAAAACCGTTCGATATACATGTGGCGAGAACATTGTGTCGGCATAAATTGTTTGTCGTCAATTGTCAAGAACCGCCGTTTATGTGGGAAGCGAAAGTGTCCTCGAAAATAGCGATATCACCTTTTATTTAACATAATTTTGGGTCATGTTTACATATATTTTTCATGATTGTCAATGATTGTTCAGCATCTGGAAGAAGACGTTGTAGCTCTTGCAGTGTTTTGGTACCGTCGGTCATCAACGTCCCCAAATCTGATAAAGACGCCAAAAACGCAACAAACATGATAATGAGCAGTAGTGTAGTGATACAAGTGAGACATAGGATAGCTTTCACAATAGCGGGGGTTGTATTTATTTCTTCATTTAATTGACGATACATGGGAAATAAAGAACTATTTGTTATATAGTCCGATTAGAAAAACCACCCTATATAAATAGACCTTCTGTTTGAAAACATGTCTAGCCTCAGAAAAAAAACCAGTATTGTTGCCACTGCAGAAGTTGAGAAAGTTCTCGAAGAGATGGAGAGTGTGCCCGAACAAAAGTACGAGGCCCAGCACCCCGCGTTGGCCTACCTGAAACAGGCTTCCGCAGAAACGGAGCCCGACCACTTGGATAACTATGTCGAAGTGAAGCCTTTCGAATAAGTTTAATTAAACCCATAAATATAGTATAAAATTACATTTTTATTTCATAAATGTCGCTAGTACTTATCATTGGTTCTATGTATTCTGGTAAATCTACGGAATTAATGCGTCGTGTGAAACGTGTAAAGTCCATCGGCATGCGTTGTCTCGTCATCAATCACTCAAACGATACCCGTGTCGACGGAGATTTTGTTCAGACGCACGACGGTTCAACCTTGGCTGCTGTCAAAACGAACGACTTGCTCTTGGTCAACATTAAACCTTACGATACGATTGCCATCGACGAGGCACAATTTTTTAATAATTTGCGAACAGCCGTCATGCTCATGGTCGAAACACACAAAAAGCACGTTATTGTCGCAGGTCTCTCGGGCGATTATTTGCGCCAACCTTTTGGCGAAATTTTACAGCTTGTGCCTCTCGCCGACGACGTGGAATACAAGCGCGCCCTTTGTAAACGATGCGCGCATCCAGGAAGGCCCGCGTCCTTTACGAAGCGCGTTTCAGAGGAGACGGAAACGGTATCGGTCGGGTCGACGTACACAGCAGTGTGCCGTATGTGTTATTTAGAAGACTAACTTTTAAAAGATATCACTGCGGTATACAAACCCAAAAATTGTCCAAAGAAAAGAGCGTGTTCCCAACCGCGATTTATAAAATAAGAAATATTTGAAAAAATTTATTTAAATTTGACTAAAAAAATTCGTATACGTTACCCTCTGGCCACCCATCGCTTATCAATCCTCGTTCATCGGCGTAATGCGCCATAATATTTGTGACAGCGACTTTGGCTGTTACTGACCTTTCGTATCCTTCGTTGATTTCGACGTCTCCATATTCAGCAACTGTCCCCTTGGTTATTTCGTTCAACCAGTGTAGAAAACGTTGACAGATGTCGAGAGGTTCGGTGACGCCATCATTTAGTTCTATAAATTTGGCGAGGAGTTGCGCCACTGTATTAATTTTGTTGTTATTTAAAACGTACGCTAGACCTTCAGTCATAAACGGGATGTCTTGTATGGATTGGCCTCCCTTGGTCGATTCTGCAAAATGTTGAACGCCGTCGACGTCAGACACCGACCCAACATGTCTATCGTTATTATTTACAATACCGGGGTTGCGTAATGTCCGTTTGTTTTTTATCGCTGTAACTTCTTCCAAGCGTCTTCTATTGGCTCGCAAAGCCCCCATTTGGTTGAAACGTTTGGCGGCCCTGTTGACGGCGATGACTGATTTGGCGGCGCTCTTTAAATTATCTTCAGCCGGAGCAAATTGTACGAAATGAGACATTCACCAACTGAGACAATCAGTTTATATAATGTAAAAAAACTAACCGACAATACCAAAAATAAATGTACTTCTGCTCACGATGGATTTGATGATACGAATCAGGTGACGAAGTGCAGCATCAAACGGAACTAGATTTAAGGGTATCTTCTTTTAAACAATATATTTCAAAAAAATGGTCAAAAAAAGAAAAAAATAATATATTTCAAAAAATGATCAAAAAACTAACCGTCCGCATTGATGTTGTGTAGTAATGCGGTCAATTGTTTACGGACACTGTCTAGTTGTCGACGAAGGTGAGCATTTTCTTCGCGTAAGGCATCTTCACTGGAGTGACTTGTCGGTGATACGGGGTCGTTCAAAGTATCTATCATCTCGTTGAAAGTTTTATTCTCCGACACCGTACTATCCAATTCTTGACGCAATCTTTCGTTCTCGCCTATCAAACGTGTGTTTTCGCCTATCAAACGTGTGTTTTCGTTTAAATCGACATCTGTGCTTGACGAAGAGGGTGACACGGGTTCGTCGCCGAAGAGGTCGTCAAAATTACCTAGCGAACCTTGCGATGTCGTTGAACCTAGTGATGTCATTGAATTTTCACGACTAAGCGATGGTCTGCAATAATGCTCACTAACATGAGCATTTTCATCCATTAAACGCGCATTTTCAATTTGCAACTGTGTGACAGCACCACCACAAGCGGTCAATTGTGCTTCGAGTTCTTTAATTCTACCCTGTTTTTTGGTTAATTTTCTTGTAAAAACGTAGTCGCAATGTCCGTCGGTGCCTTTCGTGCTGCCCCCTTTTGTTTGTAAGTCACTACATCTTCCAGTAGCGCCCGCTCCTTTAATTTTAGCTCTGCATCTTGGACACTCTCGTTGGCCCTTGGGTTCGGCCTGTAAGAATCTATGAAAATGTTTTCCGTTGTTATGTTGCTGAAACATTGATACTTAAAACAATAACTTATATTTATATAGTGGTTTCACACCATTCATTTTTACTTCCCACCATACTTCCCACAAAAAAAAAATAACAGACTAAAAAACGACAGACTAACAAACGACAGACTAACGATAATTATATAATTATATAAATAAGCTAAAAACAGAGTATATATATAAATAAGTAATTATAATTACACGTATAATGTCTCATCATTTTGTTTCTGCCTCACCTCCTCAGGATGCCTCACCTCCTCAGGATGCCTCACCTCCCAACTTATCGTCTGAAGAAAGTGTCCTCGTTGAAAGACTTACGGAGATATTACAGACAAAATTTCCAACAAAACATGTTAGAGAAAGAGTACGCCAACTCATTTTGAAACTTTCGGAATGAATGAACTTTTTATTCCTTTAAGTTTATTTTTATTCATGTATGTTTATTTTTATTCATCAATGTTCATTTTACACATATGGCATATGTCAATATCTGAGTCTTCCGATTATATTCTATTTTCCTCCTATTAAGTAATTCATATAACAATACACATACATCATACATCCTACACAACCTAACTACTCATTACTCTTTTACTAACTTGTCTATACTGTTCTACCAATGTAACTCAAGCTCATCCTTGAAATACAATATCTTCATATGTAACTTAATTTTAAAAGCCGTTACAAATATAGTGCACACATGAGTTACATTTTGTTTCAACGGACTGAACTGGTTCTTCATATGCGTGGCTGAACCAGGCTTATACACTTGTAAACTACATACGCGTTCATCAATACTACGTATGTATATACCACTATCATTTTTATGACGAAACATAATATCAACTTCTGTAGGATGAGGTTGTAAAAAAGATTGTTTTTGACATAGTTTGTCCAGTTAATTTCAATTCTGGTTTGGTATCAACGACAAATTTTTGGTGTGGTAATAACAGAGGCCGCAGTACTTTTAAATAAACATTCAAAATGAATGAATGATGTTGTTATTACTTATCTTATATCTAATAGCGTCAGATTGGAATGTATCGTCGTTTTATTCGCTGCGTAGACGTGCGTTCTCTGCGCTGTGTAGACGTGTGTTCTCTGCCACAATTTTGCAGTATCGATACTATAAAATAAATATACATTTGTGTTTATTTTTATTCATCTAAGTTTATTTTTATTCATCAATTTTCATTTTTATTCATCTATGTTTATTTTTATTCATCAATGTTTATTTTTACACATATGGCAGATGTCAATTATTGAGGTTGTAGGACAGAGCCAGCAAACACATCACATACTGTCAAATCTGGAAAGCATGCAAAGACGAGTTTCTTGCACCAGTTGACACATTCGGGCGAACTTTGAGAAAATTGTAACGGGAAAGAATGTCCTATCATACGTAATTCGTATAGACCGTTTGAAAGCAGACCTTGTGTAATCTCTATCAGTGCCTCCTGTTCATTCGACAACCGAACAATTAAATCGGAGTGTGAATATTCAAGTGTCAGCATATTAGGACATAAAGTATGGACACGTCGAAACATGAGAGGTGTGCAGGAAAAAACAACGGTATTATTTTTTGATATTTCCATATGATAACTGTTCGCTTTCCTTATATACCGGGTAAAATAAGTTTTATTGTACTTTTAAAAAAAACATTCCTATCTAATAGCGTCAGATTGGACTGTATCGTCGTTTTATTCGCTTCGTAGACGTGCGTTCTCTGCGCTGTGTTGACGTGTGTTCTGTGCCATGGACACGTTCGTTGGCCCGTGGGTTCAGCTGGTGGAACACCTCTTTATATACAATGGTCAATCGAGAGTATATAAATATATCGACTAAAACCAAATGTCCGAACAAAAAATGAAAGATTTGGTTGAAAAAAATAAACTTCTCGAAAAAGAAATATTTCGGTTCAAAAAAGAGATTACCACCGTTGAACTCGAAAAAAAGGTTATTAAAAAATTAAGTAATTCTTCACAGGGAAAGTACGGGATACAAGAGCTTCTGGGGCGCGGGTCATTCGGACAAGTTTTTAAAGCCATTGACTACACCCTTCCCATCAAAAAACCCGGGCCTCTCAACGCCAAATTTAAAGAAACAAAAGATGCGTACGATGCCGTAAACGCCAGATTAGAACGTTTAAACGCGGAAGTAATAGCCAAGCGCGAGGCGGGGACTTACAACTCTAAAAATGCCAGAGCACTCGCGATTGTCTCCATGCGTCCCAGCATTGACGCTGAAATAGCACGCTTAGGTTCCGAAATAGCACGCCTCGAGAACGTCGTTTTAGGGGACGGGTTCGTCGCTGTGAAGTCTATTAATCTCAGAGAAAAAAACCAAACGGCGGCGGACGTTGACCGTGAAGTTGGCGTCATGCTTAAATTACACCACGATAACATTGTCCGAGTATTCGCATATTTGAAACCGGTCGAGTGGCGATTTATTGTCATGGAATTCTGCGAGGTTGGTAACGTTGACGATTTGATTCTAAACAAGGGGGGAGAATTAACTGTTTCAATGGTAAAAGACTTTTCACGTTCCATACTGTCTGCCCTCAGGTATTTGCACGAACAAAATATTGTACACAATGACGTAAAACCCGAAAATATCATGGTACATCAAACAACAAGAGGACAATATATTTACAAGTTGGCTGACTTTGGAACCGCTGTAAAAATAGAGAAGCCCTATGAAAATATATGCGGCGGGTTTCACTCAATGTCCGGCACCCCTGAATTTTTCGCACCAGAAAGATTCAAGACCAAAACGTCTGCCAAATCGGACATATATGCGCTCGGCGTATCTGTATATTGGCTTCTTACCGGTCGTGACCCCAAAGCTACCCCAACAGAGACGCACTTTTTGCCCAATATGAACGATGTAGTTCGGACAGTCAAACTTATGCGGCATGAATTCATGACAGATTCCAAAGCTACCCTTGAGTTTTATGACGGAGACGACGCACGTTGTGACGAGACGGCCAAAGACTTTATATTGCAATTAACAACATTTGACGCCGGTGCGAGACCGACCGCGGCGGCCATCGAACATCATCCATGGCTCCAGCAAACGGATGTGGTGGACGACGTGCCTGAGTACATTCAGCACCGCCTAATAAAATATGCAGGGCTCTCTCGAATGCAAAAGATAGTGAGGCGCAACATTAAGGGAATGCTTCCGGCGGACGATATTGCTGCAATGCGTACATTGTTCGAACAGGTTACACACCAAAGGTTGTTTGTCTTACAAGAAAAAATGAATATATCCGAGATGCAAACGTTCATGGATAATTTCGGCATTGAGGCCGACATAAGCGCGTTGGATATCAATTCGAATGGCGAAATAGACGTAGACGAATTTATCGCCGCAGTTCTTGCTCCATGGCTGTGGAAGACGGACTACAGAGCGGACGAATTTTTTTCAAAACTAGACGCCGACGGGAACGACGAATTAGACTCCGGCGAGTTGGAGACATTGACGGGCGAATCAAAAGAAGCCGAGGCAGTCGCGTTGTTTGACAAAATAGATACAGACCAAAGTGGTGGCATTTCTAAAGGTGAATTTCGTACATGGATACATCATGAAGAAGAATAATAATTATTTTTTTAATAACTCATCTATCGCATTGTTTATATCCTCGTTATCGTCGTCGCCATGGTAATGTGCCTGTTGATTGGGCTGAAAGTCAGGATTACAGCCGGTGCATTGGGGGTGTCTTGTTTCGACATCCTTCAGCTCGTCGTACATGTCTTTTAGTTGTTGTAAATCATCTTCGCGTGACCGCGATTCGTAATCGTCGGGTTCCACAGGCTTCTTCACGTGCCGTACAATCCTTCTGAAGCGCACCATGATGCAAGACAACTGACCTTTGATATAGTCTATTTTTTCAGCGATTTCCGTCTCTAGTTCGTCTTCTAGGACAACGTGTTGAACGACAACGTGTTGATGCATGGTAGTGGCATGTTTATGGATGGTAGTGGCCATTTTGTCAGCAAGTCGAGCGTCATTTATACAGTCTTTTTGTAGCATAAAGTTTGTAAAAATCATTAGTTTTGCTTTACATCAAAAACACGTCGTAGCTGTGTATATATGACGCTCAACAGAACGTATCAACATGCAAATATTCGTTAAAACTTTGACAGGCAAGACAATAACTTTGGATGTCGAGCCGAGTGACACAATTGAAAACGTCAAGGCGAAAATCCAGGACAAAGAAGGAATCCCACCTGAGCAACAGCGGCTCGATTAAATGGGCCCTGTCTGCGTTAAAAGCGCAGGCAAGTCTTGCTTTAATAGCAAGGCGACGCCGCTCGAAGCGGGAACTTCCTCAGAGCCCAACCTACCACCTGTATTTGGAAACATCTACAAGGGACCAGTGCTAATGCCACTTCTCGGGTAACAACGGTTGGGATTGGATAATCCGCAGTGTGGCCATCTACGTACGCTATGATAGTATATGATGGCTCCTTCAACGACTGAACGGCGGCGCGGTGGAGAAGCCTATCCGGCTTTGATGAAATCGCAAGGTACAGTCTATTCCCTCGTCCGAAAGGCAGGGTATTTAGCATATTCGCAGGTAAACAACTCGAAGACGGAAGGACGTTAATTTAGCGTCGGTGTGAGAAGCAAAGCTCATGCCATACATGTACTGGTAGTTCGGGAAACTCCTAAAGCTTTTACGACCATCTTTTCGACGAAAGTCGGGAAAGAGAACACAGGTAATACCTGTTCCCAATGGTAATCACTGTAAAAGATGAAGTGCGCAACGCACGAAATGGACAATCCGCTTGTGAGAATCTAAGTGCGCTATTGATTAGCATATGATTCCGCGTCACAGAACGCAAAGTCATGGTCGAGTAGGGATTTAATCCATCCTGTTTGATTCGATTAAGGTACGTTCGGGCTTGTACAGAAATGTACAGGAAGTCACCGTAAGTGACTACAACATTGACTGTTGTGTATAATGCGATACACAACCACGGGTGTTTGTGAGTGTGAACCACTTGCAAGTCTTGTTAAGCAAGGCGACATACATCAATTGCGGGAACAGCTCTATAAATAGCTTTCGTCTACTACCTGTCTATCGGAAACGATGAACAGTACCCGAGGTAATGACTCCGGGCATAGTAACAACGACGAAAGTATAGCTCAATCCGCATCGGCTGTCTAAGGGATAATGGAATTTCCTATGGCAAGTCGTTCAGAGAATTTTCAATCTGACATAGATTGAATTTAAAAGTGTATGGTGGTGAGTTCTGTCCAAAGAACGATGATCCATTAAGGTATATTCCAGCCCCATCGGATAGTAAACGATGGGAAACAGCTGCCAAAAAGAAGCAACGCTTCATCTGGTTCTTCGTCTCCGTTAGATGAAGAATCAGTGTTACAACATTAAATACATACTTAAATTATAAATATAAATCTTACGTTAAATGCTCTCTTCATTGTATCTACGAATAAGGTCTTGCTTGTCTTCTTCTTCATATTCCGCTCCTTTTTGTTGGTTGTCAGGCCCCCACATCGGTTGTAAATTTTTGTGCCACCAACATATAGATTCTTGTTCGTAGGAAAAGGCTTTGCATGGAATCCGATGGTCTATATGCCATTTACTTCCGTAGTTTTCAAACGTCATGCGCAAATAAATTTTCCTTATTAAAATTTTAATGGTACATTTGGTTTAAACAAACGTTGATCACGATACCCTTTTTGTATCTTATCCGATGTCTCTCTCATTTCTGCCCCCTTCCGTTCTTCCTTATGCAAAATCTTTTTTTCCTCTTCCAATTTCTCTTGGACATACTTGAGAGCAATTTTGGCGGTCGATACATTGGAGACATATTGCTTATATTCGGCACTTTTCTTGAAATCGCGAAGTTCAGCTTGTAATTTTTCCTCTTCTTTTAACGCCTTACCTTCATACTTGTCCCAGTTTTCAGCTTGAGCGGCAGAGAGAATTTCCACCTGCTCAATTGTTGCCCTGCATGTGGGGCACTCGTTTTTAAATCGAGGCGCCAGTCCCAAAAGTCCGCCCGCATCTGGATCCATATTCTGTTCAATGTCTGCATCATTCTCATTTAACCATCCATGCAGTTCTGGCGTGCCAAACACGTGTTTACATGGTAAACATCGAGCGGGACCCAAAGTAGATGTCTCCCTCGTTATTACATCTCCCTGCGTGAGTAATTCGACGTGACTCTTCGAAATAAATTCCTCAGCATCGTCTGGGTCTGGTTTCACGAGGCACGTCGCGGGTAATGTTCGAAAATCATCCGTAACAAATATGCCTCCAGACCCGGTTGCAATGATGTCGTTCATCTTTTTAAGTTGACGTT
>Ga0302122_10001503_pt1 | contig 14794 bp, 11 predicted proteins | sample CB21_SCM_MG_FD_203115 | JGI IMG/M metagenome (GOLD analysis project Ga0302122, IMG submission 203115) | Marine microbial communities from Western Arctic Ocean, Canada - CB21_SCM | ecosystem: Environmental > Aquatic > Marine > Oceanic | place: Canada: Western Arctic Ocean | collected 2017-09-28
ACTTATAGTGTACTAGCCGGACGGTGGATGGCGGCGTTAATCGCTAGTGTACTTTGGCAATCCGCAAGACTCATTTGCGAATGTCCCCGCGGGGCACTAATTTCCAAGAGCCGCGAGGGTATGTTCCTGGGCCGCTACTCTGAAATATTTAGTCGAGCTGACCGACTATGGTGCTAACTTAATTTGAGAGCTCATTTATTTTGCTCTACCTACCCGAGAAGGTTCCGAAGTCCATTTTTTTGCCTTCAGGCCGCCGCGGGAATTTCAAAACAATGTTCGTTTCTGACGGGCACGTGGTGTTAGACATCATACTAATACAATCTGATTACGCTGGCCGCCTGGTCGCAAGTACTTTTAGTAGGACCCCCTCCCTTCCCCCCTCGTCCGACTAATCCTGTACGCTCAACTAGCGACGGGGTCAATACGTACACGTATACATAGTTATGCGCGGGGGAATGGACAGGCCTTCCTACTCCACGACCATGGGCACCGAATCAGCAACAGTGCGCTCGTCGATCAGGTAGAGGATCTGCCGGGGCGGGAGGTGTTGCCCGTACTCTGACGTATCGACGTATGGCACCGACGCTGGGAGCTCGCCGATCGTCGTGAGCGGGTGCGGCCGCGGCGCGTCCGGCCGAGACGCGACGTAGAGCCACGGCGCGGCCGTGTTGTCGTCGTTCGGCTGGGTATCGATCTCGCCCCTCTTCGCGAGCTTGTCGAGGAGCGCGGACATTGGCGTGTTCGGGTCGGCAGTGATGATGACTCCCAGGCCGGCCGCGGCCGCCACGGCATTGTGCAGGTCCCCCAAGTGGCTGCGGCCGTCGCTTTTCGGCTTAACGGAGACCAATGCCGTGGGGTCGTGAGGGTCCGCCGCTTCGAACACGTACCTCGTCTCGCGCGAGCGAGCCCGGGTGTGCACGTTCTGCGCATCGCGGAGCCGGCGTCGGAACCTTTCCTTCCTCTCGCCCTCGTGGTCTCCAGTGAATATGCCGAACGGGAAGATCGACTCCGGGCCGTGCCACGCGTACGTGTTGCCCGTCAGGATTAGTGCCGGCGGTTCGAGCGCGGCCTCGTCTTCGAAGTGGAGCGTGGCCGAGCCGGGCTCGGTGCCGAAATTCCTAAAAGTGGTGTCGCGCACGTGGCACTTGCTGTGCATCAGCACACTCATCCCTCCGCCGGGGCCGAGCTTGATTGTACAATTCTTGACCATAGCGTGGCCGCTGCCTGACAGTACTAGACACGGCGAGCGGTTCGCCCCGCCATCCGCGAGCGCGACCGGCTGCGTGCGAAGCCTTAAGTTTTCAAGTTGGATGAATTCGCCCTGCGCCCAGAGGCACGCCGTGTCCGAGTAGAGACACGAACCCGGCGCGCCGATGATGGTCAGCTCGTCCTCAACCATGAGACAGTTTGTTTGGTCGCTTCCTCCGACCGAAGCCCCATACTCGCCCGCGACCGTCGAGCGCTTCTTCGGGTCGCACGACGTGGCCATCTTCCGCAGGTCGCACTTCATGGCGATCACGATGGTGGCGCCGGGGTAGGCCTCGTGCGTGACCTCGAACAAGTTCTCGCCGAACCCCTTCACAGAACCCAGGCTCGAGAACTCCGCCGCGACGGCCGCCTTATCCGTGGCTTCCGTGACGACGAAGACCGGGGCGTCCGCGCGGCGCGTGAGTTCCGCCGGGGCGACCTTGTGCAGGCCGTACAAGTTCGCGACTTTGTGCATGCATCGCGCGCGCAGGTTGCGCGCTAGAAAGTTCCAGCTCGAGCCGAGGTCGCTCGGCTTCTTCGGATACTTCCCCTCGCCGCCGCGCGGCCGCGCCTCGTAGAACGTGCGGTGCGGGCGCAAATGAGCGGCTTTAATCTCGTTGGCTTTAGCCATGCTGGCTTTAACCGCGTCGCTGAAGTCCTTGTTGGCGGCCGCGGCTTCATAGCCTTCTAGGTAAGCCACTGCCGTCCACGCAGCGAGCGCGGCGTCATAGCTATCGTCGGCCTTGTCTTTCCTATCCTTCCATTCCGCGATCTTATCCGCGATGGGATCCTCGAGCGCCGCGATCTTCGCCCTATAGCCCTCCATGGACTTGGCATGGCGAAAGGCCTTGACGGCCTCGACGGCGTCCAACGAGCCATGCCGCGCGATGGCGAGTTTCTGCGCGTCGCGCACGAGCACGGCGCGGAGCTTGGGAGACATGAGCCCGTGGGCCTTGCTGACGTCGTCAATTGCCAAGATTGCACACTTTTTCACGTCGGTATCAGTAATCAGGTAGCGCGTCTTCGCATAGCCCACGGAGCACATCTGCGACATCTGCGCGCCTTCGATGCCGTGTTCCCCGCAATCGCCGCAGGACCAGCACTTGATGCACGTCCGCTCGCAACTCAGAGCGTTGATGTACGCGCCGCCGCCGCCGCAGTCCGCGCACGAGCCTGACGCTAGGCTCGAGCAAATTTTGCGGACGCCGTAGTGCCTCTCCATGAGCGTCCGCTGGGCCTCGTCGATCTTGCCGAAGCTCTTCCACGTGTCGAGTGTTTTTATGAACAGCCGCCAGGCATCGCCGTTCTCCGCTTACGAGAGCAATGCGTCGGCGCTCTTGTCCACGAGGCTCAAAGCCATGACGTCGCGGTTGCCGACCAACAACGCGACCTCCCGCAGGAAGAACGGCTCCGCCGCCAGCACTCGCACGAGCTTCGCCGCGGGCTCAATAGGCGGCGGGAGCTTCTTCGTCCTCCGCTTCTTCTTTGGTGCGGCAGCTGCAGGCGGAGGCACGCCCGACTCCGCCGCGCGCTTCTGCTGGCGGGTGACCATTACAGCTGTATTTGAAGGAATGCCCTGAGGAATATCCTGTAATGCTGCGCAAACACTCTGAGAGGTGTACAGTGAGGTGAAGCAGGTAAGTCAGCGCATGGGTCACATACTATTTAAACGAAACCCGTCAAAGAAACCCGTGCACTAAACTCATGCAAGCCAAGCAGGAGTCGTCCTGCGATCGTGAAGGTCGGCAGTGCCTCGCGAGATCGCACTCTCTCATCCGTGTACGCGTTGCCAGCTCAAAAAATGGACCCGGCAGCAACAGAGCTCGCAGACACGGAGGACCGCCTCAGCAACGACCTGCAGACGCTGAGCGACGTGTTTGTGGGACCACTTAGAGCCTGGGCACCGCAGGTGGCGGACGAACTCCCGCAGCTCGAGGCGACGCTCGAACGCCTCTTCGGCCCGCTCGACGAGGTCTGCGCGTCGTGCGGCGAGTTCGCGGCCGAGCTAAGAGAAGCCGGCACGAATTCGTCGTGGGCGGCGTGCTTCGAGCGGCACGAGACGCAACTGGCGAAGTGCTATGGAGCCTACGCTTTGGGCTTCGCGCGGGCGTGGAAGGACCTGGCGGAGCTGCGCAGTTCGTCCATCGCCCTGGACGCCTTCGCCCGCGCGTGCGAGCTGCAGCCCGCCAACGGCCGGCGCCTCAGCCTCGCGTCCCTGGCGATCATGCCCGTGCAGCGGCCGCCGCGCTACGTTTTGCTCCTGGGCGAACTGAGTAAACGGCTGGCGAAGGCGAACAAGGACGCGACCGGCGCGAGTCAAGCGCTCGACTGCGCGAAACGGATCGCCAAGGCCGTCGACGCGAACATCGAGAAGGAAGTGCGGCGATGCGATCATACGTCGCGGGCCATGCACGCCTTCAGGCGGTGCGCCGAGACCGAGCAGTGGGCGTCCCTAAACGTGGCCCGGGACGGGCCGCTGCTGCGCATCACGACGCACGGCCCCGTCGACGCCTACGTAGCGCTTTTTGACGACCGCCTCTGCTACGGGGACGCGAGCATGAAGAACCGGATATTTTCCGGGGACGAGTCGCCCTCCAAGAATGAGGCGCGCTACGTGCTCCACAGGACACTCCAGCTCGAGAACGTGTACTGCTGCCGGTCGGCGACGGACGGGCGGGGCGGCGCCGGCGACGCGCGAGGCCTGGCACCCTGGGAGCTATTGGTCGTGTCCGCGCAAAAGAGCTTTGTTTTGGGGGCGGCCGGCGCCGAGGAGGCCGCGGCGTGGCGCGCCGCGATCATCGCCACGGCGGCACGGAGGCGGAGCGCCCTATCGCTGAAGGACGCGCCACCGCGCGCAATCAAGGCGCACGTCAAGCGTGGCGCCGAGACGCGGCCGACGGACTTCGAGGTCGTGGGCCTCGCCGGCGATTTGATCGCGCGGCCGGCGGGCGCCGGGGCGCTGAACACGGCGACAGTGCCGCCGCGGTCAACCACGGTGCCGCTGCCGCAGCCGCCGGGGCTCGCGCGGGAAAAACTGCCGGCCGCGAGCTTGGGGCAGATCGCACGCCATCGCCGCGACGCCGCGCTCACCGCGTCGATGGCCGGCCCGCCGCCGCCTCCTTTGCAACCCCCCGAATCGCCATGGGGCGACTTCGTGGTGACCGTGCCGGTCGACCTGCAGCGGGGCCTGGGCCTGGAGCTGCGGAACGGTGCCGGCACGGTGGAGGTCGCGGCGCTGGCGCCGGACTCTGTCTGCGCGCCGAACGTGCGGCCCGGCGACGTACTGCTGAGCGTCGGCGACGAGTACGTCCAGACGGCGGAGGACGTCGTCGCGAAGCTGCGCATGCGGCGCGCCGACGCGGCCGTGTCCATCCGCCTGCGGCGGTCGGCGACGCCGAACCCCTTCGTGCCGGGGTCGCCCCTGGTCACGCCGCCGGTCCCGGAGCCGGACGACCCGGCGGCGTACGAGGCACTCATCCAGAATGTGGTGAGCATGGGCTTCCGCGAGCACGACGCCGCGCGCGCCGTCGCCGAGGGCCGGCGGAACGTGGATGCGGTCGTGAACTGGATTCTGGATAACGGGGGCGCACCGGATGACGACGACCCGGACCTGGCGTTCGCGCGGCGGCTCCAGGCGGAGCAGCACGATTCGGATCACCATGTCGCGGGCAATCCGTTCGCATAACTACTGTAGTACTGTATTCCTAATTATTGGCTCCGACCTGCGCCGCCCTTTCGGGCGTGCCGGAGCGCTATCGACGCCTCACGGCGCCGGCGGCACCGCGACGCGCCGCTTCTGCGCGACGCCGATGCCGCGGCCCGACGACTTGTAGTAGTAGCCGCCTTCGTTGATGAAGATGGGCACGATCTCCGCCCCGAAGGAGCCGTCGTAGGGCACCGTCGCGCCCGCCCGGTCCCGCCAGAGCGGGTCGCCCGTTTTCAACGTGGCCCAGTCCTTATCTTGAAGCGACTCGTGGGGCACTGCGGTGGGGAAGCCGTCGCAATCCACGGGCCAGCTCAGCTTGGTGAAGCCCTCGGCCACCGAGTACACGTCGGCCTCCGCCGGCAATTGGACGCACTCGCCGGCCGCCTCCCGGGACCACAGGTCCAGGACCGCGTCCAAGGCCCGATGCGTCGCGTCCACGACGTCCCACCGCACCACGCCCTGGGGCGTGGGACCCACCTCGACTTGGAGACCCGCTTTTCCCACCGAGGCCAGATACGGGGACTCCTCCGCATTCTTCACATCATTATACATGATCTTGACGTCGCCGAACACGGCGTCATTGGGGTCAGCTAATTGCTGCTGCACGTACACGGCCGCTCGCACGGCAAAGGGACACCACGCGTCGCAGATGATCGTGATGCCCATGTTGGCCGTCGTCGTGTGGAGGTCGACGACCAAATCGGCGGCTTGATCGGAGCCTTTCGGGCCCAGCGCTGCATCGACTTCCCTTGCCCGCTTCGACTCTTCGGTAAGCGGCGGCGCGTCGAGCTTCGAGCGCAGAAAACACCGATTCAAGTCCTCGTCCATGAACCGCCGGTTCGCCGTGACGGCCTGGGGGTTCCCCACCAACGTCTCGCTCTTGCCTCTCAAGGCTTTTTCGAGCCACACTCCGGTGTACTCGTTGCCGTGCGTGCCGCCCACGACCACGACGCGGTGCTTCGCCGCGAGGCTCACGCAGCGCCTCGCTACCAACATCGTGGCGACGCTCTTCCTCAGCATACCCTGCTGTGGCGACTGGCCACTGCTCCCTTTGCGAAACCGCTCACTAAACGCGAGAAGTTGGGACCTCCGCTGCTGCTGCGCTGCTTTTCTGCACGCCTCGCGTTGACTAGGTGACGCGCTGCTGTACGTTACTACGCCAGTTTGATGCAAGAGTTGATACAGTTGAAAACCCGTCCAATCGAAACCCGAACCCGAAACCCCGTACGCTTCATTTTCATTACTGCAGTGCTGCCCCATTGTTTGACCAAATTAGCACCGCCAGACGCCATCGGCGCGACGTCTAGCGGGCCGTGCCGACGACCGGTGGCGCGCGCTGCAAGCGGCTCCCAAATGGTGCTGATGGCAGCCCAATGATGGCAGCCCGCTGACCGATGCATTGGAGCTTGAGGCTGCTCGTGGCCCTCGCTACGGCCCGGGCCGGCAAGCGCGTCGTGCGGCCGGGAGCACCGCTGACCTATGCCACGCGGAGCGCCGTGCGCGCGGGGTCATCCTATGGGCGCACGGCCGGAGCGCCACCGACACGTACTGCCTGACTTTGAGAAGGTCGGCGCGCATGAACTACTGCCGCCACATGAAGGAGGGCTTCAACACGAAGCACCCGTCCGGCGTGCTATTACGGAAGAAGAGATTAGAAAGGTGCGGCAGGGAGGGCCAGCTCCTCACGCACATCAAGCCCTCGCACGTGCGCAACCGCACAAACATGGATTTGTGGACGCCGGAGGCCCTCTTCGCCGCCGCGAGAGGCGCCGGCTTCGCGGTGGTCGTGGCGGTCTACCGCCACAACGCGCTCGCGCGCGCCGTGAGCTCCTTCGAGATTCATAGATACGCGGGTTTGAAGCCCGCGGAAGCCGGGAGTCCTGCGGCGCGGCGGCGCGAGGCCAAGCTGAAGCAGCGGGCAGCCGACGACTTCTGCAACAAACCCGGAGCATTACAGAGGCACTTCGGCACGGAGCGCGACCTGTACGACCGGGGCCTGCGGGCGGCGCGGGCGAACGGGCTCAAGTTCCTGCGCTTCTCCTTCGAGGCCGTGACGGGGGATTTGTGTGGCACGATCAAGAAGACCACGAGTGCGCTGGGGTGCGACTCGCGGTGCCGGTGCCAGCCGACCGAATCCCAGCACCAGCGGACTTCGCGGCGCGACCGGAGCTTGGCGAACCGGACGTCCCCCGAGGCGGCGCGATGTATCACGGCGGAGCTCGCGGGGGACGCCCGGTACGTGTGGATGCTGAACCTGACGGCGACGCGGCCGCCGCCGGCCGTCGAAGCCTCTGAGCGGAAGCGGCGGAAGGGGTGGGTCTGATTATGCTTCCAGACGTGGAGCCTGGGGCAATTGTGGAGAGCAGCAGCGGACTAACCATGTACGTGAATAACATTAGGCGGGGCCTCTAGACCGTGATGCCGCCCTCGCGCACGCCGTCGACAAGCGCCTTGACGCGGCCGTGGAAGAGGTACTTGTGGCTGCCCGAGAAGCGGTCGAAGTAGAGCTTCTCGTAGCCCTTGGCCTTGGCGCGCTCGGCCAACAAGGCGCCGACGCGGCCCGCGGCGGCCCGGTCGTTGCCCTTGGGGTTCTCCGCCTTGATGGACTCGTCCAGCGTGGACGCGGCGCAGAGCGTGCTGCCCTCCTTGTCGTCGATGACCTGGGCGTAGATGTGCGAGTTCGACCGGAAGACGTTCAGGCGCATGCGGCCCTTGTCCTGGTTGCCGATGCGCTTCCGTCGGATGCGGTAGGCGATCTGCGAGCCCGAGTTTAATACCGTGGGCGCCGCCGTCCTTGGTGCTGTTTGGGGAGCGACGAAGCCGCTGGCGGCGGCCACGAGCGCCAGAGCAGCGAGGCGGACCATTTTAGCGGTTGTACACGGCTGAGGGGCAAGCGCAGCGCAGCGGTGGCTACGCAGGGGCTAATGCAATGCTGAGTCGCGTTTTTTGTGCAACTCGGCAAAGTTCGGGTTTGGGTTGCTGGTTCACGCAATTCGTCGCCGTAGAGGCCTCGGCTCGTCCATCGTCCAGCCCTGGGCACAACATGCCCTCCGAAACCGCTAGTAGTACCGCTGGACGGGTTTTTCCGCGACAGTCAGCTCGATAGGCCGAGCACGCGCCACACGTTGCACTTCAACACCACACGCATCGCTGGTAGCCACAAAGAAGTGGTACTCCGAAGTGACGACGAGCAGTTGCACAACAGCTTCTGCACAGTCAGAAAGCGCAGCACGAGTTCGCAGCGACCGCAGTCAGTCAGTCAAAGACGATGATGCGAGTACTCCTCCTCGCGACGCTCACGCAGACGCACGCCTTCGCGCCGCCGCACCGCGCGCTGCGCACGCTGCAAACTCAGCGCCGCCCGACCGCCGTCGCGGCGCTGCCCTCCATCCCGGGCTGGGTGCCGTCGCTGCCGGCGGGCACGGGCCAGGTCGCCGGCGACCTGAGCTTGTATACGATCAAGACTTTAATCGCCTGGGGCGTGCCCGCGTTCGTGGTGGCATTGGTGGTCTTCCCGCTCGCGGACGCCATTTTCGGCGGCGACGAGGACGACAAGCGGAGCAGCTTCGAGGGCGGCGCCTTCGGGGACGAGTTTGCGCTGGAGGACGACCAGCCGCGGGGGCGCGGGCTGCCCTTCGGGCCCCAGAAGCCGCGACGGGCGCCGAACCGCCCGAAAGCGCCCCAATACCTCAAGGTCGAGCGCCTCAACGAGCGCTTAGAGTCCTTTGAGTTCTCCTTGGAGGCGGCGTCGTCGGGGCGGTATGCCGCTAGAAAAGCGCGGCGCACGAGAAGACTGGGAAAAGCTTTCGCGGACGAGCTCGGATTAGCCGGCCTGTCGGACGACACCTTGCAAACGGTCGCGACCGCCGAGCGGGACTACATCCAGAAGTCCACGGAGGCGCGGAAGAACGTGCTGCTCGCGCGGGCGCAGCTGCGCGGCCTCGCGGCCGCGACGAACGCGACGTCCGCCGAGAACGCGACGGTCGCTTCACTCGGTGATTCAGGAATAGTCAGTAAGGTGAAGAAGCTCATGCCCTTTTCGAAAGAACCGAAGTCGAACCGGGAGGACGCCCTCAACAACTTGGCGGACGCGACCAAAGAATCGCAGGAGGCGGAGCTGGACTACATTGGAATTGTTGCGAGTCACCTCCCGGACGACATTGCCCGGCGGCGCCTGGGCCAGCTCGCGAGCGAGGGCCGGGACGGCACGCTCGAAGGCTCTTTGACGAACGCCCTGGACTTCCTGAGAAATTCTACGGAAGCGAAACGGGCCTACGTCCTGAACTTCGATGGCGACACGACCGCGTCGCAGACCGCCAATCTTAGGGAGGAGGTCACCGCTATCTTAAAGACGGCAAACGTGGAGCGAGGCGACGAAGTCGTCCTCAAGCTGACGACCGGCGGGGGCACCGTCACGGGCTACGGCCTGGCCGCGGCCCAATTACTCCGCTTAAAAGACGCCGGGCTCCACCTCACGGTTTGCGTGGAACAGGTCGCGGCTTCAGGAGGCTACATGATGGCCTGCTGCGGAGATAGGATCGTGGCCTCGCCCTTTGCTGTTCTAGGGAGCATTGGGGTGATCACAGACATCCCCAACGCCTACGAGCGCCTGAAGAAGGAGGGCATCGAGTTCCAGACCGTGACGGCCGGCGACTTCAAGCGCACGATCACGCCCACGAAGAAAGTGACGAAGGAGGATTTGGAGAAGACGACGGCGGACGTCAAGGAGATCTTCGCTCTGTTCAAGAAGTTCGTGGGGGGCCAGCGGCCGAAACTCGACATCGACGCGGTCGCGAACGGCGCGACGTGGTTCGGCCAGGACGCTTTGGACTTGCATTTATGCGATGAGCTGCGGACATTTGACGACGTCAAATTGGACCTGTGCGACGCGGGCGCGGAAGTATTGCAAGTCACGTACTCGCCCCCGCCATCGTCTCCTCTAGAGGCTCTATTACAGCCGGCCGGTTCGGTGGACGTGTCAACCCTGGCGCGCCTGGCCAAGCTGGCGCTGCCCGTGTTGTCGGACCTCGCGGGCGTGGACCTGAAGGCGGGGCAGCCGCTCGCGCTCGAGAGGGACGCGGACCGCTACCGCGTCCAGGACGACCGCTGGATGTCCTAGGGTGTAACCGCGACAGACACATAGTTACATAATAGCGATGGGGTAGAGCAATTGCGGCGTGGCGACACATGCTGGCACCAAGCGACCACACCACAACAAAGCACTCCATGCCGCCGACGAAACCAGGCAAACACACCACAACAACGCTAGGGCAGCGACGCGCTTGAGGCGCAGGCCTCGCCCTCGATGCCGCCGATGGAGCGCGGCGCCAGGATGCGCACCGGCGCGAGGCTTGTGGACATGTCGCACAAGTGCCTTAGCACGCGCTTCAGCTCCGCGACGCCGATGTCGCCCGTGACGGCGTTCGCGTCGACGACGCGCCAGACGCGTCCGCCGACAGCAGCGCACGCGTCGCCGTTCGACGCCGCCGCCGCCAGCTGCGCCACGACCTGCTGCGCCGGCGCAGAACCCGGCACGTCGCGCTTGTTCACGACCACACAAAGCGGTACGATGCGCCCGAGCCTCAAATTCACGCTATGTAAGAGTTCGAGCGGCACCTGCCACTGCGTCGGCTGCGTGGCGTCTACCACGTACACGACGGCGTCGGCGTCAGCGCCGTCGGTCAAGAGCTCGAATCGGCGTCGCTTAGCGCCTTGACGAGCGTCTTCTTGCCGGCTTTGGGCGCGCCGTATACCAGTACTTTGGGACGCGCGCTCTGGGTGGCGCCCATGTTTTTTGCACAGCAGTGATTTTGAGCGCACAAATGCTGGTTTCGCAGCAATGCTGCAGACAAGCCGTCCTTACAGTAGTGATGCCACTATTAGACGTCTGCGGAACGGTTTACGGTGCAAGTGCGCAAGTATGCCTGATTGAGATAAAAACCCGTCGCGTAAACCCGCCAACTCTTGTGCCTTGTGCACACCTCGCGCAAAACTCCGCCTTCGCTTGTCCGCACCGCCGCTGCTGCTCCTTAAAGCCGCATCATACGTACGTGTGAACCTCCGCGGCTGCCCGCGCGCGACGGGGCAGCCTTCCAGCCTGTGCCTCCTTGGGCCAAGACAGAGCAAGTGCTCGCGACGGGCCACAGATTGCCCAGCGGTACGCCATGGGCGCCGCCCCGCCCCCCAAACCGAGCCTACGCACGGCGCCGCGCCCCATCCCGGCGGAGGACCGCGCGCGCCGGGACGACGAGGTCCGCGAGCAGAGCGCCGCGGTCTGGCTCGTCGAGGACGCGCAGCAACAGGCGTTTCTAAGAAGCCGGCCCCTCGCGCGCCGGTTGCAGCACCGCGCGGAGGCTGTTCTATTGGAGTGCCGGGCCACGTATAGCTTTTTGTTCTCTCAACAAGAAAAGGCCTCGGGCGAGGTCGAGGCCGTGCGCCGGGCGCTGGGCCGGGGCGACCACGCCCACGTGTCCGAAACGTTGTACCGGGGCCTGGTGGAGACGCTCGAGGTGAACGCGCAAGTCGTCGGCCGGCCCCAAAAGGAGGCGAAGGACGCCGTCGACGTCGTGGGAGAAATTCACCGGCACATGGAAACGGGATCAAGAATAGCGCCCTGTCCCGCGGAAGACGACCCGCAGAGCATTGAAGTCGCCGCGTACCGGCGCGCGGCGCTAGAAGTGGTGAACGAGCGGCCCGCGCCCGGATACCGGCCGCGGTACCGCGTGCTCCGCTTCTCGCCCGTCGTGCGCATCAACGTCTACGACAACCTTGAAAGTCTCGCCCACCAGGCGTGGGCGAAGCGCGACGAGGTCGCGTTCAACAAGCGCCTCGCGCACGTGCTGCAGCGGAAGCTGGGCGGCCGGCGCTGGCGCCGCTTGGTCGAGGGGGATGAGGAGGCCCTGGCCGCGGCGGCGGGCTTCGCGGGCGTCGGGGCGTGGGTCGACGCCGCGGCGCCGGTGCCGCGGGCGCGGTCGCCCTTCGCGTGCCTCTTCGGCGCCGGGGGGAAGGCGGCGGACGCGGCGACCCCCCAGGCTCCCGGATTATGACTTGTGGCCTTAGTACCTTACCCTCCCCCGCGCCGCAAGATCGCGCCGCAGCGCCGCCGGTCTGCCCTGGCTGGCGCTCCTCGAGGGCCACCCCCACACGTCGCGCCGTCGTAGCAACCGGTCTAAGCGTTGCCGACGACTGTTGCACGCTCGCGCTGGGGAAACCTACTAGCCCTCTTTCCCAGGATGTTCCATTTTTGGCCAGCGAAGCCAAATCCCCGCAGCGCAGCCCCAGCCCCCACCCGCAACCATGGCCGAAGTGCGCCAAGCGGGCTACACGGACCGCGTCACGGACATGTCCGGCGCCGTCGGGCTCGAGGACCCGCGCCAGATCAAGATGATCATGAACGCCGAGGTCAAGCCCCTGAACTGCTGCGGCAAGGTCTCGGCCTGCCTGTGCTGCTGCTCCAGCTTCGACCTGGAGAGATCCTACCTCTACGTGCGGGAGAACTCCATCGAGTCCAACTTCGCCCTGAGCCCGTGCTGCGGGTGCTGCGGCATCGAGTGGGACCACATCCGGGTGACCTACTTCGACCGCCCGCCCTACGCCGTGTGCTGCGCGGACCAGTGCTGCGAGAACTGCTGCGCGGGCCGCCAGGAGGTGAGAATCGTGGACTCGGGCTGCATGCTCTGTTGCATGAAGTGCTGCTCCGAGGAGTGGGTCTCCGTGGCCACGCCCAAGGTGCCCTTCCCCTGCTGCTGCGTGCCCAACGAGGTCAACGCCCTCATGAACCTGTGCGGCTTGTGCGGCTGCGTCTCGGGCAACCCCTGCTCGAAGACGGTCACTTTCCCGCAGCCCATGGACGCGCAGACCTACATGACGGCGGTCAACTCCGTGCTGGGCTCCTTCGACCGCCGCGGCGCGCCGCCCCAGGCCGAGGGCGTTTTGTCGGAGTCCATGAAGCGCGTCTGAGCCGCCCCCCCTCTGGTCACAGAACCGGACTGCCCCCCCCCCCCCGGACCGACAAGCGCCGCCGCCTAACTTGGTAACACGTTACTTGCCCCCCCCCCGGACCGACAAGCAACTTGGTAACACGTTAACAGTTACACCGTAGCCATGAGCCGCGCGAGCTCCGCGACCAGATCCGGGTCCGGCGGCTTGCGGAGCTTGCGCCGCCGCGCCTCGACCGGCGTGCTGAGCCACGTGTCGCACCGCGTCGTGGCGCCACGCCGGCGCTGAGTGTATTCAGTGTTCCGTCGCCGGAGGTCGGCGCGGCGCCGCGCCCGGTCCGCCGCGCGCCGCGCCGCGAGCTCGACGCGCGCCGCGGCCGTGCCCGGCTGGAGGCCCCGCGCGGCGCGCACCGGCGACGCCGACCGGCGGTGTTGTCTGGAGTGTTGCTCGCTCCGTCTCATGTCCGCCCGTCGCCGCTCGCGCGTGTCGATGTGGCGCGCCCGCGCTTCTCGCCGCGCGACGATCATCACGGCCCCGAGACTATTATGGATGGTCGTTTTCGTCGCCTGAAGCTTCCGTCGGATGATCCGGTTGTGCGCGCGGATTCGCACGGCGTCCGCGGCGCGCGCGACGCGGTGGTCGCAGAGGGGTGGCGGCGGCGGTACGGCGTGAGATGATGGTGGTGGTGGTGGCGGCGGTGTGTCCGTCGCACACGTGGCACGGAAGCGGGCGAGGTAGCCCGGGGCTGCCGCGGATGGCATCGTTGTGTTGATGTGCTGCCCTTTCGGCGCGTCTCGGGCGTGCGCTTGCGCGCGCGGCACAGACTGGCCGCCCTGATTGCTTACGTGCGTGCGAGCAGCGCGCACAAGGTTGCTCTGGCGTCGACGCTCACGCTCTCCCTCCTGGCGCTGTGCATCTGCGCTGTGCCTGAGAGTTGCCTCAATTTCGTTCGCCCACTCATGGCAGCCATGTGGGTACTCTTCTGAACGCCGCCACCGGTCGTTTTGGCGTGGTTTTTCAGTTCGACGTCATCGGCGGACGAGGGGCTCATTTTTGGACCTCATATGACCCTCGCCGCGTCTGCGCGCTGCAGCTCAAACATGGTTCGTCTTATGGCAGCGCTGAGCGCGTGCGCGAGCGCCATGGTGTATCACAACCCTGTCAAAGCTCCCATCAAGACAGGCGTGTCATTTTTGCCTGTGAACTCCTGCGCGGCAACTCAAAAGTTTCCTTTCGTCACGCGCCGGACGCACCGCAGCGGCGAGAGCAACAGAGATGCTGGACGCTGGCCTACGAACGGAGCACCCCGCCCACCTGCATTTGGCCGCGCGCCGCGAAAGCCGGCGCCCGCGGCGCCGCGAGAGGCCAGCCTCACCCATTTTGAGAGCATCTACGACGCGTGCACGCATGTCGAGAGCACCACAACGCTACACGCATGTCGAGAGCACCCCCCGTAAACGCTTCAACCACGCAGGGCCCGACCGTGGAACGCGCCGAGGCCGGCTCCAAGATCGAGAAGGGCAAGCTGGCCAAGGACCCCACGGCGGCCTTCACGGACTTGTATGATTTCGCGGCGCAGATCCGGGCGGGGACCTTGGACTACTCGGAGATCGAGGACTTTGACATTAATAGTCGCTTAAAATGGACCGGGATCCTCAGTCGTTTCAGGAGGACCCCGGGCCGCTTCATGATGCGGTTACGGATCCCGAACGGCATCGTGCGTTCGGACGCCCTGCGCATGTTCGCGGACACGATCGAGCCGTACGGCGACGATTTAGGAGTGATGGACATCACCACTCGGCAGAATTTACAATTGCGGGGCTTGACCCTGGAGGACGCCGCCCTCGTGACGGAGAAGTTACATAGGGACCACAACATGACTTCGTTTCAATCAGCATTAGA
>Ga0302122_10001504_pt1 | contig 14790 bp, 9 predicted proteins | sample CB21_SCM_MG_FD_203115 | JGI IMG/M metagenome (GOLD analysis project Ga0302122, IMG submission 203115) | Marine microbial communities from Western Arctic Ocean, Canada - CB21_SCM | ecosystem: Environmental > Aquatic > Marine > Oceanic | place: Canada: Western Arctic Ocean | collected 2017-09-28
CAACGACGCGACCGCGCGGCCCGCGCGAGCACGCTACCAAGTCACTGGCCGCCGAGCGACCCCCCCCTTTACGACGAAGTCGAGCACGCGGATAGGTACCTAGTTAGTTAAAAAAATACTCCCCTGCAAAGCGTAGATCGAGGAGGTCCCTCGAGTTCGCGTCGAAGCGCCGCTCGACGGCCATGGACCGGTACGCGATGCGCACGACGCCGCCATCGAAGCGGAGCTCAACGTCTCCCGGGAACCAGCATACACTGTCCCCATCTTCGGAGGCAACGAAGCTATCGGTCGCCCAGCACGGCGCTGGCCCCGCGCAATCGCTACAAGACTCAACCGCTATCCGGACCCGGGGCTTGCGCGGCGAGACCGCCAAGCCATCGGAAGTCGTTCGCAGCGTGACGCGCACGCGGCCCTCGGCACTCTTGAACGTCGTCCGGAGGTGCCACTCGTTCTTAGAGGCGCGGTCGTCGTCGTCGAAGACGCATATTTCGTCGGAAGTGACGAGCTGCCCCAGGTCCACGATCGAAGTCGACCGCTCGTCCGGCGTCGTGAACGTCCGTTCGAGCACGGCACCATCCACTCGCTCGCGCGACATGATCTCGTAGCCGGGAGGCGACGTACCGCCCGCGACGTCGAACTCACGCTGCCAGCCGGCCCACCGGCCGCCGACGAACTGGGAGGTGTCGCTGGCGTCGACGCGCGTTAGCGTTCGGCCTGCGCTTGGGGAGACGGTGAGTTTGGGGAAACTCAGTACGCGGCGTGCCATGTGTGACCGATACGTGATTCGAACACGTAACCTTCAGGTCTGGAATCTGACGCGCTACCGTTGCGCCAATCGGTCAATTGCGGAAATGATTATGATGATGGTGGGGTTCGAACCCACGCCAAAAGACTGGTGCCTAAAACCAGCGCCTGGGGTCCCGATTGCTCGGTTAGACAACTCGGCCACATCATCAAAGTGCGATAGTGACAGGGTTCGAACGCGCATCAATTTGTCAGAATTGATCCTGCGACCCTTACGGGAGTAGATTTCAAGTCTACCGCCTTAACCACTCGGCCACACTATCAGTCCAATCCGCGATGAGACCGATATGGGATTTGAACCCATACCCTTCAGATTCCAAGTCCGTCCAGTACGCCATCGACCAAACGCAAACAACCCCGACGGGACTCGAACCCGCAACCCCCAGATTCGAAGTCTGATACGCTATCCATTGCGCCACGGAGTTGTTTTGAAGATGGAGGAGCAGGGGTTTGAACCCTGGGCTTTCCGCATGCAAAGCGGACGCTCTGCCACTGAGCTACACCCCCGGAAATTGCACAGGACGCGGCGCGCGTACCGGAGCGACGCCACCGCGGCGTAAGCGTGCGTGCAACCGCGGACACTAGAAACAGCCTCATGACCGCCGCCCCCCGCCGGCCGCCTCCTCGAGCTCGAGGTCGTTCCAGCGCTCGGGCTCCTTTTCGGTGAGGACGTCGCCCGCGTCGTCGCCTGCGCGGGAGACAGGTGAAGGCACGCGTCTTCTTTTTGAACGGCCCGTCGTGAGTGTTCGTTGTGTCCTCAGTGATCTTGGTGATTCATAAGGTCGTCATGCGAGCAGCATTCAAGAGTAGCAAATATGTTGTGTTAATCAGTGGACCGGTTCAAGAGGAGGCGGACGCGGCGCGCGGACCTTCGTCGCCGAACGGCTCGCCGGCCGGCAGCTCGACCTCGTCGTCGGACAAGCAGTCCTCGGCCCAGGCCTCGTCCACGACCTCGTGCACCTTCTTCCAGTCGCAGAGCTTGCTGAAGTTGCTGTCCGACATGACTGCACTCGCCGCACTCGCTGTACGGAGGTTAGGGCGCAGCGCGCGCGCCGGTTCACAGCGCTGTGGGCTTGCCGCGGCTGCACTGGTGACTCCGCGCTGGGTTACCGGCGGCTACTTGCGTCGCTCGCACTGTTCGCTTGCTTTGTTAAAGTCGGCGCTCGTCGAAACCCGCACGACTCCACGGGATCTCTCGAGCAAGCAGTTTCGGGCGCTCCGTCACGCCTCGGGGTAGCTGGCGACGTCTAGGTTCAAGCTTTTGCTGGCACCTCATTTTTTTTTCGACATCTCTGTGATTTAACAAGCTCGCCCGCCATATCGCTGCCACTACGACCCTGCTGCATACGCCACGGCCGTAATAGATCGTCGTTCGCTTGCCCTGCAAGTTTGAGCCAGCGCTGCAACACTAGTGCCCACAGCACACCACTGCATAGCCACCATGTCGAACATGCTTGAGGACGAGCGCTTCGACAACATGCTGCTGAACTTCGCGCAGCAGTGCCAGGGCATCGAGCCGCTGCTGGACACGCTCTTCAGCTTCATGCGGCGGAAGACGGATTTTTTTAGGTCGGGCGACGACGACAAGGCGCGGAACACGGTGCTCAAGATGCTGGAGAAGCACCAGTCGCTCGCGGACAAGACGAACGCCCAGAAGAAGAAGGTCTCGGGCGAGGCCGAGGCCGCCGCGGCTAAGCGCAAGGCCGCGGCCAAGGCCAAGCGGGCCGCCGCGCAGCAGAAGGCGGCGAACGCGCCGCCCGCGCCGCCCGTCGTGACGGAGGACATGGCCAAGAAGATCGAGGACATTTCCAGCGGCGACGGCAAGGACAAGGGCGACGAGAGCGACGACGACAAGGAGCCGCCGCCGCCGGGCAAGGGCGGCATCATGCCCTGGGGCGTGTGGACCCAGCAACTCGCGGACTTGGAATTGAAGATCCCCATGGCGCCGGGCACCAAGGCCAAACAGCTCGTGGTGGACATCCGGAAATCCTCCATCAAGGTCGGCCTGAAGGGCGCGGCTCCGGTCCTCGAAGGAGAAATGCACAAGAAAGTGATCGTGGACGACTGCTTCTGGACGCTCGAGGACAAGGCGGGCTCCGAGACGGGCGAGAAGGAGATCGTGATCGCCTTGCAAAAGGAGGACAAGCAGATGTGGTGGAAGAATGTTATTACGGGTGACCCGGAGATTAATACCCAGAAGGTGCAGCCCGAGAACTCCAAGCTCGGCGATTTAGATGGCGAGACGCGGATGACGGTGGAAAAAATGATGTACGACCAGCGCCAGAAGGCCATGGGCAAGCCCACGGCCGACGAGCAGGGCAAGCAGGACGTGCTCGAGACCTTCATGAAGTCCCACCCCGAGATGGACTTCTCCAAGGCGAAGTTCTCCTAGGCGGAGATGTCGTCGCGCGTTTTGGGTGCCTAGCTAGTGTTTCTAAGGTATGCTGCAACTAACTTACACCGCAAAACTCACAAAGAAACTACTTAGGGGGCGGCATGGCCAGGGACCGCCGCAGCGACATGCGCATCTTCAGGTCCGACAGGCCCGACGTCTTGGAGAGCGGCGACATGAGCGACGACGGCGGCGGCCGCGGCGTCGCCGCCTCGTGGATGCGGTCCACCGTCGTGTCGCAGGCGTCTCCGGATATCTCGGCGCTCTCCTCCTCAACAATAAAAAAGGGATCGTCCAGCAAGTCGACGGCGTGGGCCCGCTTATGCGGATCTCTTTCGAAGCACCGCAGGATGAGCGACCGTAATAACGGCGACAGGTCGTAGGCGTCGATGGGCGGCGGCGCGTCCGTGGAGGCCACGTGGTAGAAGAGGGCCATGGGCGTCTTGAACTCCAGGACCTTCCACGGGGGGTGCGTCGTGGCCATTTGCAAGATGACGCCGCCACTACTCCACACGTCCGACCGTCGTCCGAACTTGTCCTGGGAGAGGACCTCGGGCGCCATGAAGTAGGGCGTGCCGCGCATAGTCAGTTTCGCGTCCCTCGTAAGTGTCCCGTCGGCGCCGAGCCGATGGGAAGCCCCAAAGTCCGCTAATTTGGCCACGCCGTGCTGGTCGATCAGCACGTTGCCGCACTTGATGTCCCGGTGGATGATGTGGTTTTCATGTAAATATACGAGACCGGACAATAAATGTCTAGAATACATGCGCACGACCTTCTCGGACAGCGCGCCGTACTGCGCCGACTGCGCCGCCAGGCTCCCGCCGGGCACCCACTCCTGGAAGATGTAGAGTTGGAGCTGCGCGTCGTCGACGTGCGTGCCCAGGTACCGCACGATGTTCGGATGTTCAAGAGACCTCATGAGCTCGATCTCACTACAGAGGGCCCGTAACTCCGCCTCGGCTTTGGTAGGCCCGCGGCTGATCCCGTCCGGCGGCACACTCGCCGTGGGGATGGCCATCATCTTGCAGGCGATGTGCTTGCCGGTGACGGAGTCGAGGCACGTGTAGACGCTCCCGAAGGAGCCCTGGCCGATGCACTTGCCGAGCTTCCACTGGCCGTTCAAAATATGCCGCGCGGTCCGGGTCACCTTCCGGGGCTCGTCGCCCGCGGCCGTGCTGAGGCGCTGCTTCTGTTCACTCGAGAGCCTCCGAATCACTTTCTCGGAGTCCGGCGGCTGGGGCGTCGGCGTCGGTATGTCGTTAGGTGGAATTGGCGGTCGCAGGTTTGGCGTCTGCGCTGGTAGAGCCGCGGGCGTCGGCAGCGGCGAGGGGATCACCAGCTCGCCGGGCTTGGGGAGCGGGTCGAGGGACATCTTCGCAAGGCTCGCCAAGTTGACCTCGATGCCGCCCTCGTCGTCACTGTCGAAGGCGTCGGACTCGAAGGCGTCGTCCGCGTAATCATACTCGTCGGTCGGCGGCGCCTGGGCGGTGAGGTCCACTCGTAACAGCTCCAGCGACGCGCGCACGCTCGCCCGGAAGGTCCGGTCGTCCGCGCGTTTCCGCTTGTGCCGCCGCCGGGCCTGCTGAGCCGCGCCGAGGACCGCCCGGAGCAGAGCCACGGAGCCCTGCGAGACGCTCCACGACTCCAAGATCGCGGGATCGCCTAACAGTGGATCAATGGCCCCGCCCTGCACGAAGTACGTGCGCAGCTTCCGCAGGAGCCGCGGCACCTCGTCGTGGGGCGCGCCGGCGTCTTGTAACAAACGCGAGAGCTCGGCCTCATCGACGCCCAGGATCTGTTGGGTCGTGGTGTCCATGGCAGCCGCGTGTGCGCCGACGTCTTCTGGGGCTGCTTACGAACGACTCCTCGTGGTCCCCATCATGCCTTAGTAATGCCGCAGTGCGATCTCTTTTTTGGGCACAGCTTGCCAACAGTCAGGAAAGTGCGGGTAGCCCGTCCTGGCGTGCGGCGTACGACCGAGAATGCTCGCTTCGGCTTCTGTTACTGGGTGAGCTAAGCACGGGCGGTTCTGCGAGGAGGACGGGTTTCAGGGACGGGTTTTGTCTCACGCAGATCAGCAAAAGTGAGCTCAGCTCACTGTGCAGCGATAGTTGGGGCATACTAAACGCAGCAACAACTTTACTATACGGGTTGCAAGAGGCTTAGAAACGAGCGCTCGCAATCGAGCGCTCGCAGCCGTAAGCACATCGATTCGCAGCTCAGTGCAGCAGCCATGGAGACGCCGGTCGCCGCCAGCCGCGGCGACATCGTCTCCGCGCTGCGGGAACCACCACCCTCGTCCACGCGCGTGCTTACGCCCCAGTACCGGCCGACGCTGGACCAGGAGCTCGAGCTCGAGCAGGAGCGCCAAGCCCAGGCGTTGAGAGATCTGGACGCTTTACGTTTAGTCTACCGCGGCGCGCACCATCGACGGGGTGCCTTTGACGGGGAGGATGGTGACGACGGCGACGCCGCGGGCTGGGCCGACCTCAGCGTCGAGCCGACGTGGCGCCTGAGAGAGAGGATGAAGACGGTCAGTGTGGCGCTGGTGCTCTGTTTGAACATTGGGACGGACCCGCCGGACGCCATTGCGGCGTCCCCGCGGGCGCGGCGCGAGTGCTGGCTGGAGCCGTTCGCCGGTCCTTCTCGACAAAAAGCATTGGAGACGATCGGTGCCGCCTTACAAGCACAATATGAAAGGTGGCAGAGCCGAGCGAGGTATAGGCAACTCCTGGACCCGACGGCGGACGAGTTGAGGCGCCTCTGTGCGGCGTTGCGACGGTCCGCGAGAAATGATCGGGTCCTAGTCCACCTGAACGGGCACGGCGTGCCGCGGCCCACGGCCAACGGCGAGGTCTGGGTCTTCAACAAGAATTATACCCAATACATTCCCCTGAGCGTGTACGAGTTGAGGGCCGTGGTCCAGGCGCCCGCCGTGTTTGTTCTAGATTGCTCGGGCGCCGGTATCCTGTTACCCCACTTTAGAGCAGCCATGCCCACGAAGCCCACGGAGGACGGGGAGGACCCCCCGTCACCCGCTCCGAAAACGGACGACTGCATTGTGTTGGCGCCGTGCGCCGCAGACGAGACCCTACCGTCCGATCCACGCTTGCCGGCGGACCTGTTCACGGCGTGTCTCACGACGCCGATCAGTGTCGCGCTGCGGGACTTCGTGCGCCGGCACCCCGACTCGAGCCGGGGGCGTCTAGACGAGGAGACGGTGGAAGCGGGCGTGCCCGGGCGACTGGGCGATCGGAAGACGCCGCTGGGCGAGCTCAACTGGATCTTCACGGCCGTCACGGACACGATCGCCTGGAACGTGTTACCTGCTAGACTATTCCAGCGATTATTCAGAGAGGACCTGCTGCTCGCGTCGCTGTTTCGGAATTTCTTATTAGCGGAGCGCGTGTTCCGGAGGCACGGCCGGACGCCGGCGACGATCCCTGCGTTACCCCCGACGGCGGACCACCCGCTCTGGGCGACCTGGGACCTGGCGGCCGAGGGGTGCTTAGCGCGGCTCGCCTCCGCCCGGCACCCGAGCCCGGCCAAAGCGCCCAGCGATGAGACGCCGGCGCCGTTGCAGGACGCGCCAAGCCCTCGCGTGCACCATAGGTCACTACGCGTATTAGCGCGGGTGCCGCCCGTGGGGCCGGAGCCGGCGGAGCCCTCGCCGTTTTTTGAAGAACAACTCACGGCCTTCGAGGTGTGGCTGCGGTTCGGGGCAGGCGCCGTGGCCAAGCCGGAGCAGCTGCCCGTGGTTTTACAGGTGCTGCTGTCGCAAGCTCATAGAGTGCGGGCGCTGGTGTTGTTACGCCGGTTTTTGGAGTTGGGGCCTAGAGCGGTGGACGTCGCGCTGTGCGTAGGCATTTTCCCCTACGTCCTCAAATTACTGCAATCGCCGGCGCCGGAGCTGCGACGGCCGCTCGTGGCGATCTGGGCTTCTATATTGGCGTTCGACGGGAGCTGCCGGTCGGACTTAGCGCGGGACGGCGCTAGGGAAGCGTTCGTGGCGCATTTAACGTATCTCGCGCGGGACGATGATAATGAAGGAGAGCAGTGCGAGCAGAAGCGGCTCGCGGCGTTCATTTTAGCGACGGTGTGTCGGGGAGAACCGAGCGCGCGCGACGCGTGCATGGCCAAGCGCCTGCACGAGGTGCTCCTGGATCTGCTGCGGCGGGATAGTGGCACAAGCCAAACGCGCGACCTGCGGCGGTGGCTCCTCCTGTGTGCCGGTGCGTTATACGACGGCGCGGCGCGGGACGCGACGCGTTCGTGCCGCGCGCTGCGGGACGAGGTTTTGAGATTAACACGCGAGGACGCCGATGCGCCGGCGCGCGCTTGTGCGTTGGACGCCCTGGGGAGCATGTTCTGCGCCGCCAACGAAGGTGACGACGACGACGACGCCGCGACGTGCGCGGCCGGCGCCGCCTCCGCGTGCCGGGACGGCTCGGCGTTCGTGCGGCGGGAGGCGGCGTTGCTGATTGGCGCGCTCGCGGCCGTGGACGCGCGGCACGCGAGGGCCTTGCAGGGGGCGGCCTCCGAGGGCGAAGGCTCCTACGCCGACCTGTGGCGTTGTCTCACCTTATTGACGCGGGACCCCTTCGCGCCGACGGCCGTCGCCGCGCGGGCCGTGCAGGACGCCATCCTCCACGACACGTCCATAGATACGATTCGCGAAAGTGGCGGCGCGCGGCGGTGGGCGGCGCGCCGCTTCGGGCTGAGTCTACGAAGCACGTCCGTGGCGGCGGCGTTCTCGGCCTCGTCCACTTCCCTCGACGAACTTTTGGCGGCGGACCCCTTGTCCAAGAACGGCGAGATGCGTTTGTACCGCCGCCACCGGAACCGGTACTGCCTCCGGGAGGCAAGTTCAGCGCGCAAGCGGGCCAAAGACGCTCTGGTCGCTCGGGAACAGGAGAAGCGCACGCCCCCGGTGCCCTCCCCCCAGAAGGTCCTGCGCTTCGCCCAGACGCGGACCTTTGACAATATTGGGGCCGAGATGACGTCTTTAGCTAGATTCCACCCCTTCGAGAGTATTTTAGCCGTCGTCGATGAGAAGAGCGGCGTTTCCCTGTGGGACGTGGACCAGGGCGCGGCCGTGGCCCGCTTTGCTAATGGGGACTTGAGGACCACGTCGCTCGAATGGCTGAACGCGCACTCGTCGTCTCTGTTAGTGGCGGGCGACGCGGACGGTGTCGTCCGGGTCTGGGGCGGTCTAGGGTTAGAACGAGGGCCGTACGAGGAGCGGAAGGTTCGTTTGGTCTCAGCGTTCCGCGCGGTCGAAGACGTGCAGCTGTTCCGCAAGTCCGCGGGTTTAGTGTGCAGCTGGAGCGCCCGGGAGGCCCACTTGTACTGCGCGGGCGATTCCGATAGCCTCGTGAGCTGGGACTTGGAGCGGGAGAGTCTGGTGCGATCTCTTCACACGGAGACCGACGCGTGCGCTACTGTGGTGGCGACGTTGCCCCTCCAACCGCATCGCATCACGGTGGGCTTCGGGGACGGGTCCTTGAAGTTGTTGGATTTAAGGGACCGAAGCCATCGCCCTGCACAAGCTTATGCCCACGAACACAGCGCCTGGATTGTGCATGCTGATGTGCACAAGCACAATCCATCAGAACTGTGCAGCGGGTGCGTGGCCGGCGACCTCAAGTTCTGGGACGCTCGAGTAGTAGGTGCGTCCCAGCGGACATTGGATGTGCAGAACTCGGCGATGACGGCGTTGTCTGCGCACGCCGAGGCGCCTTTACTGGCGTCGGGCTCGCACAACCAGTTCGTCAAGTTCATGCTGCGGGACGGCGACCAATTGAATATCGTGCGGTACCACGACGGCGTCTTCGGGCAGCGCATCGGGCCCGTGGCTTCCCTAGCGTTCCACCCGACGAAGTTGATCGCCGCGGCGGGGTCCACCGACAGCGTCGTGGGGATCTACTCCGCCTCTTAAAGTTTGTATCTTATCACACATAGCCCCGCCTCCCAAAGCCCGGGTTTGCCACGAGGGCCCCCTAGAAGACGGCGCCGCTCGCGACCGCGCCCCCAAAGGCCGTGGCCGCCACCGCGACGGCGCCGAGGACCTTGAGCGTCGTCGACGTACCCGCCTCCTCTTCTTCCATGAGGCTCTTGGTCGAGCCGCCTCTGCTTAACACGACCTCCGGCTCGGCCCGTTGGACGTAGTTTTTAGCTGAGCGGGGGAAGCCGTCCGCCACGAGCTCCTCGAGGCACCGTTCCAAGGACTTGTCCTCATACGTCCCGCCCATGGAACTAGGCACCGCGGACAACGGGATGCCGCAGGCCTGCATCTTCTTCAAATAAACGCTCTTGCCCCCCAAAATCTTGATCTTGTCCCGCGTGACCGGGTGGATCAGGGGCTTCACGACACTGTAGGCCGATCGGAACACGAAGGGTGCATTGACAATAAAGAGCTTCCAGGCCGTTTCCGGGAAGGCCGAACCGGCACCCGTCACGATCACCTTGGCCATCTCCCGGACACTTGAAGAGGACATGGACATGGTGCTCAGTTTGGACAGGTCCATGACATACACGTTCTTGTAGCGGCGCGGGCCTCTGCCTTCACACGCTTTGATCTGGGCGCACCTAATAGCTGTTAAGGCTTTCATCCTACAAGCTTTGGCTTGTTCCGTCGTGAGTCCTTTCTTGATGAGCCCAGCGATGTCCCCCAGGGACTCGCACCACACGAGGTGGCCCTGGAAGTCCACGCCGCCGATGCGCGTGTTCATCACAGAGTTTAAGAGTTCCTCATTCGGCAATTTTTCTGTGAGAATGTCCGGGTTTTCCTGGAGCCATGTTCCAACCGTCCCGTAGGTCTCGACGGCTTCCGCAATATTCTCCTCATCGGTCCCGTTGTTGTTCGTGACCATGCCCCTAAAAATCCTAACTCTTGAAGTCTCGTCGAACGCCGCCATCACCGATGGATCTTCTAACTTCGCCACGATCTCCTCTTTGAGTTTCGTTTCCTCTTCTTCGGTGAGAGGTTGGCCCTCCTCCAGCTCGTCATTCAAGGCCAGGCCGAGCTTGGCCAAGTGGTCGTCGTCCGCTTCCACCCGCGGGTTCACGACGGTGCCCAACGAGTGGCGCGTCGACCGCCGCCTTTCCAGGCGGTCCGCGGCGGACTCCTGCGGCTCAGCTGCTTTCTTGGAGGCGCAGCAGCCCATGGTGGCGTGTGCCCGCTGCGGTCGGCTCTTGTGTGTGACAGTCGGGCACCGCCGCGGTGCAAGCGTTTTGCGTGCGGAGCGAAACTGACGGCTGTCGTTGCCTCTATAGCGTATTTCGCGTCCTCACTTTTGCGTCCCGGCACCAAACGCCTCGTAAAGAGCTTGTGGCTGCTGTAATCTCCTGAAACTAGCGTGCGGGTTTCTGTGGTCACCTCCGTGCCGCGCGAACCTCAAAAGGCCTATCAAACAAAGATGATCCTCACAAATTGCGCCGCCTGTGCCGCCCCACTGGCCCACGACGCGCCGCGATGCGTGCGGTGCAAAACGAGATACTGCAATTCGACTTGCCAACACGACCACTGGCGCCGCGGGCACAAGCAGATCTGCAAAAAAATACACCGCGGCGGCAACACGGAACAATATCACGCCGACCAAAAATATAAGGAGGCCGTCGCAGTCGCGGTCGAGGCGTGCGCGGACGACACGAAGGGCCAGACGTGCTACATCTGCACGGAGGCCCTCCACTGGAAGACGAAGGAGGGCCTCGTGCGCGGGTGCGCATGCCGCGGGACGGTGGGTTTTGCGCACGTGTCGTGCTTGGCGGAGCAGGCGAAGCTTTTGGTCGCGGAGGCCGAGGAGAACAATTTGGAGTGTCATCAGAGGTTTGTGCGATGGCACACGTGCAGCCTGTGCGAGCAAGTGCATCACGGCGTCGTTATCCACGCGCTCGGGTGGGCGTGCTGGAAGACGCACGTGGGTCGGCCGGAGGAGGACCGCTTCGGCGCACTACGATGAATAACCTCGGGAACGGTTTATCCATTGCAAAGCACCACGAGGACGCGTTGTCCGTGCAAGAGGCAAAGTTGGCTATGCTGCGGCGCCTTGGCGCAACAAAAAGCAACATCCTCTCCCTGCAGGGCAATCTTGCAAACACGTACCAAGAGCTTGGACGGCTTGTAGAGTCCCTACACCTGCGGCGAGAAGTATATCTTGGATATGTGAATTTCCGTGGCGAAGAACATGAGGAAGCCCTGAAATCAGCCAACAACTACGCGTCAACCATTAGTTGTCTAGGGCGCTTCGAAGAAGCCAAGCCGCTACTGCGCAAGACGATACCAGTGGCGCGACGCGTTTTGGGCGAGAGTGATCAACTCACGCCCCAAATGCGGTCGCTTTGCGCGCGGGCGCTCTACGAGGACACCGGGGCCACGCTCGACGATCTCCGCGAGGCCGTAAACACGCTCGAGGAGATAGAAGCGACTGCGCGGCGCGTGCTCGGTGGCTCGCACCCGATGACAGTCAGGACCCAAGAGATCCTCAAGTTCGCACAAAAGAAGCTCGCGTCCTTCGGCTAGCGACAAGTAGCCTCTTAAAACCATTACACAACCGTGACATACACAACAAACACATCTTAGAAAACTACGAGCCCCAGGCCCCGGGCACGAAGACCGTCGCGTCCGCCGCGAGGGCCCCGAAGTTCGTCGCGGGCCGCGGCGCCGGCGGCAGGGCCTCCACCCCGTCCAGCGCCGCCAGCGCGGCCATCGCCGCCTCCGTGTCGACGACCATCAGCTTCGCGGGGGGCTTCGATGGCGCGGGCGCGGGCGCGGCCTTCTTCTTCTTGCTCTCGCGCTCCGGCGCGCCGGGCGGCACGGCCTTGGACGGATCCAGCAAGATCTCGTCGAGCCGCCGGATCATGGCCCGGTACTCGTCGACGGCGCCGTCGTCCGTGTAGATGGCGACGACGGAGGCGCTCTGCTTCCGCAGGGCCTTGCCCAGGCGCCGCTTGCCGAGCGCGAAGGCCACGGGGATCTTGTGGGTCGCGGCGCCGTCCAGGATCTCGTTCACTTGGCGCGCCAACTCCGCGCCGTCGGACACGTTCGGCGCCACGACTAAGCACTTGACGTTGGCGGCGCGCACGCCTCTTCTGACCTCCCGTAACCCGAAGACGAGCCGCCGCCGCATCTTGGCCTTGATCGGGTCTCTTAAACGCCCTCGCTCCTGGAACTCGAAGAGCTTCGACACGACGGCCGCGCACGCGGCGTCTAAGACGCCGTCGCGCGGGTGGGAGGCGTAGTCTCGAGACGTTTCATCTCTAGCCGGCTTTGGGAGGTCCCTAGCCGCGGCGTACTTCTTCGGGAGGCGCACGGTCTCGCCCCGCTTGTTCTTGATCAAGAGCTTCTGGGCCAGCAGGGCCTCGCGCACGGCCTCCTCGGCGCGCAATTTATCCTGAATCAACGCGGGGTCCGCCACGGGCTCGTACTCCCCATTGAGGAGTCTTAACTTGAGGAGCTGGCCGCCGAGCACCACGCCGCTCAGCGCGTCGCGCGCGAGCTTGCACAGGCGCTCGGACGGGAAGCGCACGAGCACGTCCTGCGCGGCAAGCGTCACTTGTAACACGCCCGGGGCCTTCTGCTCGATGAGCGTGCGCAGATCCGAGAGGGCCTCGTCCCGGGTCTCGTCGTCGGCCAGGTCCTCGCTGCTCAACGCTTCCCGCAGCGCGATGACGCAGGCGTCGCGCGGCCCGACCTCGACGTCGCACTGCAACTGCGCGCCGCCGATCGTGGTCTGGGCGAAGGCCTGCTGGGCCTTTAAAGCACACGTGGCCGTCTCGAACGCGAGGCGGACGTCCCGATTGGACACGTGGAGGGCCCCCGCCACCACCTCGGGCGGCGTCGCTAATGCGCCGTGCACGCACGCTAACCGAGCGAGGTCCTCCAGCACCTCGTCCCGGCAGTCCTCGTCCTCGACCTCGTCCGCATCGAGCGCGTCGTAGACCCGCACGACGCAGGACGCGTCCTGGGCCGGCGGCCGCAGGGGCTCCGCTTGGAGCACCAAACCGCCCACGACGCGCTTCTGGAGGCCCGCCAGGGCCTTCAACGCTTCGTCCCGGGACGCGAAGGAGACGTCGATGGGCACGAAGTCCGCACTTTCGTCCCCGACCTCGACCGCTACCACTTCCGCGTAGGAGGCGCAGATGTCGCCCACGTCTCCTAGGATCTCCGCTCGTTCCTCCTCGTCCTCCAGCTCCACAGCGGTGCACGCGTTCTCGACGCGCACCACGAAGCGTTTCTCCAGCCCGGTCGCGTCCGCAAAAGCCTCCCACGGCACCTCCTCCCGCACCAGAGTCGCGGGCCGCATCTCGGGGTGCGCCTCGTAGTACTTCTCCTGGCGCTCGAGCAGGATGCGCTTCTTTAAGGAGGACAGCCGCTTCTTGCGGACCTTGCCGGGGGCCAGGCGCGGCGGCGGCTGTACAATTTGCGAAACCTTGGCTTTCGGCACGACCTGCTTCTTCTTCTTCTTCTTGGCGGCCAGCACATCAAACACGACGAAGTTGCGCTGCGGCTTGGGCTTCAGGAAGCCCTTTTTGGGCCGCTCCCTTTCAGAAACCGGGACGCGCAAAATGAGGGGCGTCCGCGGTCGCGCGAGGGTGGGGAAGTCCTTGGTCAGGGCCGCCGGGGGCCGCGGCGCGGTCCCCCAGGGGTTCGCGGACCGCGGCGGCGGCTTCGGCTTCGCTGGTACTGGCGGGCTCGGCGGCCGGTCGTCCTTGATATTCCGGAAGTCGACGGGCGCTGGCCGGGCGGCCTGCCACGGCGCGGGCGGCGCGACGTAGACGGGCTTGGGCGGCGGGGCTTTGGGCCGCTTCTTCTCGACGCGCGGCGGCGGCGGGGCGCGCATGCCGCGGCGCCAGTTCTGGTCCTGGTCGGCGCTCGACATAGTGCTGCTGCTGCTGCGGCACTTGTGAGATTGAGCTCCTCGCCGGCGAGCGACGGCGCTGGCTGGACTTGTGCTGAGGCACAGGTTAGCTTGTAGCGTTCCAAAATCTATATTGTTTGCCTGTGGCGAGGCCAGCACTTATCAGTAGTGCAGTTTGCACGTAACGTAGGCCGTCGCACGGAGTGACTACGCAGGCTATGCTGCCAGCTCCTCGGGCAAGCTCAGCTCTCCTAAATGAGCTATGCACGGGTTTTGTCACTCTGGTGCCGCCGGTTTTTGCCACTCGCTACGGGTTGAAAGCACGTCTAGCGGCACCCTTCCGGACATCCCTTTTAGCCAGGCGGGAATTAGGCGGGTTTTATATCAGTTAGCTGTGCCGCCGCTTGAGTTTGGGCACTGTGCACACCGAGACTGAGGCGCCAGCGCTCGTTGGTTGCCGCACTGGCGAACTGCCGCCGCACTCCACCGCACTGGCCACTTGCGCCGTTGCTGCGAAAGGGCAGCCACAAAAGGCAGCCCCACAACGAGGAACGATGCCCGCGCCCCACCCGCGCCAGTCCATCTACGCGCTGCGCGGCTGGATCGACCGCATCGAGCAGGACGCCAAGGCCGAGGCCGCCCAGAAGTATGCTACAATAGACGAGCCGGCCACGCCACCGGACGGCGACAACCCCTGGGGCGCCGCGGTCTCCATCCGCCTGACGCCGGAGCAGG
>Ga0302122_10001508_pt1 | contig 14767 bp, 7 predicted proteins | sample CB21_SCM_MG_FD_203115 | JGI IMG/M metagenome (GOLD analysis project Ga0302122, IMG submission 203115) | Marine microbial communities from Western Arctic Ocean, Canada - CB21_SCM | ecosystem: Environmental > Aquatic > Marine > Oceanic | place: Canada: Western Arctic Ocean | collected 2017-09-28
CGACGTCCGCCGGCGGCGCTTGCGCTCGCGGTCGTCGTCCGGCGACGGCGACGGGTCCCGCTTCGGCGCCGGCGCCGGCGCGGGCTCCGAAATAACCGAGGGCGCCGCCGGCTCGTCGAGGGTGATGAGAAGCTTCGGCGTCGGCGCCGCCGCAGGCACGTCCTCGTCCGCGTCCCCAAAGGGCACGACGGCCGGCGCGCGGACGTCGAAGCGGCTGCTATTCGCGGGCGCCGGCTCGGGCGCGGGCGCGGGCGCCGCGGCCATTTTCTCGGCCTCCTTCTTCGCCTGGTCGGCCTGGTACTGGCGCAGCCAGCCGTCGTCCGCGCTCTTCTGCGCCGCCGCCGCCTCCGCCTTGGCCGCCTCGGCCTTTTCCACTTCGGTGGCTACCAATTTCGCCGCCTGGGTGTCCTGCGCCTGGCGCCGCGCGTCCTCCGCCTGCAATAAGCGCGTCGTCTCGTCGAGGCGGAAGGCCTCCGCCTCCCGCTCCGCCTGGGCCACGGCCTCCAGCTCGTCGGCGTCGATGTCGTTCGTCGCTTGGACCGGGGGCGTCGTGTCCTCGACCCGGAAGGGCCGGCGGTCGGGCTCCGTGGCCTGAAGGTGCGTCGCGTGGCACCGGAGCAACGTCACGATCTTCTGCGACCCCTCGCCGGCCTCCATCGCCACCCGTTCCGGCGTCAAGCCGTCGACCGTGCCGGCACGCTCGTCCGCGCCGTGGAAGAGCAACCACCTGCATAATTTAAGCGACCCGCCCAGCGCCGCGTGGTGTAATGGCGTCCCGCCCTGCAGGTCTTGCACATTCAACGCCTCTTTTCTGGACGTCTTGGCCTTGGTCGTGAGCCACCGCGCGACGTCCAAATGCCCATTGAAGCACGCCGTGTGGAGCGGGAGCGCCCCCTGCGCGTCCGCCGTCGCCACGTCGAGGCCCTGGTCCGCGCACCAGGCGGCGATGTCCAGATGGCCTCCTAAACACGCCATGTGCAGCGGCGTCGCGCCCATGGCGTCGCGCGCGCGCGTCGCCAGGGCGCCGTGCCTGACCGCGTGTGCGAGGGCGTCCTCGTTGCCCTCGAGGCATGCTTGTAAGAGGGCGTTGTCGACCTGGCTGATCTGGGCTAAATCCATCGTCGCCTCGCTGGCGCCACCGGCTGCGCGGCCGGGAACCAGCCCACGGGAATATATGCGGCTTCAAGCAGCGACAATAAAGGAAGCAGGCCGCTTGCGAGCTTGCTTGTCAGTCACAGCAGGGGCAGGCTCCAAGTTTTTGCGAGCACACGAAAACCCGAACAAAACCCGCGCGAGGAAACCCGCGCGCAAGGTGATCGGTTCATGACTGCGCCGCCTCATTACCACTGCAGCTGCACACTCGTTTGCAGGACGACTAATGTCCGCCGTCATCGATGTCCAACAGGACGCCGCGCCGGAAGTGGCCCTGGCCGCTGTGGAGGACGCTGACGGCGTCGAGGGCGTCCAGCTCTACGTCTGCGGGTTGAATGGTGAGCTCGAGCTGCTCGCCTTGGAAACGAAGGAGGGCGGCCGGCGCTGGGCCCTGCGCGCGCCCGCGGCCGACGTCGTCGAGGGGAACCCGCCGAGCGGGGACCGCTACCCGGAGGACGCCTGCCGCCTCGCGCACGAGGCCGCCGACGGGTGCGCCCGCGGCGACCGCCTCACGGCGTCGCTCGAGGGCGGCGCGCTGCGCATCTCGATAAAAAGAAAGATCGGCGGCAAGAGGGGCCGCCTCGCCCGCGTGCTCGCGGCAACGCTGGAGCCGGTCCGCGGCGCAGAGGCGGCCGCGGCCGAGCGGCGGTGCCGCGCCCGCGGCGGCGCGGCGCTGCGGGCCGCGGGCGCCACGATCGCGGAACTAGAAAAGCGCGCCGCGGCGCTCGAGGCGGCCCGGGCGACGCTCGAGGAGACGCTCGAGCGGCACGTGGCGGCGGTGCGGGCCGCGGACCTCGCGCCCGACTTCGCGCGCATCCTGGCGACCCGCGCGCCGGCGACCGTCGTACCGGCCGCGCCGCCGCACAACGGCGAGAGCTCGAGCTCCGAGGAGGACGACGACTCGGACGCAGCGTGCCCGGACACGCCCGAGCGCGCGTCGCCCGTCTCCCACAAGGCCGGCTTCGTGCCGGGGACGAAGACGCAGGTCGTCGCGTTCGGGGGCGGGACGATGGATTTTGATATCTTAGACGACATCTGCGGGCCGGTCAAGAGCGAGCCACGCGTCAAGAAGGAGGTGAAGCGCGAGGCGAAGCCGAAGGGCCGCAAGCGCGACGTCCTCGACAGCAGCGACGACGACGCGGCGCCGGACGCGGCGCCGAAGCGCGCGGTGAAGCCCGAGGCGCCGCCGCCGAAGAAGAAGCGGAAGGACATCCTGGATTCGGACAGTGACGAGTTCGACTGAGTTTTGGCTCGCGTAAGTTGTGCTTTGTTTACTCGTTGAGCAGCGGTATCAGAGCCGCGCGCTTCGGCGGCGGGAGGCCCCACTTGTTGGCGCCGCCCTTCGGCACGCACGGATCCAGTCGCGGGGGAGTAATGATCTTCCGCTTGCGCGGCAGCCCTGTGACGGGCTGGGACGCCCATTGTAACATACCATGCGACGCCCGGAGCGTCAGCGTGAGTGAGCCGCCGTTGGCGCGCGGCGGCGTGCCCACGGGCGTCGCGGCCTCGCGCAGCTCCGACTTCTCGGCGGCGACGGCCGCCATGTAAGATTCCGCGAGCGCGTCGGCGACGTCGGCGCGGATTTGAGATGGGGCATCTGCGCGGGGTGACGCGTCGCGTCGATGGCGTCTCGCAGGGCGCCGGGCGCGGACCCCGTACGACGTCGTTGAACGCGAGGGGGTCGGTGATGTCTCCGAGCTCGACCGCCGCGCCGCCATTTTGCACCCAGGTCCGGAAGCGCTTCCCGCGCATGCCGGCCTTCGTGAGCGCCTCGTGGGCGGCCCGGCGCAGCGGTTCCCGCGGGACGCCGAGGAGGGTCGCGGCGTCGAGGAGCCCTTCCCAATCGCGCTTGTAGCTCGTGAGCGCGAGCGGGACGACGCGGCTGGCCTTCTCGATTATCTTGTCGCGCGTTGACATAACCTGCAGTGGGCCCGCGCAGCTTATTTGACTCCAGTGGGGTAGGGTGTCAATGGGGCCACCACGCCCACAGAACGACGCGCAGGGCGAAAAATATGGGGCGGGCTGCTTGCACACTGTGGGTTGCGTTTCTGGTCCTCTCTCGGCTCGGTGCGCAGTCTTTCCGAGATTGACCCTGATGTTCTACAAACCCGCACGACCCTCCTTCGTCCGAAGGCTAGGGCAAGCAGGGGTCGTACGCATAAGATTCACGCGCGACCAGCTCTCGCGACCAGACCAGCTCTCGCGACTTTCCGTGCGGGTTTCAAACAAATCCTCATTGAGCTTTGGGCTCTCACTGAAACCACCAGACGCTGGAGAGCAGCATCGCTGGTAACCAGCGCGCCGGAAACAGACGCCAGCGCGCCGCTGGAACTGCATTGCTCGGCGGATTGCCCGCACGCAACCAGCAGCGATGGTGCGCTTACTCAAAACAGCTGCGCTCGTGGCCACGGCGCACGCGTTCGCGCCGCTGCAGCGCATCGCGAGGCACATCCACACCAGCAAGCCCTGGGCCGGCGCCCTGTCCGTTAGCGACGGCGGCGGCGAGGAGAAGCCGGCCGTCGTCGCGCCGGAGGCCGCAGAGCCGGGCGACGCGTCGTACGTGGCGCCGCGGTTCGACGCTGTCGAACCTGAGGCGCCCAAGGCCGCCGTAGAGGCACCGAAGGCCGCCGTGGAGGCGCCAAAGGTGAAGGACGCCGCGCCGGCCGTCGAAGCGCCGAAGGGCGGCGCGACCGCGGCGGACTGGCGCAAAAAGTGCAACAGCGACGGCGTCGTGTCGTACTACGACTACGGCGTCGGCGCCGCGCCTAAGAAGGAAGCCAAGGCCGCACCGCCCAAGGCCGCGGAGAAGGCCCCCGACGACCCGGCGACGATGCTCGCGCAAGCCGCGGCGCTGCGCGACGAGGTTAAAACTTTAGAGACGGCGGAGGAGGCGCCGAAGGTCAAGGCGGCCGCGCCCGCGCCGCCCGTGGTCGCCAAGCCCGCGCCGAAGCCCGTCGCGGCGCCCGTGGGCGCAAAGCCGGCGCCCGCGCCCCGGCCCGCGCCAAAGGCGGCGCCCAAGGCGCCGGAGAAGCCCAAGTCCATGTTCCCGAGCCTCTTCGGCATGGTCAGCGACGCCGTCGCCTGCGCCGCGGACGCCGCGAGCGGCCTCGCCGACGAGCTGCTCAAGGAGGAGCCGGCGCCCGCGCCGGCCCCGGCGCTCAAGCCCGCGCCCGCGCCGCCCAAGGAGCCGGTCGCCAAGAAGGAGCCGGTCGCCAAGGCGGTCCTCGAGGAGGCGCTGGCGCCGAAGAGCGAGCAGGCCCCCGCGCCGGCGCCCGTGGCCGAGAAGCCGAAACCCGCGCCCAAGCCCGCGGCGCCCCCGGGCCCGAAGCTCTCCTACGTCGAGGCGCAGAAGGCGACGCTGAAGAAGCAGAAGGAGGCCGCCGCGGCCGCCGAGGCCAAGGCGGAGAAGGCCGCCGCGGCCGCCGCGACCAAGGCCGCGGCGGAGGAGGCCAAGAAGCTGATCGAGCGCGAGGTCGCGGAGGCCAGCCAGGAGAACGCCGCCGCGGCGGCGGCGGCGAAGCGCGCCGAGCAGGCCCGCGCCCAGGAGAAGAAGTTCGCCCAGCAGCGCCAGGAGGCCCAGCGCGCGGCGGACGCGCGCAAGGCCGAGACCGCGCGGGCGGCGCAGGAGCGCCAGCGCGCGGCCGAAAAGGCGGGCCCGGAGCAGGCGCAGAAGCAGCGCGCGGCGGCCGAGCGCCTGGCGGCCGAGAAGGCTGCCTCGCAGAAAGCGGCCGAGCAGGACCGCGCCGCGCGGAAGACGCAGAAGGCCAGGGCGCCGGAGCAGCGCGCGGGGGCCGCGGCGCCGAAGAAGGCTTCTCTAACCTTCCAGCTGCTCTCGTTCTTTGGGGGCCCCGCGGCGCCGAAGAAGCAGGCGGCGCCACCGAAGGCCGCGGCCCCGCTCAAGGCCGGGGACGCGGCGCAGCGCCAGGCGGCCGACCGCAAAGCGCGCAACCTCGAGGCGGCCGCGGCCCAGCGGAAGCAGGCGGCCGCCGCCCAGATCAAGAAGGAGGAGGCTTCGCGCGCGGCCAAGACGCCGGCGCCGGCGCCCAAGAAGGCCACGCCGGCCCCGGCGCCCCGGCCCGCGTTCTCGCTGTTCGGCTCCAAGCCGGCGCCCAAGCCGACGCCGGCGCCGGCGCCCGTGGCGAAGAAGAGCGCCCCAGCCTTTACGTTCCCCAAGTTCGAGCTGCCCAAGCCCAAGCCGCCCTCGCAGCAAGAGCTCGCGCAGCAGGCGCAGGGCAATCAGGCGCGGGAGGCGCAGGTGGCCCGCGACCGCGCCGAGCGCGAGGCCTCGCAGAAGGCCGCCCAGGCGCGCCTCGACGCGCAGAAGGAGGCCGCCGCCGCCGCGTCCACCGCCGCGGCGAAAGCGCGCAAGGAAGCCGAGGAGCAGAAGGCCCGCGCGGCCGCGGCTCGCGCCAAGGCGGAGGCCGCGCCGCCCCGGCCCGACCTGCCGCGGGCGCCGTCGGTGCCGGCGCCGCGCCCCGTGTCCAAGCCGGCGTTCGGCTTTCCCAAGTTCGAGCTCCCGAAGCCGCGGGCGGCGCCCGCCCCGGCGCCCGCCCCGACGCCCGCGCCCGCGCCGCGGCCGGCGTTCTCGCTCTTCGGTTCTAAGCCGGCGCCGAAGAAGGCACCCGTCGCGGAGGCGCCGGTCGCGAACGACGCCGCGGCGGCCCGGGCGGCCGCGCAGCGCAAGGCCCTGGAGGCTCGCGCCGCCGCGGCCGACCAGGCGAAGGCCGCCGCAGCGGAGCGGGCGGCCGCCGCAGCCGCCGCTAAGGCGGAGCAGGCGGCGGCCGCCGCAGCCGCCGCTAAGGCGGAGCAGGCGGCGGCCGCCGCGGCCGCGAAGGAAGCGCGCGAGGCGTCCGCGAGACAGGCCGCTGCTGAGCGCGCCGCGAAGGAGAAGCAGGCGTCCGCCGCGCCGCCGCCGCCCGCCGCGGCGCCGAAGGCTCCTGCGTTCTCGTTCTTCGGGGGCGGCCCGCGACCGGCGCCCCAGCCGACTCCGACACCGGCGGGAGCGCCCGCAGCGCCCGCGCCGAAGCGCTCGGTGGGCACGGTCGGCCGCTACGCGACCATCGACTCGGCCCCGCGCCGGCCGACGGCCGCGCCGATGCCGGCCCCCCGGACCTTCGGGGCGCCGCCGCAGGGCGCAACGCGCGAGCAGCAGGGCCGCGCGCCGCCGCCGCCCGCCACGAAGGCAGCGCCGCGCGCCACGAGCGACATCCCACGCCAGGAGTTCCGGTCCATGGGCGGCGGCTCCTTCTTCGGCAACGCGCGCGCCAAGGTCCAGGCGTCCTCGGGCCTGCGGCAGCCGCTCAAGCCGCAAACGCGGACGCCGCCGCCGCCGCCGCCCGCCGCCCGGGCGCCGGCACCGCGGCCCGCGCCTGCTCCGGTGGCGCCCAAGGCCACGCCGGCACCGGCGCCCCGGCCCGCGTTCTCGCTGTTCGCGCCGCGCCCGGCGCCCAAGCCGACGCCCCCGCCCCCGCCGCCCGCGCCCAAGCCGGCCTTCAACTTCTTCGGCGGGGGCAAGCCGGCCGCGCCCAGGACCGACCCCGCCGCCTCTCAGAAAGTGGTGGCGGACCGCGCCGCGGTCGAGAAGGCCAAGGCGGCCAAGGCCGCCGCCGACCGCGCGGCCGCCGCAGAGGCCGCGAAGGCTAGAGCGGCCCAGGAGGCCAAGGCCCGAGTCGACGCCGCGAAGACTGCCCAGGAGGCCAAGGCCAAGGCTGCGGCCGACGCGAAGGCCAAGGCAGCCCAAGCGGCCCAGCAGCGCGCCGCCGCCGCGCGCAAGCCCGCGCCGGCTCCGGCGCCCGTCAAGAAGGCGGCCTCTCCGTTCTCCTTCGGCGGTGCCAAGAAGGCGGCGCCCGCGCCCGCCCCGGCGCCGAAGCCCTCTCTGTTCTCCTTCGGTGGCCCGAAAAAACAGGCGGCGCCCGCGCTGGCGCCCGCCCCGGCGCCGAAGAAGCCGGCATTTGATTTCTTTGGTGGCAGCAAGCCGGCGCCAAGGCCCGTCGCAAAGCCCACGCCGGCGCCGAAGGCGTCTCCGTTCTCGTTTGGCGCCAAGCCCGCGGCGAAGCCGACGCCCGCGCCGGCGCCTGCCAAAAAGCCCGCATTCTCGTTTGGCGGCAAGCCAGCCGCCGAGCCGACTCCTGCGCCCGCTCCGGCGCCGAAGAAGCCGGCGTTCGACTTCTTCGGAGGCGGCAAGCCGGCCGCGAAGGCGACGCCACCGCCGCAAAAGGCCGCTCCCAAACCCCGGGCCCCGCCGCCGCCGAAGCCGGCCGCCCGGGCGCCGCCGAAGCAGGCGCCGAAGCCCGTCGCAAAGCCGGTCGCGCCGAAGCCCGCCTTCCAGAAGGAAGCGGTCCAGAAGGACTTCAAGAGCGGCAAGTACAGTTCTGCGGCCGACGCGGCGCGCGCGATCCGCGAGCGGCGCCGCTAGAGACCGGTCCGCGTAACACGGTCTCTACTAGATCTAATCGACACGACGCACTTACAAGTCTAGCGGCACGAAGCCCGAGTCGTCCGCCAGGTCCGCGAGGACCCGGTCCAGGGCGGCCAGGAACGCCGCGACCTCCGCCTCCGTGTTGTACAGGGCCAGCGACGCGCGCACGGTGCCGCCGTCCGCGTCCAGGCGCTTGTGCAGCGGCTGCGTGCAGTGGTGGCCCGCGCGCACGGCGACGCCCTCCTGGTCGAGGAAAAACGCCAGGTCCGACGAGTGCACGCCGTCGCACGTGAAGGCCACGAGCGCCGCGCCCCGCTCCGCGGCCGGCGGCCCCACGATGTTGATTCTGTCGCGCGCGGCCAGCCCGTCGTACAACTTCTGGCCTAGCTGTTCTTCGTAGGCCGCGATGTTGGCCATGCCCACCCGGGAGAGGAAGTCGCAGGCCGCCCCGAGGCCCACGGCCTCGGCGATGGGCGGTGTCCCGGCCTCGAAGCGCGCCGGGGGCGCCGCGAAGGTCGTCACGCCGTCGTCCAAAAACACGTCGCCGATCATCTCGCCGCCGCCCTGCCAGGGCCGCATCGCTTCTAACCGGTCCGCGCGGCCCCACAGAACCCCGATGCCCGTCGGCCCGCACATCTTGTGGCCCGAGAAGGCCACAAAGTCCACACCAAGGGCTTGGACGTCCAACGGCGTGTGGGGCGCCGACTGGCACGCGTCCAGCAGGATCACGGCTTGCGGCGCGACGTCTCGCACTTTTTGAACCACCTTGGCGACGGGCGCGACGCAACCGAGCACGTTCGACACGTGGCACAGGCTCACGACCTTCGTCTTCGGCGTGATGAGTTCTAACAACTTGTCCTCGTCGATCTTCTGGCCGAGGGCATCCAGCGGCGCGTAGCGCACGGTGCAGCCCGTCCGCTTACTCAACAGCTGCCACGGGACCAAGTTCGAGTGATGCTCCAGCGCCGTTAATACAATCTCGTCGCCTTCGCCGACGTGCGCGTCGCCCCAGGCGTGCGCCACCAGGTTGATCGCTTCCGTCGCGCCCCGCGTCCACACGACCTCGTTGCGACTGTACGCGTTGATGAAGGCCGCCACGGTGTCGCGCGCACCCTCGTACGCGTCCGTCGCGCGCTGCGCCAGGTCGTGCGCCCCCCGGTGGACGTTCGCGTTGTCCCGCTCGTAGTAGTTTGTCGTCGCATCGAGGACTGATTGGGGCTTTTGGGACGTGGCGCCGCTGTCGAAGTAGATGAGGTCGTGGCCGCGGCTCCGCTGCTGAAGGGCCGGGAACTCCTTTCGTAATACGTCGGCGTCGACGGCACGGAGCCGCGTGGCGCGGCGCGGCGATGGCGAGGCGACGTACGCCGTGCAGGTCGTCGCGACGAAGAAGAAGGCGCGCATCGTTCTGCCTGACGTGTGATGAGGTGGTTGCTCTTCCTCAGCCGTCCACCGTAGTGCGTCGACAGCCAGCAACTGGTATTAATGCAAGTGTCGGCGTGCGTCCTCCTTGCTTTATTGGCTGTCTACCTCTCCGTGCGTACTGCAAGCTCTGCAAAGCTGCGCTGCGCTGAGGGCAGAAAACCCGTTTTGCAATAAATTGCTCAAAACCCAAACCCTAATTCAATTCAATTCAATTCATGTCGCCGAGCAGCCGTCAACAGGTCCCTGGACCGGCCCCCTCCCATCGGAAGTGTCGTATGCGAGCGACTTCCGCCTAGTTCCAGTCCGTCGCGGTTAACTACGCAACCACCCGCGCGCCACCACGCGAGCGAGAATCTTGCTTAGGTCTTGGGGGAGGGGATCTTGAATCTTGAGGCATGGTCACGCCGCGGCCGCCCGCTTGGCGTCCTTGGCGGCCTTCTTGCGCGCGCGCCTTTCCTTCTCCTCGCGGATGCGAAGGTTGCGCTCGCGCTTCGCCTCCTTGGCGCGGCGGCGCGCGTCGGCGTCGTCGTCGGCCTGGGTTCCTACCGGCGCCGCCCGGGCTCGCGCGTCACCTGTGGCCGCGCCTTGGGCGGCCTTGGCCGCGACGCGCCGGCGGAAGTCCGAGCGCCGCGGTCGTGGCGGGCGCGGGGTCCCCGGGGAGGTCCAGGGCCACCTATCGCAGGCTCGCCACGGCCCGCAGCTTCAGCGCGAGGCGCGCCAGGATCGCGCGGCCGCGCTGGCGCGCGGCGCCCGGCACCTCCGCCGCGCCGCCGACGACGAGCGCCCGCGGCACCGGCAGCTCCTCGCCCGCCAGCAACACGTGCGTGGGGTGGTCGGTCGGGGGCGGGAGGAGCGTGGGCAGCCCGCTCCGGCGGGCCCAGAAGGCCGCGTCCCCGGCCGTGGTCCGCGGCCGCCACGCGTCGTAGCCGCGCGCGCGCGAGAGGGCGGCCAGCGACGCCTCCGTGTGGCCCTCCGCGCAGGGCGACGAAAAGCCCACGATTTTCCGCGGCGTGGCGAGGTCGGGGAAGAGCCGCGCGAGAGTCGCGGCGTAGGCGTCGTCGCCCGGCTCCAAACGCGTCAAGTCCGAGGACGAGAGCTTCTCCAGGGCCCGCAGGGGCGCGCCGCCGACGCGCACGACGACGGGCCGCGCCGCCGCCGTGACGATTAAAATCGCCCCGTCCTCCCGCACGCCGTCGACCCGCACCTCGGCGCCGTCGACGAGCGCGTAGCGCGCCGAGGTCGGTCCCGCCTCGAGCAGCCCGCGGCGCGCCTCGCGCGCCGCGTCGCGCGCCGCCAGCCACGCGTCGTCGACGCCGAGCGCGACGCCGGCGTCGCTTGGACGCCTGAAACTCTACGGCGAAGAAAATGCGACCACCTTCCGAGCAGCCCTCAACTACGCGATATCCCTTCTGGGTCTACAGCGCTTTGAAGAAGCCAAGGCACTGTTGCGCCAAACAATACCTGTTGCGCGACGCTGTCTCGGAGAGAGTAATGAACTCACGCTCAGGATAATCGGGTGTTACGCGAATGCGGCCTACAAGGACACCGGTGCCACGCTCGACGATCTCCGCGAGGCCGTGCGGACCCTCGAGGAGGCAGAACGGACCGCGCGGCGTGTGTTCGGAAGCGCACACCCGCGCACAACGGCCGTTTCGGACGTACTGCAAGAATCTCGAGCAGCGCTTCGCACACGCGAAACGCCGCCCACGCTTATATATGCCCTGTGGGCGCTACGCTCGAAACTTCCCGAGCCCCGCGACTGGAGGCTCTCCGTCGCGATGCCCAGGCCTGTCCCGCCACACACAAACACACAACAAAAAGCATTTACGCCGGCGGCCCCCCCGCGGCGCTGGCGGCGTCCATGGCCGCCGCCTCGGCCTCGAGCGCGGCGACGCGCTGCGCCGCCGCGAACGCCCGCACGCGCGCGTCGGCCTGCCCCTTCGCCGCGGCCGTGAGCGCGCCCAGCAGCGTCGCCACGTCCGTTTGCATCGTCGCGGCCATATTCCTCAAATCCTCCTTGAGGCCCGACACGTCCCGGCGGCAGGCCCGGAGTTCGCCCCGCTTCGCCGCGAGTTGTTCCAACAACGCCGCGCGCGGTCTGACCCGATACGCGCGGAGGGCGTGGTCCTCCGCGTCGAGCGCCTCGACTTCTTCGAACGTCTGTGCCATGAGCCCCCAGAACGTGTCCACGCCGCGCCTCCCCTTTTTGCAGCACGCGTAGACGGTCGCGCCCGGTTTGGCGACGTGCCGCATCGCCTGGTGTAATAAGGGCGCGGCCCCCGCGCAGTAGACGCAGTCCGCGCATAACACGACGTCCGCAACTCTCAAAAGTGTCGGGTCCAGCGCGGTCCAATCGAAGCACCGCGCCTCCACGTCCACCCCGTTCAAGACTGCCGTGCGCGCGGCGCGCCGTACTACGGCCTCCGACGCGTCCGTCGCGACCACGCGCGCCGCCCCTCGCTTCTTACAGATCACCGCCGGCACGGCACAGCCGCACCCGAGCTCAATGACGGTCTTGCCCCCCAGATCTTCGAGTTTCCCAACGCGCTCGGCCAGCATGCGCGCGGCGCCCCAGACGACGTTGCCGGACTGGTCCGCCCCGCTCGCCCCAAAGGCGTGGGTCGCCTCGTGCGTGACGACGGCCACATCGCCCACGCGGAGCGTCGTGAGCTCGGCCGCGTCCGCGGCGTCAAGCTCGCTGGTGGTGGACGCGGTGTCGTCGTCCTCGCGCATCAGGGCGCGCAGCTCGGCCATGGCTGCTGCTTGTACTCAGCAAACTTGAGCACTTTTTGAGCGGTGTGTTACCGAGCGCTTGTTGTAGGAGGTCGTTTGGAGTTCTGAACGCAAGCAATGCGTTTCCTACCGACGTTGGCTGCCTTTTTATTATTGCCTTTTTAAAATTTTACGGACGCAAAAAAAAATCCAGTAAGATTGTAAAACGGGTTTCTTTCGTTCTGGCCAGCTGCAGCTCTATTTTGACGCGCGGGTGACTATGGCGCGCTAATACGACGTGCAAACCTTAGTCACACGAGCAGTCCGTGCCTCCTGCGTCGCCGTGAGTCGACTCGACAAGCAACGTCCAGCTTCACAGCGGATCCAGTTTCACTTGCTGCAGCCACCACCACGACAGAGATGGACTTCGACGGGGACGACTCGCCGTCGACGCGGTCGGCGGCGACGCTGGCCTCGAGCGAGTCCAAGCTCAACCTGCTGCTCTTCGAGGCGGACGAGGCGGGCGACGCCACGCCGCCGGGCAGTCCCGCCTCCGTGAACGGTCCGGACCCCCACATGGCCCCGCTCACCGAGTTCCGCCGCGCGCGGGCGCGGGCACTCTGGCGCCGCGCCGCGCGCATGGCGCGCGAGCAGTTGTTTGCCACGGACCCCCTGGCCCACGTCGAGCTCGGGGTGCCCGAGAAGGTTGTCAGAAGGCGGTGGATTAGTGGAAAATGGGCCGAGGACATTGCAACGATCCGCATGTCCCCAACGCCCTTCGCCGAAGGGTCGCTCCGGACCTGCTACCACGCGAAGAAGATGTCAAGCCGGTGCACGCTGCGCCACGTGCAGCAGCGCTCCAAGCACGCGCAGTGGGCCTATCAAAGGAACTACGTCCTCAAAGTCTACAAGTCCTCGTCCTGTCGGGGCGGCGGCCAGCGCATGCGTTCTATGTTAGAGGGCGACGTGCGGACGCAAGCCGAGGCCAAAGCGTTGGGGGACCAGTACAACAAGGAGCTGCGCGGATTGCTAAAGGCGGGCCGCTTCGACCGACGGAGTCCGCAGCCCATGAAATTTAAGTGCGTGGACATGCTCGAGGCGACGCTCGTGACTTTCGTAGATAGACCGAACAGGCCGACCTACTTCATGGAGGCGTATGTCGCCGGCCACTTCAGCAAATATAACGGCAACGCGGGTTATGTGGCTTCCAGTCGGGCGACGCCCCAGGCCTTCAGCCACTTCACCTTCTGCCGGACCAGAGGCGAAAAGATCGTCGTGGACGTGCAGGGCGTGGGCGACTTGCTGACGGACCCCGTGCTCCACACGCGCGCGGGGAACCGGGGCCCGGGCGACGGCGGCATGCGGGGCTTCGGCCTCTTCTTCGCCACGCACAAGTGCAACCGCATCTGTAGACGGATGGGCCTGCCGCGCTTCCGGACGTCCGCAGATCATGATGGGGGGAGCGACACGGAGGTCCATGATGAGGTGGCGGAGGCGGGCTACGACGCGCCGTTGTCTATTCTGCAGCGCCACCTGGACGCGGAGCCGCTGGAGGGCGCGACGGGCCTCACCCGGGCCGACGCGCTGGGGTGCGTCCTCCCTGATTGTGTGGTGGACGCGCTGCCCGCGAAGCCGGCGCCGTCGCTGCCCGGGTCGGCCGCGTGGCTCATGAAGGAGCCGCACCGCGAGCTGGGCAAGATGCTCCTGGACGCCGACGACGGCCTCACGCGCGCGCGGCCCGAGGCCGCGCTCTACCACCTCTCGGCGGCCGCGTTGGGCGGCGACGCGGTCGCGCTCGAGTTCCTCCGGGACGTGCGCCTGTCGCGGGACCGGCGGCGGGTCCGGGCCGAGGCCGCGGCGCGCGCCTCCGCGCTGCGGGCGTGCGCCGCGGTCGCGATCTTCGCGGCCGCGCTCTACAACGCCAGCGCGCTGCTCGCGCGGCGGCGGCGGCGGTGATTCTGCTTCTTCTAACCGTGTGTGTTTCTCGACTCCTCCTCCTAGAAGCCTCGTGGGGGACAACATTAGCTTGTCGGGACGCCCCGCGGCCACTGTAATTAGAACGTATGGGTAGAATGTCTAACACCACGTGCCCGTCAGAAATGAACATTGTTTTGAAATTCCCGCGGCCGCCCGAAGGCCCAAAAATGGACTTCGGTATCTTCCCGAGTAGGTAGACTGAAATAAACGAACTCCTAAATTAAGTTAGCACCATAGTCGGTCAGCGAGACCAAAAGTTCACGTGTAGCGGCCAAGAAATATACCCTCGTGGCTCCCGGAAATTAGTGCGCCGCGGCGACATTCACGGATGAGTCTTACGGCTTGCCAAAGTACACCAGCGATTAACGCCGCCATCCACCGTCTAGTTAGTACATTATAAGTACTCCGGCTGAGTTTTCATGCATATCCGACGGAACTGGAGCCGATAGCCCGCGCTCGGAGGGCGGGAAAAGAATTCTACTAGACACTTCTCTTCGTTAGATGTGTTTCCTTCCCTTCGATAGTGGTAGAAGCCATACAACCCACCAGAACGATTACTGAGGTACGTTATGTGTTCCATAAGCTCCGCGCGATTCGGCAACTTCGCGGCCCCACGTTTACATAAATACGGGCACAAGACCCAGACCTGCGAGTATCAGCGATCACATTACCCAGATAGACTATATCGCCGTTGTTCTATTCACAATCGACCGACTTGCCCGTTCCCCAGCATTGACGGTACGTAGACGGAGCACGGAAAAGGCCCCAGACTCGTGAGTTATGAAATAAATTTGCGTTTGAGGCGCTTCGGTTCTGGGACGATCCATCCGAACCACCCGAACAACTACCACATAGAATTACGGGTTCCGTAATCTCCGCGCGGTTCGGAGACTCCGCGACCCCTGGATCTTGCTAATTCGGCCACAAGACCGAGAACTGCGACTACCAGGGCCGGTACCATCACCATGGACCTTGGCGCGATCGTTTGTTTCATGACCAACCGACTTGCGCGAGGTCCAGATCAATAATATTCAGACCCGAGCGCGGGCAGCCCAAAGTACCCTTCTCATGGTCTAGATGGCATAT
>Ga0302122_10001510_pt1 | contig 14760 bp, 16 predicted proteins | sample CB21_SCM_MG_FD_203115 | JGI IMG/M metagenome (GOLD analysis project Ga0302122, IMG submission 203115) | Marine microbial communities from Western Arctic Ocean, Canada - CB21_SCM | ecosystem: Environmental > Aquatic > Marine > Oceanic | place: Canada: Western Arctic Ocean | collected 2017-09-28
GCACTATGCTTTTTGTAGGAGCGCTACGGCGCAATGTACTGATTCTCGCTGTTTGCCAGGCACTGATGATGTCTGGCAGTGCTCTCATTATTGCGACCTCGGCATTAGTTGGGCTGGTGCTCTCCGAAGAGGCGATCTGGGCGACGCTACCGATGGCGTGCATGTTTCTCGGAACACTGATGGTGACTTTTCCCGCTTCAGTTTTGATGAGGCGGATAGGGCGCCGTGCCGGTTTTATCGTCGGCCTCATGGTTGGGTTTGTGGGCGCCATGGTCGCCACGTGGGCTATTGTGGAGCACAATTTTGTTGCCTTTGCAGTAGGGTCTTTTTTGATCGGCATTCTGAATGGCTTTGGCCAGTATTACCGTTTCGCAGCAGCGGACATCAGTGGTGAAGCGTATCGCGGTCGGGCGATCTCCTGGGTGCTGGCCGGGGGTATCCTTGCGGCGTTTATTGGGCCTAATCTTGCCAACTATTCCCAGAATATGTTGATGGGAATTCCTTTTGCGGGATGCTACGTAAGTCTGTTGATCCTGTATGGGTTATCGATACTCCTAGTTTCACAGATCCAGATAGCCGTACCGGGAGAGCACGAGCGTTCTGGCGAGCAACGGCCTTTGGCGCAGATTGCCAGGCAACCAAAATACCTGGTAGCAGTGATCGGTGCCATGATCGCGTACGCCGTAATGAATCTGGTGATGACGTCGACACCGCTGGCGATGGCCAGTCACGATCATGAATTTTCTGATATGGCACTCGTCATTCAGTGGCATGTGCTCGCTATGTTTGCGCCATCGTTTTTTACCGGAAATCTGATTGCCCGTTTCGGCGTAACCCGTATCATGAGCGTGGGTGCCATATTGCTACTTGCCAGTATTTTGATTGGTCTGGGCGGTATTAGTGTGTTCCATTTTCTTTTTGAGCTGGTGTTTTTGGGGTTGGGTTGGAACTTTCTCTTCATAGGTGGCACCACTCTTCTCACCGAAACATATACCGCGCCGGAAAAGGCAAAGGCCCAGGGCCTTAACGACCTACTGGTATTTGGCATGGTTGCGCTGACCGCGCTCAGCTCGGGCTTTCTACACGAGTGGGTGGGTTGGCGAGTGCTGAATTACTCGGTACTCCCCGCGGTGCTGTTGGTTCTAGGTATGGTTTTGTGGCTGGGCCGGCGCAGACAAACCGATTAATTCTTCAAGTCCTTGAGCTTCACCGGCGCAGCAGCCTGATCAGGGCGTTGAAGTGCGTTTGTCCCAGGAGCACCATGACGTTGCCGCCCAGGACCAGGATGACTCCAGCTATGGCACGACCTTGCCACTGGAAGTTCTCGACCCACGTGGAAAGCGAAAGTGCCACGATTGGAAATAACACTGTGGCATAGGCCGCTTTTTCTGGACCGATCCGACCGACTAGGGTGAGGTAGCAGCCAAAGGCGATCGCCGAGGCAAAAAGCGCAAGAAAGGCGAGCGAGCCGATATAGGAGCCAGCCGTATCGAATGTAAAGGGAGCACCCGACCACAAACTGTAGATCAGCAAGAAGCAAGTGCCGTAGGCCATACCGATCGCATTCGCCGATACCACGGGCAAGCCATGCATCTGGTTGCGGGCCGATAGGATATTACCGATTGATGCGAGGTAGGTGGCAATGACACTGATAACGACCGCAGAAAATGTGGTCGTCCCGGTTTGCTGGATTTGTGGCCAAAAAACTAACGTCATCCCAGCAAGACCAACGCATGCACCCAGGATAGTTTGTTTTTCAGTTTTTCGCCCGAGCAATACAGCACTGTTGACAATATTCATTACCGTCATCGTTGAGAAGATCACGGCCAGCAGTCCTGTTGCGAGATTGAAAGCTGCATGGTAGAACAACAGGTAGTTCATCGAAAAAAGGCAAAGCCCAAGTAAGGCTAGGTACGGATGATCTCGCAACCGAAAACGCAGAGAAATACCGCGCGCCGCGCACCACAGCACCAGCAACGCGGTGGCCAGTGCAAATCGGTATATCAGAGAAATCTCTGGAGCCACGATGCCAATCTGGTAGCGGATAGCAAGCCAACTTGAGCCCCAGATCAGCACAGTCACAAGGTACAGTGAAGCTGTGTTCAACTGTCTTTCTCCTCGCGGGCGCCCACTTTGAATCGTGTAGACACTGCTACCGTAGCCTGGTAGTAGTGTCTACAGCCGAAAGACTGATTCAGCGTCTGACAGAGTTTCCTGGTTGATCACACTTAGGTAGCGCGGCGGGTTTGGCTGACGGCGAAACGACTTCTTGATGATGCTGGCGAGGTTAGGTTTTTTCTCTGCGGCTGTGTCACCTTTGCCGATGCCACCACCGAACTCAATGATTGTGTCGCAACCTTGGGTCACGGCGTGCATGAGATTGGCATGCCACTGCACTGGGTTAAAGAGTTGCGAAAAAAGCCCTGCCCGGATACTGTTTGAGTCTTTGCGGTGAAAGATGCCGGAACTGTTGGAGAGCACTTCGATGGCTGGCGAGGAAAACGGTGTGGCACTCAAGGCTTCGCGGAATTGTAGTGCGGCCTCGATCATGTAGAAAGTGTGAAACGCACCTTCGGTTTTGAGTCGCGCGGTGCGTTTTCCGGGATAGCGCTCCTGGAGGTCATTGACCAGAGCATCCAAATCCTCGGCGCGCCCCCCAACAACGGTTTGCTCGGGTAGGTTGCATGCCGCTATGGCGCAGTAATGCTGTTCAGCCAACTCCTGAGCGCTTTCGATTGGCAATGGCAAGGCCTCCATTTCGCCGTCCCCCAGATCCCCCATGAGTTGGCCCCGGGTCTTTACCAGTTGAAGAGCAGAAAGAAAATCCAAAGCGCCAGCTGCAACCAGTGCGGAATACTCTCCCAGACTGTGGCCGGCCGCTAGACCCGCGCGAACTTTGCCATTAGTCACTTCCTGGAATGCCTGAAGACAGGAAATAGAGTGTGTCAGCAAGACCGGCTGGGTATAACGGGTCAGGTTTATTTTTCCTTCAGGGTCCTCGAAGGATAGTTGCGCAAGATCGTAACCCAGGGCTTCACTGGCCTGACCATAGAGTTGGCGTACCGACTCGAATCTGTCAAATAGATCTTTACCGATGCCTATATATTGTGATCCTTGACCCGGAAAAACAAAAAGGATTGGGGAAGTTGCCATGAAATCTCACTTTTTAGGATAGGCGCTATGCGCGGCGCGAGTCGATTGTATCGTCTGTCTCAACGGCTCGTACTGGTGCGCGAGCGCGGAACAGCTGTTGGCAATCCACGATTAAGTCGGATAGGAGAGCCTTTAAAAGATAGGGTTGGTCTGACAAATTTACATGTCACTGACTTGGGCTGACGATCTGAGGTAACTGTATATTTGATCAAACATATTGCGGTGCACCATATAAATATTATTTTATTGGTGATAGATGGTTCCTATCGTATTCTGAGATAATAATAAAACTGAATCAATATCTAAGTATTTAATACCTATTATGTATTTGTAAATAAAGGATAAAAATAGAAGTTACCAAAAAAAAATCCCAACACAAAAGTGTGACGGGATTAATCTAAGGAGGAGGATATGAGAAAGGAATCGTGCAATGCACAAATCCTGTATACATAATACCCAGAGCGCTAAAACATGTCAACCTCAGATCACAAATTATCGTGTCTTTTGCACCGGTTCAGTTGAGGGCGAGGCCATCGCCAGTACGGTTGGGAATTTTTCAAGCAAAAACCACCGGATTGAGCAAGAATCTGAGATCAACCTTATTACCGGAGTTTCTAGTGGCCCTGTTAATTGCCCGCCATGGACAGACTGATTGGAACGTCGCGCATCGTTGGCAGTCTCGAAGTGATATCCCACTGAATGCTCTGGGCTATCAGCAAGCGAAAAAACTTGGAGATTTATTGAAGGCTCGCGGATTCGTCCCGATCCAGATGTTTTCATCACCGCTTGAGCGGGCACGCGAAACCGCGGCGATTCTCGGGCAAACCCTAGGGCTTAATATCGCGGTTGAGCCTGCCCTGGTTGAACTTGATCTGGGGGATTACGAAGGTCGTCTCGAATCAGAGATTCGGGGCGGTGACAGCGATGCCTATGACGACTGGCGCCAAGGATGTTATCTGAAACCTCCGCCCGGTGGGGAGGGGATCCGTGATGTCGCTTGTCGGATCAAGGACTTTGCGGGTAACTTGGATGACACGGCCGGCGATATACTGCTGGTTGGCCACCAGGGCGTCAACATGGCACTCAAAGCCCAGTTGAGTAACTGCTTTACTCGAGAATGCTTGAATTCGTTTCGCCAGGACAACGATGAAATCGATCTGTGGGATTTGGATTCCGCATGCTCCACCGGTCGATTACGGATAGCACCTGATGAATCACCTTCGCCAATTTGATCCAGCGGTAGCTTGCACTTACCTGGCCCAGCGCGATAAGGGTTTGGCTCGGATCATGGCTGGAGTTGGTGACCTGCAACTCGAGGTGCGTCGCAATCGGTCGGTCTTCGAGTATCTGTGTCGCTCAATCGTCTATCAGCAACTGAGCGGCAAAGCCGCATCTACCATTCATGGACGATTGCTGGACCTATTCCCCAATCGGCGAGTCGCCCCGGGGCAGTTACTGGCCATGCCCGTCGAACATTTGCGCGCGGCAGGACTTTCACGGTCTAAATGTATTGCGCTTTTAGATTTGGCCGATCGAGGCGCCGCTGGTGAGTTACCCGATACTCGGGCTTTGCACGCGATGAGTGATGAGTTAATTATCGAAAGCCTGAGCGAGGTGCGTGGTGTGGGCGAATGGACGGTGCAGATGTTGCTGATTTTTTATCTGGGTCGCGCGGATGTGCTCCCAATCCGGGACTTGGGCGTACTCAAGGGCTACCAGAAAATGCGCCGGTTGGCGACGTTGCCGAAACCCTCGCGATTGGCCCGGGCCGGTAGGCGTTGGCAACCTTATCGATCCGTTGCGACCTGGTATCTATGGCGGTGTTTGGATATCGAACTGCCAACGGCCTGATTAACAGGCCACAAGGCCCGTTAATATACGATAGCGTTCCATCAAGGTATCGTGGCTTTCTTCGTGATCGGGGTCGACCAGAATGCATTCGACGGGGCAAACTTCAACACACTGTGATGTCTCAAAGTGTCCGATACATTCAGTGCATTTGCCTGGCTCAATCTGGTAGATCTCTTCACCCTGGGAAATGGCATCGTTGGGGCATTCGGGCTCACATACGTCACAGTTAATACATTCGTCAGTGATCAAAAGCGCCATAGTTTTAGGCCGTGTGCACCCATGTGTGAGGCGTCTTGTTATCGACCCAGGCGATCGGTGAGTCGTTTGTTAATTTGTGGATGGAGAAACTGGGAGACATCACCACCAAGCGAAGCGATTTCCTTGACCATAGAGGCCGACAGAAAGGTGTAATTTTCTGAGGGAGTCAAAAACATGGTCTCCACCGTTGGATCGAGTCGACGGTTCATAGCAGCCAGTTGAAACTCGTACTCAAAATCCGATACCGCCCGTAAGCCACGCAGCACCACCTGGGCCTGGGCTGTGCGGACACACTCAACCAGCAGTCCATCGAATCCCGATACGCTGATATTGTCGACATGCGATAGTGAGATCTGCGCCATTTCCAGCCGCTCGTTAAGGTCAAACAACGGCTGTTTTGAGGGGCTGGCTGCTATCGCGATTACCACTTCGTCAAACAGCTGGCTTGCACGCTCGGCAAGATCTATGTGCCCCTTGGTAATCGGATCAAATGTGCCTGGATATATTGCTTTGGTGGTCATTTACGGTGTTAACTTCCCATATGACGAGATGCTGAGTACTGATACTACCAATCGCCGTTGATCTCATCCATACTTTTACAAAAGCAAATCGGGGTGCGATCCCCAGGAGGAAGTGATGGAGGTTGTAGGATTTACCAAAATGGCTGACGGGTCCCGCGAGGAATATGAGTTTTTAGGGAAAATGGAGCACGAGTTCGTTGATGGGTTGCCAGAGCGAATTTTTGCACAGCTGCGCTCGCTGGATCAGTCGATTTCAGGGTATCGCGTCACCCGATTAGCGCACTCGCTACAGTCGGCGACCCGGGCACACCGTGCCGGAGAGGCCGAAGAGATGGTTGTGGCGGCGTTGCTGCACGATATTGGCGATATGCTTGCCCCGCTGTCGCACAGCGAGATGGCGGCAGCCGTATTACGCCCGTTTGTCACAGAAAAAACCTACTGGATCATCAAGCATCACGGGATGTTCCAGACGTTTTATACCGCACACCATCGTGGTGGAGATCGTAATGTCCGTGACCGGTTTATAGATCACCCCTGGTATGCCGATACCGTGCGGTTTTGCGAGGAATATGATCAGAACTGCTTTGATCCGGAGTATCGCCATGAGCCATTGGAATTTTTCGAACCCATGGTCCGCCGGTTGTTTCGCTATGATAACGCCAGTGATTATGAAATTGCGGCGCGCTCAGATACGGAGCAGGCAGCCTGACCGAGATTTTCAGTCGAGCGTTTCTCGAGTCTCGCCCACACTGAATAAACGGTAGGCCACCTGACCCGTGGTCTTGTGTTGTAACTGGCACCATCCAGATGGGATGATCAATTTTTCCCGTGCGCCGCACTCTACGTAGATCTGGGCATTGGCGTTGAGCACGGCGCAGCGTTCAAGTCGGTTGAGGCAGCGATCAACCAATCCTTCGCCATAGGGGGGGTCGACAAAGACAATGTCATAACGGGCGTTGCAATGGTCCAACCAATCCAGCACTTCCTCGCAGTGGACGCTGACATTACTGGCATTAAGCATTGACAGGGTATCGCTGAGTTGACGGCAGGTCGCCCGATGCATCTCGACCAGGTTGACTGAAGCGGCCCCGCGCGAGGCCGCTTCAATCCCCAATGCGCCACTGCCCGCAAAAAGGTCGAGGCATTGTGCACCGACGACGACTGGGGCGAGCCAGTTGAACAGCGTTTCACGGACACTGTCGGGGGTGGGTCGCAGATCCGCTGCGCCACGAAAGCGGATCAGACGTTTTTTCCACTGACCACCGATAATGCGCAAGCGGCCATGCTGTTTAATTTGAGAACGTTTCACAATCACAGAAGGGTTTCAGGACAGTTTGACAACCGATGATAGGATATCTGCCGCTTTTGACCAAAGCCCAACTTGGGTATGGTGCACCACGGATCACCGGCCGTAAAGATGAAAACAGGTAACGTCAAGAAAGGGCTTTTTTCAAGACTCAGGAAAACTGGTGACGCACTCTCCGGAGGGTTGGCGGCATTAATGGGCTCTGGACAGGGAGTCTTTGATGACGCTGTATTTGAAGCGCTTGAAGATCAACTGATCATGGCTGATCTGGGCGTGACGGTCAGCGGGGAGGCGGTGGCTGCTCTGCGCCGACATGCCGCGTCAAAAAGGATTGAAAATCTTCCGGCATTGAAGAATCTGTTGAGTCATGAACTGGCAACCATGCTAGGCAAGGCGCAGCGTTCAATCGATATCCAATCGCAACCCGGGACGCCTTTCGTTATTCTCATGGTTGGCGTTAACGGGGTGGGCAAAACGACGACTGCGGCTAAGCTCGCTGCATTCTTCCAGCGATCAGAACGATCGGTTATGTTGGCGGCGTGTGACACCTTTCGTGCTGCGGCGATCGAGCAACTGCAGACTTGGGGCGAACGGCTGGAACTACCGGTTATTGCTCAAGCGCATGGCGCTGATGCTGCGGCGGTGGCGCACGATGCGATGAAGGCCGCCCAGGCCCGGAAGATCGATGTCCTTATTGTCGATTCTGCTGGAAGGCAGCATGTCAACGTAGACCTGATGGCACAGTTGCAGAAGATCAAACGCGTGATCCGTGCAGTCGATGTGGCTGCACCACAAGAAACTCTACTGGTGGTAGATGGGGGTACAGGGCAAAATGCCTTAGCCCAGGTGGCGGCGTTTGAAGATGCCGTGGAGCCGACCGGTCTATGTGTAACCAAACTCGATGGCACTGCCCGTGGCGGCATCGTCGTTGCTTTGGCTCGCCAATATGCGCTGAAGATCCCTTTCATCGGAGTCGGAGAAGGCCTCGAAGACTTGCAACCCTTCGATGCTGACCGCTTTGCTAGAGCTCTGGTGGGTATTGATTCCTGACATATAGCTGTGAAGTACTAAAATGAATAACTTTGTTGCTACAATGAGTATTGCAAAAATTAAATAAATAACTGAAAACATTGAGTATTTAAAATTGTGTATGTAAAAAAATTGTTAGCACTCAAGTCAATAGAGTGCTAAAATATGCGTGTACTCTGAAAAAAGGATGATACGTTTATGAGCCAGACCCTATCTATCGCAACCGATCTTGGCCCTAGCCAGGGGCTAACGCGGTACCTGCGCGAGGTGAACGAAGCTTCCATTCTTACCGTGGAAGAGGAGAAATCACTCGCCCAGCGTTACCATGATGACGACGATCTCGAGGCTGCCCGGCAGTTGGTATTTTCCCATTTGCGCTTTGTCGTCTCAATTGCCCGGGGTTTTTCCGGATATGGACTTCCTTTAGCTGATCTTATTCAGGAGGGCAATGTTGGACTGATGAAGGCCGTGAAAAGATTTGATCATCAGCGAGATATCCGATTGGTATCTTTTGCCGTTCACTGGATAAAGGCTGAGATTTACGATTATGTGGTTCGCAACTGGCGAATGGTCAAAGTGGCTACTACCAAGGCCCAGCGCAAATTATTTTTTAATCTGCGCAAGAATCGGGCACGACTAGGCGTGATGAAAGAAGATGAAGTCGAGTCGATGGCGACAACGCTTGATGTGAATCCGAAAGTAGTGCGGGAGATGGAAACCCGCATGAGTGGTCATGACGTGGCCTTCGAGCCGGAAGCAAATGATGACGAGACGCCGCGTTTCTTGGCCCCAGCCGAAGCCCTGGGGGATTCTTCCCGGGATCCTGGGGTACTGATTTCCCAGGCAGACGAGCAGCGCTCTCGCCAGGCCCAACTCAGTAAAGCGCTGGCCAGCCTGGATGACCGCAGTCGCGATATTATCCAGGCGCGCTGGCTTGCTGAATTGGGGGGGAAGAGCACCCTCGGCGATTTGGGGGCAAAGTACGGAGTTTCAGCTGAACGGATTCGCCAGATTGAAAAGCGGGCAATGGAACATATGCGGGTGGCCGCAGCGGCCTGATGCCATAAGCCCCGCTTCTGTGCGGGGCTTGCCGCCTAGCGTCTAGGCGAGCAAGAACTCAATCAAGGCTTTTTGTGCGTGCAGGCGATTTTCTGCCTCGTCCCAAATAACACTTTGGGGCCCATCGATCACTTCAGCTGTAACTTCCTGACCTCGGTAGGCCGGCAGGCAGTGCATGAATAGTGCATCTGGAGCCGCATCACCCATCATCTGGCTATCGATCTGAAACCCGTGGAATGCCTTGAGCCGCTCAGCTTTTTGGGCTTCTTGCCCCATGCCGGCCCAGGTGTCGGTGACCACGAGATCAGCACCGGCCACCGCCTCGCTTGGCTGGTTTGTTAACATACAACGCTTGCCAGCGGCGGTGACTATCTCAGGATGGGGGCGATACAGATCCGGCGCCCCGATATGCAGTGTGAACTGCATCATTGCGGCCGCGTTAATCCATGACTGGCAGACATTGCTGCTACCATCGCCAACGAATGCCACCCGGGCATCACGCATTTCACCTCGATGCTCGCAAAAAGTCTGGATATCCGCAAGTAACTGGCAAGGGTGGAAGGCATCGGACAGGGCATTGATAACGGGCACTTGTGAGTGAGTTGCCATGGTTGTTGCCCGGTCGTGTGGTCCAGTGCGCAGGACAATGATATCTGCCATGCGGGAGACGATTCGTGCGGTATCGCTGATTGATTCTCCTCGGCTCATCTGACTGTCGCCGGGCGACAGAAAAACGGACGAACCGCCCAGTTGGGTACAGGCAACCTCAAATGAGATCCGGGTGCGGGTTGATGATTTTTCAAAAATCAACACCATGGTGCGAGAATCAAGCAGGGTCAGCCGTTGCCTGCCTCCTTGAGCGCGTTTCAAGGTGATCGCCCGACGAATAATATCCCCCAGTTCTGCGGGAGACAGATCACGTAAGGTCAGGAAATGCCGTGTCATATTGTCGACCTACCGAAGGTGGCGTGTCACAAAAAATAAAACGCCCACTTAAAGGGCGCTCAAACTACAAATTCTAGGGTTCGGCGATAGATTCTGCAACCGAGGTCGGTTTAGCCGCTGATATAATGGGGTGCGTTTCGCCGATTAGTCGGCGACTTGCCCCGCTCAGCAGACGGATCACATCGTGGAAAAAATTAACAAGGCAGTGCTCGCCTATTCTGGCGGACTCGATACTTCAATAATCCTCAAATGGTTGCAGGATCAGTATCATTGCGAAGTCGTGACCTTTACTGCCGATATCGGCCAGGGCGAGGAGTTGGAGCCCGCTCGGGAGAAGGCCAGGATTCTGGGCGTCAAGGAAATCTTCATTGAGGACTTGCGCGAGGAATTTGCCCGGGACTATATCTTTCCGATGTTCCGCGCTAATACCTTATACGAAGGGGAGTATCTGCTGGGAACAGCCATTGCGCGCCCACTGATTGCGCGCCACCTGGTTCGAATTGCCTCGGAAACCGGAGCCGACGCCATCGCTCATGGTGCGACAGGCAAGGGAAACGACCAGGTACGTTTTGAGTTAAACGCTTACGCGCTTAATCCAGAGATTCGAGTGATCGCGCCTTGGCGGGAGTGGGATCTGAACTCTCGCGAGCGGTTGGTTGCCTACGCCCGAGAGCATGGCATCCCAGTCGAAACACGAAAGGATGGTGGCGCTGATTACTCCATGGATGCCAATATGCTGCATATCTCGTACGAGGGCGGCGAGCTTGAGAATCCCTGGACTGCACCCGATGAATCCGTGTGGCGCTGGACTGCGTCCCCGCACGAGGCGCCGGATGAGTCTGAGACAGTTGAGTTAACCTTTGCAGCCGGAGACCCGGTAGCGATCGGTGGTGAATCTCTCAGTCCCGGTCAGATGGTGATGGCGCTTAACCAGTTGGGAGCTCGGCATGGTATCGGGCGCGCAGACATCGTTGAGAATCGATACGTGGGCATGAAGAGTCGGGGCTGTTATGAAACCCCCGGGGGAACCATATTACTCAAGGCGCATCGGGCGATCGAGTCTATTACTCTGGATCGGGAGGTCGCCCACCTGAAGGATGAACTTATGCCGCGCTATGCGACGCTCATCTACAATGGTTATTGGTTTGCCCCGGAAAGACAAATGTTGCAGCGAATGATCGATGAATCCCAGCTGCGGGTTAACGGTGTCGTGCGGCTTGAACTGTACAAGGGCAGCGTAACGGTCTGTGGCCGGCGCTCAGATACAGATTCACTGTTTGATGAGAGCGTGGTTACCTTCGAAGACGACCAGGGTGCATATCATCAGGGAGATGCTGATGGCTTTATCAAGCTGAATGCGCTCAGGTTACGAATCGCCGGGAGGAAGGGCCGACTCTAAATCCGGGCTGTTGATCCGGGTGCCGGCTTTTCCTGGCCGACTCCAGTCACCCAGGGCCAGTTGAAAACGAACCATTCAGACCCACCGCGTTTCCGGTTGTCTTTTCTGGCACCTCGGTATTGGGGTACCTGGATACTGGCTGGAATTTTAGGCTTTTGTGTCTTATTGCCACGGCGGTGGGTGTTAGCCCTAGGGCGCCAGATTGGCCGACTGTTTTTTCGCCGTAACCAGAAGCGGGTGCGCATTGCCCGCATCAACCTTGCCTGGTGTTTTCCTGATCAGGATGAAGCGGCGCGTGAGGCCATACTGCATGAACATCTGGCCTGTTACGGCCAGGCTATTCTTGATCTGGGCTTGATCTGGTGGGCACCCCGTTCCCGGCTCGACCGTCTGTGCACGATCCACGGAGAAGCCGAACTGCAGGGTCTGCAACGTTCGGGTGAGAAAGTACTGTTGATCATCCCCCATGTTCTGGGTATGGATATGGCCGGGGCAGCTCTTGCCCGACTGGGTGCCGGGGCATCAATGATGAAGGCGCCTTCCAGCCCCTTGTTGAATTGGCGGCTGTGGCAAGGCCGCACCCGCTTTGGCGCACAGATTTTCACCCGCGAGAACGGTTTGCGACCGTTGGTCAAAGCGATTCGCGCCGGCCGGATCGGCTACCTCATGCCCGATGAGGATCTGGGTCACACCCATTCTGTGTTTGCGCCGTTTTTTGGAATCGCGACTGCAACGTTGCCTGTAGTTGGTCGTGTGGCTAAGATGACAGAAGCGAAGGTGATCCCGGCTTTCTGTCGACTCGATGAAGATGGTCGTTATCATGTCACTTTGGGTCCAGCACTGCCTGGTTTTCCCCAGAACGATGCGGTGACAGATGCCACGGTCGTGAATGCGGCATTCGAGGTAGGTATCCGTAGCGCGCCTGCACAGTACTTGTGGACTTTGAGGTGGTTTCGCACCCGCCCTAATGACGAACCCTCGCCTTATGAGTGAGAGAAAACGGTGAGTTTATTTTACGCCTATTTTGTTAATGTGCTGGCGACTATGTTTTGCGAATTATGTTTGCTGTTAAGAGGTATCCTGCTAGAAGAACTGTGAAGTATGACGGCGGTGTGGCTGATATTCGATTGCGAGGAAATAATTATATTTTATTCATCATGATTGGACGCCTAAAAAAGTTTTTTGCAAAAAAATCGACTCCTCGGGTGGTTGAATATCATCTTGATGAGCCCGAGACGAAGGGGTCGATCGAGCGCTCGTCTTTTCGAGTGCGAGGATGGGTGACCCTTGATAAGGAGGTGCCTTCTGAAGAGCTGGTTTTCTGGTTAATCAGCAGTTCAAAAAAATGGCAACTGAGTCATCAGGTTCGACCGGACGTGACTGGTACTAAGCCAGGCCAGTTTGCATACGGTTTTTTTTCGTGCGTTGATTATCTTGATATTTTCCCAAGTACTGATGCGTTGATACTGGAGATAGAATTTCCTCAGGGCAGGGCGCAGATTGAAATAGGACTGACGGCGTCTGACGCCGCTAACGATGTCGAGGGGTATTTTCGGCAGGGACAAAGAACGACATGGGAAACCAGTGTTCTTGATACCGAAATTTTGCAGACATGGCGTGAAGACGGTTACTTATTGCTACCGGAATTTTTTTCGAACAGCAAGATTGATGAGGTAAATGAACATATTAATCAGCTCTGGGCAGGAAGAGAACGGGTTGACAGTGGGATTACGATTGACGCGTGGATTGACACTCCTCGTCAGAGACGAATGAGCTTTGCTAGTGCCTCTGATGATGCTCGTAGCTGCCCATATAAGCTCAACGATCTTTTCCTGACGGATCCTTACATCCGCGAGGTAATTCTGGATCCGCGGCTCGCCGGTGTTTTGAGAGATCTGCTGGAGGGCGATGCCACGATTTGTAGCTCGTTATTTTTTGAATATGGCTCCCAGCAATTGGCACATTACGATACGTTTTATATGGCGCCGTTGGTGAAGAACCGAATGTTGGCGACCTGGGTTGCGTTGGAAGACGTCGATCTTGCTTCGGGGCCTTTGTTCTACTATCCCCGCAGTCATCTCATTGCGCCGTACCGGTTTAGAGATGGCCGATACAATATGACTCCGGAAGAAGCGGACCAATGCTTCAGTTATGTTCACGACACGATAAAGAAAGAAGGAATTAGTCAGACCCCCCTCATTGCGCGCAAGGGAGATGTGTTTATTTGGCACGCACATCTTTTACATGGTGGCGCAGCAATTCTCGATCGAACTCGAACGAGACGATCACTCGTAACCCATTTTTTTCGTCACGGCGATCCAATGGGTGGTATTGTGGAGGTAGAGTTTCAGAAAAATCGCTTCTATCTCCCTAGGGAGTTTCTTTCGGCCGAAGAATCTTAGACAAGGCCCTGGCGTCGATCTTCTAATCAATCATGCGTAACCGTGGAATAAAGTCGACGACGAATCTTTTGCACATAAAGATGTGCAGGAGAATCCAGCTTAGAGCGAGGCGGTCCAAGGCAATCTGCTGTGAAACGATCCAAGGTCTTAAGCGATCAATCTCTAGAGTTGCGTTCTTTGATTCGGAGTTGTAGGTGATACAGAATATTCTGCTGATTAAGCAGACATCACTTGGTGACGTCGTGCACGCCACGGCGGCGATTAGATCCGTGAGACTCGCTTATCCGAAAGCTCGAATTACGGTCTTGACCTCGACAACAGCTGCAGATGTTCTGAATCCTAGCGAAGATATTGACGAACTGCTTACCTTTGATCGCTACCGCGTGAAGTCGAATTGGTGGCGAAGGCCGCTATGGACGATTGGCCACATCAGCAAGACCATGAAGCAGGTTAGAAGGGCACGCTTTGATATCGCCATCGATCTTCAGGGAAGCTGGAAGACGGTAATTTTTCTTTGGGCGGCGCGTACCAAAAATCGCTTTGTGAAGGGTAGGTGGTGGTTTGCAAAACGATTTCATCAGCCAAAACTTCATGCTGTTGATGAGATGCAAGGCGTTCTGATGTTAAGCGGAATAGACCCCCAGCAGCATCACCCGGTGTTAACGTTGAAGGACGGAGATCGTGAGAAAGCGGCTGGCTGGCTGGCCGAGCTGCCGATTGAAAAACGAAAGCTTGCGATTTTTTGTCCGACCACGCGGTGGCCGACGAAAAATTGGCCTCTGGAGAATTATTTCGCTCTTGCCGAAAAACTAAAAGATCATTTCTACGTCATCTTTA